>ERZ779870.1806-NODE-1806-length-12763-cov-2.3619_pt1 | contig 12763 bp, 8 predicted proteins | sample MGYA00511247_ERZ779870 | MGnify/ENA primary metagenome ERZ779870 (study PRJEB29588, sample SAMEA2149068) | human gut metagenome | biome: human gut; feature: human-associated habitat; material: faeces | place: Denmark | collected 2008/2010 ...
CCTGCCGCCTCGAAACCGGGCTCGAGCGCATACTGGCTGACCAGAAAGTCCCATGCCTGATCCCTGATCTGATCCTGTTCCTCGGCCGAGAGGCTGTTGCGTCCCGAGGAGGTCTCGACGATCGCGGTCAGGTAGTCGACCTTGTCGGTGAACTGGGTATATCCGATCTTTTCCCCGTTGATTTCTCCGACGCGCATCTTGCGCTCTTGGAACGCGCTGGCGCCCTGATTGCCGAAATCGCCGAGCAGGAAGGCCAGCAGGGCGATTCCGATGACGATCGAAACGACGATGCCGCCGCGAGTTCTCAATGTGTTAAGTGTTGCCATATTGGTTCAATAGTTTTTGAAAATGCGGTTTCGTGCTGGATAACGAAACCCAAAGGTAATAAAATTCTTCTTTGCAAGTGCAATCCGGCGTCAGAAACTGCAATTTTGCTCCGCTCCACCGTGCGTTTCGTCAAGTTTTTAGCCTGCTTTCGGCTCCGGCGACTCCGGGCGGCGGCGACGGTTCGGCGGAGCGGTTTTTCATCCGCTCGTTCCGCCCTCAGGGCATCCATTCCGAGATGCCGGTCAGCGGATGCTCCGCTCTCCAACGCTCCAGCTCGGCACGGGTCCGGACCCCGCCCTGCACGACCGCGCGGTAGATTTCCACTCCGGAGATTTTCTCGTGGTCGGGAGTCTCGAACTTGAGCCGCAGGACGGCCTGCCGCATTTCCGGCGTCAGCGTCCTTTGAAGCCGTCGGGCGAAGCGCTCGAAATAGCCGTCGTAGGCCGAACCCGCTTCGATGTGGATCATGTCGATCTGCCAGAGCTCGCCGTCGCGGTCTTCGTACCATGCGTGCCACTCGACGCACTTCTCGTCCGTGTGCAGCAGGTTGACGCATTCGATTCGCCGGACGGAGGCGTTTTCCGCGATGCGGGCCATGGCGGCAAAGCCGCTCGGGAGCAAGGGCGGCTCGGAATAGATGTGAAAGTCGATGTCGAGGTGCTTGGCGAGCAGTCCGGTCGCAAGCGACCCGACCGAATTCACCCGGGCGCCGGCGGCTTCCCAGATTTTCACGAGATTCAGTTCGTCGACGACTTGCCACGCCCTCCGGCGGTTGCGGTCGGCGATTGCCTCATAGGAATCGTTTTTCATGGGCGGCTGAAAGTTTGCTCTTTATCGGTTCGGAAAACGGTCCGCCCGGTCTTCGCCCGTGCCGCCGCATTCCGCCTGCGGTGGTCCGTTCGTTACGGGGATACTCTCCGGACGGTTCGCATTCCTCGCGCCTGCGGCCGGAGAGGTGCCGGGGCAGGCTCAGACGATCGTTACCCGCATCAGCTCGATACGCGAGGTGTTCGTTCGCAGAATCTTGATCCGTTTGTTGTCCGAGAGAATCGTTTCGCCGGCCGAGGGAATGCCCTGATACTTGTCGATCACGTATCCGGCCAGCGTGTCGTAGTTTTCGCTTTCGGGGAAGTCGAGCCGGTACTTCTCGTTGACGTACTCGATCTCGAGGCGTCCCGAGAACAGATACTCGTTGTCGCTCATCTTCTTTTCGACCAGATCCTGAGAATCGTGCTCGTCCTCGATCTCGCCGAATATCTCCTCGAGGATGTCCTCGATGGTGACCATGCCTGCCGTGCCCCCGAACTCGTCGATCACGACGGCGATCGAGTGGCGGCTGCGGATGAACAGCGTCAGCAGCTTCTGAGCCGGCATGCTCTCGGGCACGTAGTCGATCTTGTTGAGAATCTCTCCGATCGAGCGCGGATAGCGGAACAGGCTCTTGGTGTTGATGTATCCGACGATGTTGTCGATGTTGTCGCGGTAGACCGGCAGGCGGGAAAACTGCGTGTCGATGAACTGCCTCGTGGCTTCTTCGACCGAGCAACCCTGTTCGACGGCCTCGATGTCGACGCGAGGAACCATGCAGTCGCGCACGAGCAGGTCCGAAAAGTCGAGCGCGTTCTGGAACAGCCGGATATCCTTCTCGTTCTGCGTCTGCTCGCTGTCCTCGGCGGCCTCGTCGAGCAGATGCGCCAGATCCTCGCGGTCGAACGTGCTGATCGACTGGTCGCGCCGCAGCGGCAGCCCGGCCATTTTGAGGATGCCGACCGACACGAGCGTCGTCAGTTTGGCGACCGGGTAGAAAAGCAGATAGAAGAAATAGACCGGCAGCGCGAAGCTCCGGTAGTAGAAGTTCGGGTTGAGCCGGACGACGGCTTTCGGCACGAACTCCGCCGCGAAAAGGATGATGGCCGTCGATACGAGCGTCTCGATCAGGTACGATCCTCCGTCGCCGGGCGAGATGCCGGCGGCATGCAGTCCGGCTTGGATCAGCACGCTCATCTGGAGCGAGTAGACGACCAGCGCGACATTGTTGCCTACCAGGATCGTCGTGATATACTGTCCGGGATATTTTGCGAACAGCCCCGCGATGTAACCGAACAGGCGGCTTCGCTTGCGTTCGATCTCCAGCTTCAGCTTGTTCGACGATAGAAAGGCGATCTCCATGCCCGAGAAAAAAGCGGACAATATCAGCGAGACGACGACTGTTATGGCGACCGAAAGCATGGTTATCTGAAGCGTGAGTGTCTGCGGCGGAGGGCGCGGGGCGAAAACGTCCGTTCCGCTCGGCACCCTCCTGCGGCAAAGATACAACAATTTATTTGCCTGAGTGTTTCCCGGGCGCGAATAAGGCGGCCCTTTCCCGTTCGTCGCGCGGGGGAATCCGGCGGCGGAGCCTTTAAGGACGGCGGCTTCCGGCTGCGTCGGCTTCCGGGCGGCCCGGACGGTCGAACCGTTCGAGTTTGACCGGCTCGCCGAGCATACGGGGTTCGTCCCGTCGTTTGCGCTGGTTGCGGATCGTGGCCGGATTGGCCACGCCTTCTCCCTCGCGGATCACCGGCACGTCCGCCGGCACGTCCGGTTTCGGAGCGGCTTCGGGAGCTTTCTCCGTCGTGTCGGAGCGGTTCGGCGCCGTCTCGACCGTTACCTTCCCTTTCGGGTTGCGTACGACGAACTCCTCGAAACGCTCGTCCGACTCGAATCCGTCCCCATAGACGACGTCCGTGTTCTGGGTGATTTTCGAATCGACGTTCGAGTAGACGAGTTTGGATTTCTGGTTCCAGAACAGCTGTTCGGTCTCGAGCTGGTTGCCCCCGGCATTGTGGCCCCGGACGTTGCCCTTGGCCTCCCACAGCTGCTGCTTTTCGAGCAATATGGCATAGTTGGCCGTCAGCGACGATTCGACCTGATGGGTCGAGTCGTTGTAGGTTTCGATGTGGATTCCCTTGCGAAACTCGGTATAAGGCTCCAGCGCATATTCGTAACGCTCCAGCAGCGGAGTCGTGAACCGATAAGTGAGATTCCCGTTCCTCGACAGGATGACCGTCAGGTCCTCGCTCTGCTGAGTCATCATGTTCCGTACGCCGTCGTCGTTCGCGACGGAGGTTTTGCTGTCGCAAGAGACGAGCAGCGCGGCGCATCCGCCCAGCAGAAGCGCCGCTGCACGGCGGAGCGTATGTCGCGTCGGTTCTTGCACGGGAGGACGATTGTCTACTGATATTTGAAACGCTTGAACCAGTCGTCTTCGCCGAACAGGCTCAGTCCGATGGATACTTTGATATAATTCTCGCGGACCATGCGGAACTGTCGGGTGCCGATCATGCCGGTAGCCGTCGTCCCCCGGCATCCCCATGTCAGACCGAGATTGACCGAGCTGAAGCCCTGCATCTTGATCGGGATGCCGACGCCCACGGACAATCCCACGTCGTTGATCTTATGGCCGTTGATCCGCATGTAGTAGTCGTTGTAATAGACTCCGAAGCGGTAGGTCCACCGGTTGAGGAATCGACGGATATCGATCGCGTTCGGGGTATACTCGACTCCTACGCGATAATACTGGTTGTTCTTGAAGACGACGTCGTCCTGCGAGTCGGGCGGATTGATGCCGTTCCACTGCTCCATCGAGTAGTCGAAGCCGACGCCCAGCTTATGCGTCTGATAGAACAGTCCCGCGCGCAACATGCCCGGCAGGTTGAACGACTGCTTTCCGTTGGAATAGCTGACCGTATCGGACTCGATGCCCGAAGTGTATACGATACGCTCGTTTCCGGGCTTCAGGTTCAGTTTGGGACGGTATGTCGCGCCGAAGGTGAGAATCCGCTTGTCGTTGCGGAGGATGTCGTACTGGAGGCCGAAGTTCATACCTATGCGCGAGATCGTCTCGCTCGACCGGCCTACCGCATTGCTGTACTGCGTGGAGGTCATCAGCGAGGTGACCGTCGTCGAGAAACTGCGGGTCGTCCGGCCGTGATAGTAGATCAGGTCGGCCCCGAGGGCGAGATGCTTGGTCACCTGAACGCCCAGTCCCAGCTTCGCCTGCGTGACCGTTCCCTCCCCCAGATAGTTATAGACGACATACTTGTCGTTGGCCAGCAGCAGCGGATCGGTATCTTCCATCTGCACCCGGTATCCCACGCTGCTCAGCGGCGTGACGCTGACGCCGAGCCCGACGCCCCGGCCCAGCGGCATGGCCAGCGCGATGTCCCGGACGTTGAAAGAGTTGTGGCTGGTTTTCGCTTCGGCGGTTTTCGAGTAGGTGTTGTTGCCTTCGATCCCGACGTTGAACAGAAAGGTCTTCCGTCCGAGCAGACTGTACGACGCTGGGTTGATATAATTGATCTTCATCGAGTTGCGGTACCCTACGCCGACGCCTCCCATCGACCGCATGTAGGCGGGTCCCTGTGTCGAGAAATCGCCCAGTCCGTAGAAAGTATAGGGCGAGAAGGCATTCAGGCTGCTGCTTTGCGCCTGCGCGGCGACCGGCAGCGCCCGCCATACCGCGAGAGCCGCTCGGATGATGATCTGCTTGCTATTTTGCATTATATTCAAGAATTCGGTTCAGGCCGTAAGCCACCAGGTCGTAAGTTGCAAATATCGTATTTTTTAGTCTTTTGGCAAAAAAATCGCTCTCTCCGCCGGTAAAAACGATTCTCAGGTCTTCGTAGCGCTGCTCCAGATCGCGGATATAGCCCTCGATCTCGTATACGATGCCGTTCACGACGCCGGATTCGATGGCCGACCGCGTCGAGTCTCCCAGCAGCGTCGGCTTCTCCTGCTGCGGGAACGAGCAGAGCGGCAGGGTGTCGGTGAAGCGGTTCAGCGCCCGGAAGCGGGTATCGGCGCCGGGAGAGATGTTGCCTCCGAGATATTCGCCGCGTTCGGTTACGAAGTCGATCGTGATGGCCGTTCCGAAGTCGACGATCAGGATATTCCGTCCGGGATAGAGGGTCCATGCGCCCACGGCGGCCGCGAGCCGGTCCGGTCCGAGCGTCTCGGGAGTCGCGTAACGGTTCTCGATCGGGACCGGTACGCTCCGGTCGAAGCGCAGGAAGCGGCGCAACCGTCTTCTCAGCAGGCTCTCCACCTCGCTGTCGGCCGTCCGGCAGGAGATGGCGATCGCGGCGTCGATGGCGGGATTCGCGTCGAGCACGCCGGCGACGAAAGCCGCGTCAGGCCGGTCGGTCTTCAGAAAGTCGACTACCTGCCCGTTTTCGATGACGGCCAGCTTGGCGAGCGAGTTGCCTATGTCGATAGCAAGATTCATCCTTGCAAAATTAGCGATTCCGTTCGTGCCACGCAAGCCCGGCCTTGCCGCGCGAGGGATACCGGGGGCTACTGCGCGGCCTTTTCGGCCAGCTCGTGCAGCGCGGCCGTCGCCTCGGAGATATTTTTTATATTTCTAACTACCACGGAGAGCTTATTATTGTTCTGACGGAAAATAAATTTGCTCTCTGCGCGCGTAGCCGCTTTCAGTATGCCGCCGAACAAGTCGCTCTTGTAGTAGGCCGAATGCTGGTTCTCAATGAATTTCAGGATCATGATCCCGTTTTTGACGATCGCTTTCTCGAAGCCCAGACGGATGCAGGCCCAGCGCATCCGCACGACGTCGAACAGCTCGCGGGTCGGCGCGGGGACTTCGCCGAAACGGTCGCGCAGGTTCGCCTCGAAGACGGACAGCCGCTCCTCGTCGGCGATGTTGTCGAGCTCGCGGTAGAGCCTGATCTTCTCCGTGCTGCTGCCGACGTACTCGTCCGGAATGAACGCTTCGCGGTCGGTCTCGATCTGGCAGTCGGTGATGAAAGCGGCGGGCCTTGCCTGCGGGGAAAGCGCTTCCTGCGGCGCGGCGGTTGCCTGCTCCTCCTCGCGCAGCTCGGCGATCGCCTCGGCGAGGATTTTCTGGTAGGTCTCGAATCCGATGTCGGCGATGAAGCCGCTCTGTTCGCCGCCGAGCAGGTTGCCCGCTCCCCGGATGTCCAGGTCCTGCATCGCGATGTTGAACCCCGCGCCCAGATCCGAGAACTCCTCGATGGCGCGCAGCCGCCGGCGGGCGTCGGACGAGAGCGTCTCCTCGGGAGGGGTGAGCAGGTAGCAGAAAGCCTTGCGGTTCGACCGTCCGACGCGGCCGCGCAGCTGGTGCAGGTCGCTCAGCCCGAAGTTCTGCGCGTTGTCGATGATGATCGTGTTGGCGTTCGGCACGTCGACGCCCGACTCGATGATCGACGTGGCGATCAGCACGTCGAATTCGCCGTAGATGAAGTCCATCATCAGCTTCTCCATCTGCTGCGCGTTCATCCGTCCGTGCCCTACGGCCGTCCGCGCCTGCGGACAGAGCCTGCGAACGAGCGCCTCGATGTCGGCGACCGTTCCGACCCGGTTATGAACGAAATATACCTGTCCGCCGCGCGCGAGCTCGAACTCGATCGCCTCGCGGATGATCTCCTCATCGAACGGGTGCGTCTCGGTCGCTATGGGTTGGCGGTTGGGCGGAGGAGTCGTGATGACGGACAGGTCGCGCGAGCCCATCAACGAAAACTGCAGCGTGCGGGGGATCGGCGTGGCGGTCAGCGTCAGCGTGTCGATTTCGGCTCTCAGCTGGCGCAGCTTCTCCTTGGCCGCCACGCCGAACTTCTGCTCCTCGTCGATCACGAGCAGACCGAGGTCCTTGAACTCGATGCCCTTGCCCAGTATCTTGTGCGTGCCGATCAGGATGTCGATCTTGCCGCTTTTGACCTCTTCGAGAATCTGGCGCGTCTCCTTCGCGCTTTTGAGGCGGCTCAGGTCCTCGATGCGGACGGGGAACTCCTTCAGCCGCTCGTTGAACGTACGGTAGTGTTGCAGTGCGAGGATGGTCGTGGGGACCAGCACGGCGACCTGCTTCGAGTCGGTGACGGCCTTGAAGGCCGCGCGGATCGCGATTTCGGTCTTGCCGAACCCGACGTCGCCGCAGACCAGCCGGTCCATCGGCACGGGACTTTCCATGTCCTGCTTGACGAGCTGCGTGGCCGTTTGCTGGTCGGGCGTGTCCTCGTAAATGAACGAGGCTTCCAGCTCGTGCTGCATGTAGCTGTCGGGCGAAAAGGCGAAGCCCCGGCTGGCCTGACGCTTCGCGTACAGCGCGATCAGCTCGCGGGCGATGTCCTTGACGGCCTTTTTCGTGTTGAGCTTCATGCGCTGCCATGCCCCCGAGCCAAGCTTGTATATTTTCGGCGGCTCGCTGTCCTTGTCCTTGTACTTCGAGATGCGGTGCAGCGCGTGGACGTTTACCAGCAGCACGTCGTTGTCGCGGTAGACGAGCTTGATCGCCTCGTGCACCTTGCCGTTCTCGATCGTCCGCGTCAGTCCCCCGAAGCGGCCGACGCCGTGGTCGATGTGCACGACGTAATCGCCTACTTTCAGCGAGTTGAGTTCCTGAATCGTCAGGCTTTCGCTTCGGTCCAGCTCGCCCCGGATACGGTAGCGCTGGTAGCGGTCGAATATCTGGTGGTCGGTGTAGAAACAGTTTTTCGACGTATGGTCGACGAACCCCGCGTGCAGTGCCAGAGGAACGGAGTCGAAGACGACGTTCTTCTCTCCGATCGAGTTGAAGATGTTCGACAGCCGCTCGATCTGAGCCTTGTTGTCGGAGAGCAGACAGGTCGAATAGCCTCTCAGACGGTTCGCGTTGATGTCGTCGGCCAGCAGATCGAATTTCTTGTTGAATTCGGGCTGGGGCGTCGTGTCGAACGCGACGCGGACTTCGGCGGGCCGCTCGCGGACGTTGTCGCGCAACAACACGAAAGCCGCCTTCTTCGCGTCGGAGAGAAATCCTTTGCGGCTGGTGACCAGCGTGTCGATCGACGACGGCTCGTCCAGATCGCCGAGAATCTTCGTCCGGATGTCGTCGAAGCGCTTGAGCGTGTAGTCTCCGTCGGCGATCCAGTAGGTGACTTCTCCCGCGAACCGGGCCAGCGAGACGCGATGCTCGACCGAGGTTACCGTCTTGAGGTTCGGAACGATCTCCACCTCGTCGAGCGTGCCGGTCGAGAGCTGCGTGCCGACGTCGAACGGCCGGATCGAGTCGATCTCGTCGCCGAAAAAGTCGATCCGATAGGGTTTGTTGTCCGAATAGGAGAAAATGTCGACGATGCCGCCGCGAACCGAGTATTGTCCCGGTTCGTAGACGAACTCGACCCGTTCGAAACGGCATTCCCGCAACGCTTCCTCGACGAAAGCGGTCGACAGATTGTCCCCTCGGCGCAGCTTCAGTACGCTGTCGCTCAGCCGCTCCCGGTCGGCGACTTTTTCGGTCAGCGCCTCGGGATATGTGCACAGAATCAGCGGCTTGTCCGCCGCGCTTCGCAGTGCGTTGAGCGCCGTCGTGCGTTGTACGAGGCCCGACGGGTCCTCCTGTCCGTACTGGATCGAGCGCTTGTAGCCCGTTGGAAAGAAAAACAACCCCTCTCCGCCCGTGAGCGGATAGAGGTCGTTGTAAAGATAGCCCGCCGCATCCCGGTCTTCGGCGACCAGGACGTGGACGCCTCCGAGACGGGCGATCGCTCCGTGCGCGACGAGCGACAGCGACGATCCGACCAGCGACGCGAGTTGTACCGTACTCCCCGGACGGATGCTCTCGGTCAGTTGCCGGAAAGCCTGCTGATCGGTGAAAATCTGTTCCAGCTTGGCGATCGTCATATGCGCGTCAAATCAATTCTTCGTCCTCGCGGTTGAAGAAGCGGGTCTCGATGATGCCCGTCGTATTGTCCGAAGCGACGCGGATGCGGCAACGGTACTTGAACATCCACCGCGTGCGGAGCGACGGGAAGCCCTTTTTGACGAAGGCCGCCACGACGGGGCTGACCCTCAGTTTCAGGTAACTCAGCTTTTTCTCCTTCACGAAATAGGCGATCTGCTTCTCGATCTGGTCGTCGATCAGCACGGCGGGCGCGACGAGGCCCGTGCCGTGGCAGGCCGGGCAGGTCTCCCGCACGTCGATGTGCGTCTCGGGCCGTACCCAGCCCGAACTTCGACAGCGGCAGGATCGTGTGTTTCGCGCGGTCGCCGGCCATCAGCTCGCGCATCTTCTCGACCAGCGCGTTGCGGTTCTCGCTCTTGTGCAGGTCGATGAAGTCGATCACGATGATGCCGCCCATATCGCGCAGCCGGAGCTGACGCGCGATTTCGGCCGCGGCGGCCAGGTTCACGTCCATCGCCGTGCGCTCCTGATCGTTGTCGACTTTCGCCCGGTTGCCGCTGTTGACGTCCACGACGTGCAGCGCCTCGGTATGCTCGATGATCAGGTAGGCGCCCTTCTTGAGCGAGACGTACTTGCTGAACAGCGACATGATCTGCTTCGACACGTCGAAGTTGTCGAAGATCGGCGTGCTGCCCTTGTACAGCTTGACGATCTTTTCCTTGTCCGGGGCGATCATCCGGATGTATTCGCGGATTTCCTCGTATACGGTGTGGTCGTCGACGTAGATGCTGCTGAACGACCCGTTGAGCAGGTCGCGGATGATCGTCGTCGTGCGGTTTTCCTCGTTCAGGATCAGCGACGGGGGCGTCTGGTTGCGCAGGCCGTCGAGCACTTTTTCCCAGCGACGTACGAGCGACGTGATGTCGTGCTCGATGTCGGCGTCCTGCTGGCCCATCGCGGCCGTGCGGATGATGACGCCGTAATTCTTGGGCAGCACGGCCGAGGCGATCCGCTTGAGTCGGTTGCGCTCCTCGTTGGAGCGGATTTTCTGCGAGATGGATATCTTGTTCGAGAAGGGAATCAGCACGACGTTGCGTCCGGCCAGCGAGATGTCGGACGTCAGGCGCGGACCTTTGGTCGATATGGCCTCTTTGGCGATCTGCGCGAGAATGGGCTGGCCGCTGGCTATGAAACCCGAAATCTTGCCGGTCTTGCCCATCGCCTTGTCGAGGCGTATGTTTTGAAACAGAGGAGCTCTCTTCCCGGAGGTCAGCGTGCCGACGAGCTTGTGCAGCGAGGTGAACTGCGGGCCCAGATCGAGGTAATGGATGAAAGCGTCCTTCTCATACCCGATGTTGACGAACGCGGCGTTCAGGCCGGGCATGATCTTCTTGACCTTCCCCAGGTAGATGTCGCCGACGGAATACCCCGTCTTGCACTTTTCCTTGTTCAGCTCGACCAGTTGCTTGTCCTCGAACAGGGCGATGGCGATCTCGCTGGGGGTTACGTTGATAATTAGTTCTTTATTCATCAGAGTCTGTGAGGTTTCTTCGCACGCGGAGTCCCTTGAGGGCGGTCGGGCCGCCTTGTTCGGCGACGCGTGCGGGGGAGTGGGTTACGGACATTCAATATGCAATAAACCTAAAGTACCCAAGGGTCTTTAGGTTTATAACATTCCGACACATAAAAGTGCTACCTACTTTTTCTTTTTATGTCTGTCTTTTCTCAGACGTTTCTTGCGCTTGTGGGTAGACATTTTATGCCTTTTTCTTTTTTTACCGCTTGGCATAATCGTAAGGTTTAATAAAGATGGTTAATTATTTGGCATTGGCTTTTACTTTGCCTGCGAAACTCTTGGCCGGCTTGAATGCCGGGATGTTGTGGGCAGGGATCGTAATAGTCGTGTTTTTCGAAATGTTGCGGGCCACCTTCTCCGCTCTTCTCTTGACGATGAAGCTGCCGAAGCCCCTCAGGTAGACGTTCTTGTTCGAGGTCAGCGAGTCCTTGATGCTTTCCATGAACGCTTCCACGATCTGCTGCACCTGCGCTTTTTCGACACCGGTGCCTTTTGAAATTTCGTTAACAATATCCGCCTTTGTCATAATCCAAAAATATTTAGTTTAAACTTATTTTTCCCCTTAGTCCATTGGAGTGCAAATATATATCTTTATTTCCTTATAAAGAAATTACGGGAGTAAATATTTTTTCCTGCTGCGGGAAAATGCTAACTCTTTCACTCCTATTCCGTTTCTATTTCCCGCACACGCAAAAATCAGCCCAAAGTAGTGAAAAACAGTAAATTTTTAGTTATCGTATTGTTTTTCAGTTGTTTGCAATCTGAGACGGTGATATTCTGCCGCATGCGACGCGCTTTCGCCGTCCGAGGCGGCGGCTTGATCCCGGTTTGCCAGTGATATAACGCTGAAAGTTACCGGTTAGTCTGCGGCTCCGGACAATAAAAGTCCGGTTTTTGCATTATTTGTAAAGGGCATGCGTCGCGCCGCGCGACGCATGTGCCGAATTTAGCTATCTTTGTATGAAATAAAATCGGTGAAGCGATGAGTGCAGCCAAAATCCTGTGGGTCGACGACGAGATCGACCTGCTTAAGCCTCACATTCTGTTTCTTCAGGGCAAGGGCTACGACGTGGTTACGAGCAACAACGGCTACGACGCGATCGATCTGGCTTCGTCCCAGCCGTTCGACCTGATCATCCTCGACGAAATGATGCCCGGCCTGACGGGTCTCGAGACGCTCCCGCGAATCAAGGAGCTGCGGCCGATGACGCCGGTGATCATGGTTACCAAGAGCGAGGAGGAGAACATCATGGACAAGGCCGTTGGGTCGAAGATCGCCGACTACCTCATCAAACCCGTCAATCCGAATCAGGTGCTGCTGTCGATCAAGAAGAACGTCCACAGCCAGCAGCTCGTCACCGAGCAGACGACGGCCGACTACCGCAGCGAGTTCGGTCTCATCGCCTCGTCGTTCGCCTCCGCGCGGACGTTCGCCGACTGGGTGCAGATATACAAGAAGCTCGTGGGCTGGGAGGTCGAGCTGACCGAGTCGACCGATCCGGGCGTGCGCGAGATCCTGTCGTACCAGAAGAACGAGGCGAACAACGAGTTCGCCAAGTTCGTCCGCGCCAACTACCTGAGCTGGTTCTCGGACCGCGATGCCGACGCTCCGGTGCTGTCTCACCAGCTGGTCCGCTCGAAAGTCTTTCCTATTGTGGACGCCTCGGCCAAGACGACCCTCTTTCTGATCGACAATTTCCGGCTGGACCAGTGGCGGATGATCCGTCCGGTGCTGCACGGACTGTTCGACGTCGAGCAGGAGGATTTCTATTGCAGCATTCTGCCGACGGCCACCCAGTATGCGCGCAACGCGATTTTCGCCGGACTGACGCCGCTGGCGATCGACAAGATCATGCCCGATCTGTGGCTCAACGACAACGAGCACGGGGGCAAGAATCAGCACGAGGAAGATTTCCTGCGCCGGCAAATGCAGTCTCAGGGCAAGAGCTACAAGCTGTTTTTCGACAAGATCGTCAAGACCGACTCGGGCAAGCGGCTGATCGAGAATTTCGACCGGGTCGCCGCCGCCGACTTCTCGGTAATCGTCTATAACTTCCTCGATATCCTGTCGCATGCGCGGACCGAAACGCAGATCATCCGCGATCTGGCCGAGGACGAGGCGGCGTTCCGCTCGCTCACGCGTTCGTGGTTCGAGCACTCGGACCTGCTGGAGCTGATGCGGCTGG
>ERZ779870.1810-NODE-1810-length-12734-cov-2.4606_pt1 | contig 12734 bp, 13 predicted proteins | sample MGYA00511247_ERZ779870 | MGnify/ENA primary metagenome ERZ779870 (study PRJEB29588, sample SAMEA2149068) | human gut metagenome | biome: human gut; feature: human-associated habitat; material: faeces | place: Denmark | collected 2008/2010 ...
TACCAATCGGTGACCTTCCACATCATCCGGATGCCTTAATTCACTTTTTTCGAGATATTTAACTCCCGCTTCAATGCTACCTGCTTTTACAGCTCGTTTTATTGCAACCCTTAATTTTGCATTTCCTGAATTACTTAGTTCCTCACTCTGTATCTCTGAAATTTGCTTCTGATGCATATCATGTTGCTGCTCTGCCTGAAATTCCTGATAATTTTCTATCAAATAATCCGAAATTTCTGATGCATTATGGACGGCTCGGAATAATTCGTTTGGATCATTTTCCAAAACTGAAATCCATGAATGAAGATATGCCGCATGATCATTGATTGCTTCATCTGACAGCTTAATTCCCAAATCCATCTGTAAAAAGGCACTGCCAAATTCTGCATTTAATTCTTCTTTCGCATATTCCGGTGTTCCAAATTTGTTGACTAACGGCCGGTTTAAACGATCCGGATGCCCTGTAGAATGTGACATTTCATGAAGTGTTACCGCTAAAAACGCTTCCTGACTCTTAAAATAATCTCTTGGTGGCAACATGATCTTATCTTCTTTTGGTGAATAATATGCCCTGTTCTGCATTGATTCCACAATTTCACATTGACTAGAAGCAATGACTTCTTCGGCCAGTTTTAACATCTCATTTTTCTCCATCGGAATCACTTTAGGAATTGGGCCGATTCCATCAATCTGCTCTGCATTAAAAACTCTAAAAAAATTCACATATGGATTCCTGAGTTTTACTATCTTTTTTTCTAATTCACCATTTTCATTTTCCTCTTCAACAATCTTTGACCAGACCCATTTTTCCAACAGAACTGATTTTGCACCCTTTTTAATCCGATATCCCTGCTTATTAGCTTGCTTTAACGTCATCCAACGTGAATCTTCATATTTTCCAACTGCCGATGCGATTAGAAGTCTTAATAAATTAACTCCCTGGTATCTCGCTCCACTGATTGGATTGTTTGGCAGTCCATATGTACTCACAGAATCCCACATTTCTCGTACAGGTGATACACCATCTTTCATCTTTTGTATTAACTGATCCACAAGTTCTTGTCTTGATTCGCTTACAATCTGTGAAGCTGTTTTTCCCTTTGATTTTGCCATTTATTTTCCTCCTGACTAAGAAAAAAAGGCAAAGATCTGCATCTTGCCTTTATCATTTACATATTAGATTTTTTAAATTTTTTCAATGACTGCTCTGTTACTCCGAACGCTTCCAGTTGCCTAATATCTGTTATTTCCTCTCCTGTCAATTCATCTTCATCTACCCATTCAAGACCATCTATATTTTCTGGCCCAGCAACCATCTTCTGAATCCATGTCAGATCATTTGTTTTGACGTCCCAATTTGTTATACTATTTCTCATTTTTACCACCTGCCTCTCTATACTTAAGATATCTAAAGTATAATAATATTGTTTTTTTCAATGATATATTTTATTTAAATTACTATTGTCTTCTTAGGGTGACATTCATTTATACTAGAAAAGAACGTGTCGATCAAGATCCTGAATCATCTGTATTTTTTGTAAGATCCTGTGAAATCTATACTTCTTTTGGATATCTTTATATTCAGTTTTTGTTCTAATACTTACAATATAAAGATATATTTTGATATCCTGAATGCTGTATATATGTCGGATTAGTTTCACACATTTCCTTACAAAACTTTTTAATCCAAATTTCTCGATACAGATTCTTGCAAAAATAACTGTTTCTCCCTCTATGATCTGTTGTGATATACGAAGTAATTTCCGATAAATTTATCACTCTTCGAAGCTTAAAAAAAGGAATCCTTAAGATTCCTGAAAGTCTTTCAACCGAAAAGTAAGTAAAAGCTTCCTGATCCGCACGCATAATAAAATATGCAAGTACTAACTTTTCTAATTTTGTTATTTTCATACTTCGATATACTAAATGTAAACAATGATGCTTATACTCTGTTGTTACAATTACTTCTTCCATTTTCAGAAAATCCTGAAAAACAGAATTTTTTCTGACAACTTCTTTAATATCATTATCATTGAAATCTCTTTTGTCCTCTGGAGTTAAATAATATCGATTTGTAAATTGTTTTCCCATCGCTTTTTGTTCTGCTTTCACGATATAGCCTTTTTCCGCTAATTTGTTTGTCTGCCTTTGGATTGTACGTTCACAGTATCCTGTTTCATCTTCCATCGTATTTACTGCCGGATAGCAATAGCCTTTTTTATCCATACGGCTTAATAAATTTAAAAATACACTCTTGCCTGCCGTTGTAATCTCTGGATCAGCCATAACTTTTTTAAAACTTGTGAACATCTCCATACTATTTTTCTCCTAAAATCTTATTTAATCTTTTCTCCTGTATCCGGCTCAGTATTCTCTGCCGGCTGCATCTCCCAGTCTGATGTATCCTTGGGTGCTTCTGTCATCTGCTCTTCTTCTGTCGTTTCTTCTGTCTGTTTTTTTTCTGTACTAACTTCTGTTGTTGTAACTGCAGATTGTTTTGTTTGTTTCTTTTGCGGTCGATTTACGATCACTGCTATTATGATCAACACAACCATTACTATCACAGCAACAACAAGTGATACTATTTTCCCTTGTCTCTGATTCATTCTCTCACTTCTTTCTGATTTTCAACTGCATAAATATAAGTCCTGTAATCGTTTTTCTCATAACTACAAGTAACAAACGTATACAATCGTTTCCTGATACTCTGATCTGGTAAATAACTAATAGATTGAATTCTTGATAGATAATTTTCTCTATCCTTTTTATTTTTGAATTCAATCGGTAATTTTTCTGGTTTGTTTGCACGTGCAGCAATTACTTTTAATGTCCTGGTCTCTTTTGGAAGATACAAAATAATCTTTTGATGCTTCTTCCAGAACGATCGATTTTTATATTTTACAAATGTTGCAAACATCGATCCATCTCTCATATGATGCCCATAAATAACATTATTATCTGACATGAAATCTTTTTTACATTTATAATCTAAAAAAATACAACCCGATGGATTGTACTTCTTATAGAATGTCCTATGCAAATATGTACTATTATCTTTTCCCTGAACGATCGGATAACTAACTTTTGTTCCTGGTACTTTAATCCAGGCAACAATGTCTTTATTCATTCTTTTAAGTTTCTTCCAATTGATAGATTTTTCTGTTTGTACTGCTTTTTGCAACGTATCATATTCTTTCTGTGCTTTTTTATATTTCCATTGATTAATCAAAATCTTACCTGCAAAAAAAGCGATTGCTGTAAAACATAGAAACAATAATATATCGCATATCCATTGTTTTATTTTGATATTATCCAAAACGGACCTCCTGCACTTGCACTACTATTTGATTCATTGACAATCAGATCTAAACTCCATGTCTGCTTTGTTCTTTGCCTTGATCCACAATCTGCTACAGTGATTTTCCCATCTTTAATTCCTGTTAATACAATAAAATGACCACCGCTTGTAAAATGTCCTGCAGACATAATTGCTACTACTAGTTTTCCTGTCTTCAATGCTTGGATAATCTGGGGCTTATTTTTTCCAACACCTTTACATTTCACACCATATTTTTTCGCTAATCCTGGAATAACATCATGCTTACTTCCTGCTCCTTTTACATAATATCCCTGACTTCCTGCCCATTGGCAAGTCTGCCTTGGTGTTATTTTCTTTCCAGAAAGCGTAGAGATGCATATTGCCATACTTGTAGGTCCACATCCACTCTGTCCTATTGTTGACGTACTATATGGAATGGATTTCCATGCAGCATCTCCCTGATTATAATAAACAACCTTTAGACCAGAATTTCCTTCCAACAAGGAAATCTCTGCCGAAGAATCCCCTGTTGCAATCGAATAGTATTTCATTACCTTTTCAGCATGATTAGGAGTCCCTTTTGCACCAGCCGGCATCATTGTCGCACTATACTCTTTACTAAGTGCCAATGTATACTTTCCACCATGCTTTTTTATCCAGGAAATCCAGCGATCCATCCCATAATTATAACCTTGAATTGCTACTTTTATATGATCGAGATCAGTTGGATCTTCAACATCCGCTTTTTTTAAAGCATCTCTTAATTCCTGCACTCCTGCATTGACGGAACATTCTCCATGTCCGGATGGGATCCCGTTCGGACTATGGCTATGTCCACCACTATTATTTTTTGTTTTTAAACAATAAAGACCATAAGCCCCCCCTGCCGCCCGCATTGGATCTGGTTCATTACCACTTGATTCTACCTGCATTAGTGCTAATGCCAAATCTACATATCCTGGAATCTTATATTTTGTACAATACTGAGTAACCATTGGTCTCCATTTTTCCACCTGATCTGATAATGGAGAAGCTGCTGTTCCAGCTGTTGTTCCCATATCAGAAGCTGCCAACATAGCTACAATAAAAAACAAAATAGGTATTAAAATAATGATCAATAATTTTTTTCTGTTTTCTTCATCCGCAAGCATACGCATTGCGAAATAAGCTTCATTCATTTATCGACCACCTGCTTTTCCAAAATATGCCCATTTATAATCCGGAATTTCAAAATTAACATGCAATCTCTTTGATCCAATCATAAACAATGCATGTCCTCTTCGTTTACTTTCTAGAAGCTCTCTTTCTGCTTCTGTCAAATTGTATAACTTATCAGTTTCTTCTAAGTTTTGTCCATCGGTTCCAAATAAAATCTTATAACATGGCGTATCAAGCAATGCCTGTCCATACATTTTAATTTTGGGATCCAAGAAATCTACAACACTATGGCTAATAATAAATAATCCAGCTTCATATTTTCTATCTCGCTTGGCCACATTTCGTAAGAACACTAAAGATTGGGGAACTTCTGGATCAATCATCAGGTAAGCTTCATCGCAGATTAATGCAACTTTCTCTGTTCGATCACTACTCATAATATTCCATGACCATGTCTCCAATAAGAAATATTGGGCTCTTTTCACATTGTTCGATGTAGACTGAAGAGAATATGTATCCAAAACTGTAATCTGTTTATCTGTTTGTAATGTTGTCGGTCCATTCCATAATGCACTGTCCGCACCATTTGCTGCATCTTCTAAAAACAATGCTAGATCTTCATATATATTTTCTGTTTCAATTTTTCCTTCTTCTTTTGATACACTAGCCTTTTCCAACAATTTATTATACATATCTGATAAAATCGGAAAATCTTCAGGTTTTAACTTCTTCGCATCTGTGTTCCAATCAATATCAAAATCTTTGTATAATTCAATCAACGTCTTTTTTAAGACTGCTTTATGTTTATCCGTCAAAGATGGAATATATAAAGAAAAGAAAATCTAAATGTTTAATATAAAGAGCTAAGTCTCCAAGACCATTTCCCTCATCCTTATCATAGTAATCTGTAAGTCCTGGTTCTGTTTCATCTAATTCATCATTTTTTGGAATTGGCATTATGTGTAATGGATTTACACGTGCTTCTGGTGATCCCCCTGCATCTAACCAATTGCCATTTAGATTTTTACAAAAATCTTTATATTCACTTTCCGGATCAATAAATATCAGTTTTGTTCCTAGCATAAATTCTGACAAAGTAATATGCTTCACTGCCGCACTTTTACCACTTCCAGGGACCCCCATAATAACAAAGTTAGAATTTGTTCGATCATTTTCACGCAGCCAAAAGTCTAGCACAACTAGTCCTCCAGTTGCATCCTTTGCAACATAACAACCTGCATTATCATTCAGTCCTGAAGAACTAAACGGGAATCCACCGACAAAAGTTCGAAGCGGCATAACACGATTTGATACCTCATTTAATAATGGATTTTCAATATAAAATGGTGCAACATGCTGTAATGCATGTTTTTGCATCAATGTAAGTGGTCTAACTTTCAGATTGGTCATTGCACATGTTCCACGCATCTTCTGTTCTACTTTTTTTAAAGATTCTTTATCTATTGCCATTGGAATTAATGTTCCTGCCAATTCTCCAACAACTTCTCCATTTTCATCGATTTGCTGCAGCAATTTCATTCCATCTTTTGCACCTTTTTCTGCTCGTTGTTGCTTCAATCGATCTTTTGCTGTTCTTGCCTGTCCTGATAGCATTGTTATATTCTTGTTAATACTCTCCAGGATTTCCCCTTGGTTGGGCGTAAAAGTAAAGGAAACTGCTGTTGATGGAATATTCGTAATACGTGTTAACCATCCATAATTTGGAGCAGGTGGATATTTTATCATACCGTATCCTTTACAGTAGTTTTCTCCTAATGTAAAATTATTGGATTCAAATTTCAATGCGATCGGCGAAATAACATTTAATAAAGAAGCATTTTCTTCCATTTTCTGTTTCTTAGCCATCATATCACTCCTTTTAATATTGGTATCGATGCATCTGTCATCTCATCTTCAATTGATACAACTGCCGGATTATTCACAAGGTTACATAAACGAACAATATCTTGATCCTTTAGGATTTCTGTTTTAATTCCAACCGCCTCAAAATGCTCTGCAAATTCACTAATTCTTTTCTTTAGATCTCTTTCCACATCTTCTGCAGCTTTCATAGAAAAGTAAAAAAAGAACTGTCTTTCTACAATTTCATCTCCAAATGTGAAATCAGATAAATTTTCCATTTCTTTTCTAAGTAACTCTCTTCGATATGGATCACTTGTCTCATTGCGGAGATGAGCATACGATTCCAAAAGAGGCTGCATATCTACCGGACGTGATATCGCAAGAAAATGAAATGGTTCTTTTTCAACTGATAGTTCTGCCGTCAGCTGCTTCACTAACGTTTCTTTTTCTCTTTGGGATAGCAATCCTACGCTGACTGGTAGTATCTTAATATAACCAATTACATATCCATCTCTTGTATACAGAGAATTATTCTGGATATTCAATACATTCGTAAATTCCTGGGCAGTTATTTGTTCTGCTGTAAGTTTCTTCTTTTTTTCTTTTTTCTTCATGTACTGCTCCTTTATTTTCTCTTCTTTCTCATTGTTTCTTCCATTAATTTTGCTCTGTTAGCTTTCTTCGCAGCCAATTGATGATAGGCTTGTGAAAGTGGGCAAGTAGAATCCAAGAATAAAGGGGATTTATCAACATATTCTTTTCCGTTATAAATAACCCTTTCGAACCCCAGTGCAAATAATTCCTCGTTCGTAATTCGAACCTTTATTGTTTTGTTTGACATTTTTTCTATTCTCCTTTATTTCTATTTTTCCTTAGTCATTTATTTATCCCCACATTTTTCATTCAACCTTATAATCAACATTGAATTCTTCCTTTGTATGATTTTTAGAATTCTCTGTTGTGGTTTTAGGCTGTTGCATTGTTACACGTTTTTTTGCTGTCGTTGTTCGTTTTTTTTGTGTCGTTTTTACTGTTTTTCGGACCTTTTTTACCGTTTTTTTCTTTTTTGCTGTTGTGTTCCGCTTTTTTGTCGTTCCAACTTTTTTTCTTGTAGATGTCGTAATATTTCTTCTATCTGTTGTTGTCTTCTGTGTTGAAGATTCTGTCTTTTTTTCTGTTTTTCTTTCTGTCGATGCCTTTTTTTCTTGTGTCGTTGCTGTTTCTGTCGTCACTTCCTCAGTTGCTGTCTGCGTTGTTCCCTGTGTTGTAACCTTTTCTTTCTGTATTTCTTTTGTTAAATGCTGCTTCTTTTTGCCTGCATTTATATTTTTCAATACAATAGAAAGTCCAAAGAAAACCAATACAATGCAAAAAAGCAGAATCATAATAAATCCTGCTTTTTTCATGTTAATTTTGAATTTTTTTGACTTCTTCTTTTTTTCTTGTTTTTTGATTTCTGAAACTATTTTACTATTTTGTTCAACTATACACTCTTCTTCAATATTAGTATTCTCTGTATCTAAAATTGTGTTTTGACTCCCAAGTAACTCTCTAAAATCCTCAGTATGATCATTTTCAAATGGATTATCAATACTAATGCGTATGTGCCTATTTTCATCATGCAGAATCAATTCTCCCTCATCTGATTCACACCATATTTGTATATCGCACTGTTCAAACATCTTTTCTATTGGATCTTCTTCACAAAAAGAACAGACTGTATACACCACACCTTCTTTTCCACTATTACATAGAAATGAAATATCATTCCACTTATATATGCCATTTTCTCCTATTAACCCATAGTTTGATGACAGTTTTGGAAGTATTGCTTTTTTTACATTTGTTGTTATTTCACAAAGACATAAATTTTTTTCTGCCTCTGAAAGTGTCTTCACAAAATTAATTGCTGCCAATACTGCTGTTTCTCTATCCTGCGATAAAAAACCTATCTGCATTTCCTGCTTTTGAACATCTATCTTTGGCTTTTCCGAGATTTTTAAGATCTTTCTTAATGATTCAAGAATATTTTCATTCTGATCAACAATTTCTATTCCTTGCAAATCTAGAAGTTCACTTTTATCTCGAACAATCAAAATTATCTTTATCTCCGGAAAGCTATTTTGAAATTCTATCAGATCTTTTGAATTTTCCAATGCTACCTGCTCAATTATAATTGCTTCTGGCTTCATTGTATCGATGCTGATATATTCTCTTTTGATAAAATCTGTCAGCCTGCAATTCCATACAATATAATTCCGATGAAGGACATTCAGTTCTGATCCAAGATATTCTAATTCCTGTGTGATTAAAAACAGAATCATTCTTCTACCTTCCATTCATCTTTATATTTATATAAATATACTTGTTGCTCTTTAAGGTATGCAATAAACAATAATACAAATGCTCTCATCGAAATATTGCCCTCCAGTCTTGTATTAAACCCTACATGCTGTAATTCCAATCATGATCGTTAACACTACGATTGATAGATCCCGAGAAATTCCATACAAGATAATTGAAAAAACAATTACAAATGCTGACATAAGGATTGTGAGATATAATTCTTTTTTCCCAAACCCAGGAAAATATTCATGCTGAGCCGTCACATACGTTGGTATGTATAAATCCTCTTTTTCTCTTTCTTCCATTAATTTTTTCCTCACTTTCTACTGATAATATTTTAAAATACTATCTTTCAAACTATAAATCAATGTTGTTAAAATCATAAATAAGATAACGTTTCTACCTCTTCGAAAGTTAGTTTCTTTTAAATCAGGGTCATTAATCGTACTAAAAATCAAAGTTATAATTCGAAAAATTCCTCCTGCGTTAACTAAAATCATAAAAGCTTTAATTAAATCTGTAATTGTATTCATTTTTTCTCCTAATGTGCAAATATTCGTCTAATATTTGAAGCAACTTGTAATTTTCCTGCCAATCCACTACCTTGATTCGCAAACAGATAATCCTGAATTAACTTCGGTCCTTTTAATGCCAATGATCCAAATGCTACAGACCAGATTACATGCCCGGTTAATAATAAAGCCATAGCTAATCGAAGCAAAATAATCTGCAATGTACAAGTAAATCCCATCTGCAGAAACTTTTTCCCAGCAATCTTAAAAGATCCACCGTCACTATCCATAAGTCCTACACTTAAAAGTGGAATAGCAAATTTTAAAACCATTAATTCTGCACCATTCTTGATTATCTGTATATATATCAAAAAGATTATAATTAAAAATATGATAAACAATAGAACTGTCGTTATTCCATTTCCAAATAATGTCAACAAAAATTGATCTTTAATTGCTTCTATTTCTCCCTTACTTCCAATCGCCGTTAATATTGCTTTTGTAAAGGTTTCGAAAATATTGACAAGTGGTGTATATAATCCTAAAAATGTAACTGAAATTGCAACCGCCTGACAAAAGCCTGTTAAAATATGAATTGGATCATGATCTGGATCTCCATCCGATTGCAATATATAAATTGAAAAACCCTTTTGGACAAATTTTAATATCAGTAATGCAATTGCATATTTTAATATCACTGCATTAACTTTGCTTAGGCTTAAACCCTTAATTAAATGCTTTGTACTGATGTAATTTTGGCAATTTAATGCTATATCCATTAGATCAACAAGGAATTTATTAATCAATTTAACAGCATCCTTCGCGAGATCTTCTAAAAAATCATTGAATAAGCTTTTTAACATTTAAGACCTCCTGATATTTTCTATTTATAGTAAGATAAAATTGTTGGTACTAGTGCAACAACTGAAACAACCAGAACCATACAGACAAGGATTATACCTATTCTTTTTTTATACATTTTGGTATCCACATCATCTGACATTTTCATGCGGATTAGATTATAGATAATCATTACAATTCCAATCACAGAAGACAATCCAATCAATGGTGTCTTCATATCATTAAACATGCTTTTAGTTCCAGTAAATAATTTAGAACTTCCAATACCACCTGCATATACATGATTTTGTGCCATCAAAAAACAGGTAATCATATTCATCATAATTACCGTAATTTTTCCTCTAAGTTTCATTAATTTGTTCTTCATTTTGTTTCTCCTTGTTATTTTTTTGCAGCCTTGGCCGCTTTTTCTTTTTGTTGCTTTAATATTTGTGCATCAATGTGTCTTTTCCACACATTCCAAATTCCCCATAATTCCATTTTTGAATTATGGGGACGTTCATTTTTCTTATGCTCTTCTGCTTTTTTTTGTCTCAACCGATTATTATGCTCTTCATCACCCATACCTAAAAATTCATTCATCGCATATTGTGACAAATCTGGGGCATACATAATCGCTGGATCAGAATCTGACATAACTAAAGAATATGGCCTTTGCAGCTTGCCGACCTCATCCGGATACAGTAATGGCCGTCCCATTAAATTAGAACTTTCCCCATCACTTCCACCATTTCTAAATGTACCTGACGGAGTATTATTGCTTTTTGAATAAGAACGTGTTGTATAGTTTCCTAAATCTTCAGATATTTTCTTCTTTGTAGTCGGATTTGGACTTCGAAGATATATCTTTATATCAGCATTATCCTGAATAATCTGTGAAACTTTTTCTCCATACACATCGTCCAACTGAGCATATGACTGGATAAACATAAAATGTCTGATTCCTTTTCCAGTACCAAATGAAGTCTGTTGCCTCATATTTGTTATCTTCGTGAAATTTCCAAGCTCATCATCAACAAAATTCCATCGTACAGGAACCCGTCCTCCATATTTTTCGTCTGCTGCATAATCAATCAAATCCGATAATTGACGCAAAACCAAACTGGCCAATGGAAAATATGTTTTATCTCTTGCTGGCAAGCATAGATAAATAATGATTTTTTTTCCTTCATCTATCATTTTTCCAATATCAAAATCGCTCTTATTTGACATTTGATTAATCGCTGGAATTGTTAACAATTTCAATGTCATAATTGCTGAAACATAAAAAGAAGACCTTGTTCGCATTGCTGCAACTTTCGTTGCTGCTAACAAGATCTTCGCTGGGTGTTCCTCTGGAAGTGAGTCAATATAAAATTGTAACGGCAATGCTCCTCGATAATCAGAACACATTTCTGTGATAAAGTAAAATACATTTGTCAGATTCTGATATTCTGGATGATCTTGATTATCATAACAAACAGCCATAATTGAAGCCGCCAATGTTGCTGCTTCACCACTGTTCCAAAGTTTTTCTCCATTTTCTGGTGGTTCACCAACTAACTGACTGACCAAACTCCAAGTTTCTTCAATTGCTCTTGATATATCATTTCTGCAAAGAGCCTGTATCACTGGTTCCAAAAAATTTTTTCGATCCGATTGATATGGATGAATAAAATCAATACATATTGTTTCATATCCATATCTTTTAGCTGCATCTTCTGTATAGTCTCTCAATTCACCTTTCAAATCTACTGCAAAAATATTTTCTCCTGCCAGAATAAGATCAACAATCGTTTCGATTACAATATTTCTTGTTTTTCCTGATCTTGTTGCACCTATGATAAGTGCATGTAAATCCTTGGTAATATGATATATCTTCTCTTTTGTTCTTCCAAAAAAATCTGATCTTTTAAGATCTTCTTTTCCTAGTACCAATCCACCTGCTGAAAAATGTTCTTTTCCATCCATTAATTTTTTTGAATCAATTACATCTGAATCAAATACCTGATCAAATTTCTCATTTGGCAACCATTTTGCTGTACCATGTTGTCCCTGTCCCACAGGCACTGGTGTATGAATTTCAGGTGTAATCTCTATCATATCAACCTTAAAAGATGATTTGCCACCAACTAATAATGTTATAATTCCCAATAATAAAATAACAAAAAAGAAGATCGTAAACATTCTTATCTGTTCATTATTTGAAATATATTGCTTCATAGCAACTGGATCAGTCACAAATTTTATCTGCTCTGGATTTTTTAATGTACTATCTAAAAAAATTGCTGTAAATGCACTTGCATAAAATATTACAAAAGATAATCCTATAATTCCAACAATCCTGATTGCACGTCTTTTAAAGAACATCACAATCGGATTGCTTTCTTTTTTTACCACTTAAACACCTTCTCTCTATCTTTCCCAATCCATTCCATGTCCTTTCGCCTGTTCTCTCTTCCTGTAAGTTCGTCTGATGTGGATATGCATTATCCTCAGCCCCTTCTATTATTGAAAATAATAAAAACAGCTTATCTAATTTCTGTAGTTCTACAACATTTTTAGCATCATATTTTCCTGAACGAATTCTATTAAGTCTTTCTTCATTCCTTTTAAATTTTTCTTCTAATCCCTCTTTCGTATATTCTTCATTTGGATAAAATGATCGATTACGCACTGGTTTATGTCCATCTTTC
>ERZ779870.1813-NODE-1813-length-12702-cov-6.58314_pt1 | contig 12702 bp, 10 predicted proteins | sample MGYA00511247_ERZ779870 | MGnify/ENA primary metagenome ERZ779870 (study PRJEB29588, sample SAMEA2149068) | human gut metagenome | biome: human gut; feature: human-associated habitat; material: faeces | place: Denmark | collected 2008/2010 ...
CGGCGGCCGCCAGAGAGAAGATGGCGGCGGGCAGCCGCCCGCTCAGGCTGAAGCCCACTCCGCAGGCTGCCAGGGCCAGGATGGAGAAGCGCCCCGTGAACAGGCTGGACTCGGCGAAGTCCACTGCAGCGGACTCAGGCGTTCTGGCCATGGGCAAGGACCTCCCCGGTCTCCCGGCAGGGCACCTGGGCCAGTACGGTCTCCACCACGCCGGCCGCCTCCAGGCCGGAGAGCGCCGCCTGATGGGACAGCAGTACCCGGTGGGGCAGGACGTAGCGGGCCAGATACTTCACATCGTCCGGGGTGACATAGTCCCGGCCGGAGAGGGCGGCATAGGCTTTGGAGGCCCGGAACAGGTCCCGGGACACCCGGGGGCTGGCGCCGCAGGCCAGCTCCGGCTGCTCCCGGGTGGCCTGGACCAGCTCCACGATGTACGCCACCACCGGATCGGACAGGCGGACCTGCCGGATCTCCCGGGTGAACCGATTGACTTCCTCCGGGGAGAGCAGGGGGCGGAGGTCCGCAAAGGCGGCTCCATCTCCCACGGTTCGGAGCATGGCGGCCTCCTCCCTGGGGGTGGGGTAGCCCATGGAGAGCTTGAAGAGGAAGCGGTCCAGCTGGGCAGCGGGCAGGGCGAAGGTGGTCTCCGTCTCCACGGGGTTCTGGGTGGCCAGGACCATGAAGGGTGGGGCCAGGGGATAGGTGACGCCGTCTACGGACACCTGCCGTTCCTCCATGGCCTCCAGCAGGGCGGACTGGGTACGGGGGATGGCCCGGTTGATCTCGTCCGCCAGCAGGATGTTGGTCATGATGGGGCCGGGGGTGAAGACCATCTCCCCGGTTTTCTGGCTGTAAATGTTCATGCCCACGATGTCTGAGGGCAGCAGATCCGGGGTGAACTGCACCCGCACCATGCCGCAGCCCAGCACCGCGGAGAGGGCCTTCACCAGCGTGGTCTTGCCCACGCCGGGGATATCGTCAATCAGCACGTGCCCGCCGGCAAACAGGCTGGTGAGTACCAGGCGGATCTGCTCACCCTTGCCGATGATGGCCTTGCCGCACTCTGTCTCGATCTGCTCCGCCAAATGGCGGAGTTCCGTGAAGTCCATAGTCGTGCCTCCCAGGTTCCATGAAATACCCCTCTATTATATCTAACCCGAAAGCGGACCGCAAGAGCGGATGCCAGCTCCGGGAAGACCTGAAAAAATGCGTGAAAAGGAGGGAACCCTCTGGAAAAGCGGAAACGCCTGTGCTATGATACGAAACAGAAGGTCCCGCAACAGGACCGACGAGAATTTGGGAGGAATGCGTATGAAGAAGACATTGTCCCTGCTCCTGTCCCTGGTGCTGATGCTCAGCCTGGCGCTGCCCGCATCCGCTGCGGAGACGGAGTACCCCACCCTGGAGGGCGGCGTAACCGAGATCCAGAAGTATGGCAACATCGTCCTGGACATCGATCCGGCGGACCTGAAGGACGGCGGCTACACATACGGCGACCTGCTGACCGTCACCGTCAACGGCACTGGGTATGACATGCCCCTGTGCACCAACTACTCCGATGTGGACACCGGCGCGCTGGTGCTGCGGGACAGCGAGGGTGTGCTGATCGCCGCCATCAACATGGGGGACTTTGCGACCAGCAACGGCCTGGCCGCCAAGGTCACCGCCGAGGACGGCTCCTACACCTGGGAGTTCCCCGAGGGCCAGTCCCTGGAGAGCATCACCGTCTCCATCTCCATGAAGGAGCAGGGCGGCTACTATGACCAGTACCTCATCCACCAGCTGACCCGCACCGACGAGCGGGCGGACTACGCCTCCGACGCGGTGTTCGCCAACTTCCGCAACGTGGCTGTGGGCGATCTGGGGGAGAACGCCTTTTTCCGCAGCAGCAGCCCCGTGAACAACGAGCTGGGCCGCGCCTCCTATGCCGATGACCTGGCAGAGGCCGGCGGCATCCAGGCGGTCATGAACCTGGCGGATTCCAACGAGCTGATCGAGGGCTACATCGCCGCCGAGGGCTTCGACTCCCCCTACTACCAGTCTCTGTACGAGGCGGGGAAGGTGAAGGCCCTGAACCTGGGCGTGGACTTCACCGCTGCCGACTTCAAGTCCGGCCTGGCGGAGGGCCTGCGCTTCTTCGCGGAGAATGAGGGGCCCTATCTGGTCCACTGCACCGAGGGCAAGGACCGGGCCGGCTTTGTCTCCGCCCTGCTGGAGTGCCTGATGGGCGCCACCTATGACGAGGTTGTGGCGGACTACATGACCACCTATGTGAATTACTATCACCTGGAAGAAGGCGGCGAGCAGTATGAGGCGGTGAAGAACAGCAACATCGTCTCCATCCTCACCAACATCACCGGCGCTGCGGAGGGCACGGATCTGACCACTGTGGATCTGGCCGCTGCGGCAGAGGACTATATGCTGGACGCCGGCCTGACCGCAGACGAGGTGACCGCCCTGAAGGCGAACCTGGCTAAGGACTACACGGTAGAGACCGAGGCTCCCGCGGAGGAGACGCCGGAGGAGCCTGTTCCCCAGGCCCAGACCTACACCGTGGAGGCGGGAGACTGCCTGTGGAACATCGCCTATGAGGTGTACGGCACCGGCACTCGCTGGACTGTGATCTACGAGGCCAACCGGGATACCATCCGTGACCCCGGCATGATCCACATCGGGCAGGTGCTGACCATCCCCGCTGCCTGAAAATGCCTGATTCATTTTTGAAAACAGCTCCCGGAGCAATCCGGGAGCTGTTTTTTTGCCTTTGTATGCGCTTGCAAGGATTTTACATAGACTTTACAGAGTCCTGGTGTCGGATTTTACTTCCGGCTGTTTATACTAAGACCGTCCCTTGAGCAACAGACATAGGAAAAGGAGTAATCTTCGATATGAAAAAAGTATTTTCGCTCTTGCTGTCCCTGACCATGGTCATGGCTCTGCTGGCCGGCTGCGGCGGTGACACCACGGCTGACGACACCACGGATGATACCGCTTCCAACGACGCCGCCCAGGAGGAGACCGCTGAGCTGAGCGGCACTGTGGCCACCGACGGCTCCACCTCCATGGAGGAGGTCATCGGCGCCCTGGGTGAGCAGTTTATGGCCGACAACTCCGGCGTGTCCGTCACCTACAACCCCACCGGTTCTGGCGCCGGCATCGAGGCCGTGTCCAACGGCAGCTGCGACATCGGCCTGGCCTCCCGCGCACTGACCGATGACGAGAAGGCGGGCGGCCTGACTGAGACCATCGTGGCCCTGGACGGCATCGCCGTGATCGTCAACGCTGAGAACCCCGTCTCCGACCTGACCCTGGAGCAGATCGCCTCCATCTACACCGGCGCTGTCACCGATTGGTCTGAGTTCGGCAGCGACGCCGGCGCCATCGCCGTGATCGGCCGTGAGTCCGGCTCCGGTACCCGTGACGGCTTCGAGTCTATCACCGGCACTGAGGACCAGTGCGTGCTGGCCCAGGAGCTGAGCTCTACCGGCGCCGTGATCGAGGCGGTCCGCACCACCCCCGGCGCCATCGGCTATGCCTCCCTCTCCGCCGTGCAGGATCAGAAGGGCATCACGGTCCTGACTGTGGGCGGCGTGGCTCCCTCTGAGGCCACGGTCCTGGACGGCAGCTATGCCATTCAGCGTCCCTTCGTGTTCGCCACCCGCACCGATGAGGCCCTGTCGGACGCGGCCCAGGCCTTCTTCGACTTCGCCACCTCCACCGCCGCCAGCGACCTGATCGCCAACGCCGGCGCCGTGCCCGTGGCCCAGTAAGACAACGCTTGTTTTCCACCCTCATATATACGGTCAGCCGCCGTGCCCACCACTGGGGCGGCGGCCGTTCCGCTGAAATCTGGACGGACGCCTTGTCCGGGAACAAAGGAGAACCTTATGGAACATGAAATCGCGGGGCAGGCTGTGAAGGCCGCCATGGACGGCGCGCTGGTCGGTACCGCCGACAGGAAAAAGGAGCCCATGACCGGGAAAAAAGCCCTGAAGGCCATGGAGCGGGTGATGAATGCCCTCTTCTTTATCTGCGGCATGGTGGCTGTGGCGTTCGTGCTCCTCATCAGCATCTACCTTATCATCTCGGGCCTGCCGGCCATTCTGGAGATCGGGCCCATCAACTTCCTGTTCGGGACCCGCTGGTATGCCTCTACCGGAGACTTCGGCATCTTCGCCATCATCCTCACCTCCTTCGCGGGCACGGCGGGGGCCATTCTCGTGGGGGTGCCCATCGGCCTGATGACGGCCATTTTCCTGTCCAAGGTGGCGCCGCCTAAGTTTGCCGCCGTAGTTCATGCGGCAGTGGAACTGCTGGCCGGCATCCCCTCCGTGGTGTACGGCCTGGTGGGTATGATCCTGCTGGTGCCCGCCATCCGGGTGGCCTTTGACCTGCCCTCCGGCGCCACGCTCCTGGCGGCTATCATCGTGCTGGCGGTGATGATTCTGCCCTCTATCGTCTCCGTGTCGGAGACGGCGCTGCGCGCCGTGCCCCGGGAGTATGAGGAGGCGTCTCTGGCCCTGGGGGCCACCCATATCGAGACCGTGTTCCGCGTCAGCGTGCCCGCTGCCCGCAGCGGCATCGCCACCGCCATTGTGCTGGGCATCGGCCGGGCCATCGGTGAGGCCATGGCCATCATTATGGTGGCGGGCAATGTGGCCAATATGCCGGGCCTGCTGACGCCGGTGCGGTTTTTGACCACCGCCATTGCCTCGGAGATGTCCTACGCCTCCGTGGGCTCCCTCCACCGCAATGCCCTGTTCTCCATCGGCCTGGTGCTGTTCCTCTTCATCATGCTGATCAATGTGTTCCTCAACGTCTTTATCAAGCGGAAAAAGGAGGACTGACCGAACATGGAATCTCATACCCTGTCCCCCCGGCGCCAGCTGTACGACAAGGGCCTGCGGGTGGTGCTGTACTTCTGCGGCTTCCTCACCTGCGCGCTGCTGGTTCTGATCATCGGCTATATCTTCTACCGGGGCGTCCCATTCATCAGCTGGGAGCTGCTGTCTACCCAGTCCAGCTATATCAACGACACCATCGGTATCCTGCCCAATATCCTCAACACGCTCTATATCATCCTGCTGTCCATGGTGATCGTGCTGCCCCTGGGCGTGGGCGCCGCCATCTATCTGACGGAGTACGCCACCAACCGGCGTCTGGTGGCTGTCATCGAGTTCGCCACCGAGACCCTCACCGGCATCCCCTCCATCATCTTCGGCCTGGTGGGTATGCTGTTCTTCATCCAGATGATGGGATTGAAGACCGGTGTGCTGGCCGGCGGCCTGACCCTGGTGGTGATGATCCTGCCCACCATCGTCCGCACCACCCAGGAGAGCCTGAAGACCGTGCCGGACTCCTACCGGGAGGGCGCCCTGGCCATGGGCGCCGGTAAATGGCACATGGTCCGCACTGTGGTGCTGCCCAACGCGGTGGACGGCATCGTCACCGGCTGCATCCTGGCGGTGGGCCGCATTGTGGGCGAGAGCGCGGCGCTGCTGTACACCGCCGGCTTCGGCCTGGTGCTCAATAACTTTGTGACTGCGCTGGAATCCTCCTCCGCCACATTGACCGTGGCCCTGTATGTGTATGCCAGTGAGCGGGGCGAGACAGACATCGCCTTCGCCATCGCCACCATTTTGATGCTGCTGACGCTGGTCATCAACCTGTCCGCCAATCTGGTGGGCCGGAAGCTGAAGAAAAACTGACGAGGAGGATACGAAATGTCCACCATCATTCAAGTAAAGGACCTGAATCTGTGGTACGGGGCGCACGATGCCCTCCACGGTGTGAATATCGACATTCCGGAGCATGAGATCACCGCCCTGATCGGCCCCTCCGGCTGCGGAAAGTCCACCTTTCTGAAGACCCTGAACCGGATGAATGACCTGGTACCGGGCATCCGCATTGAGGGGGAGGTCAACTACGCCGGGCAGAACATCTACGCCCCCAATGTGGACACCACCTGGCTGCGCAAGCAGATCGGCATGGTGTTCCAGAAGGCCAATCCCTTCCCTATGAGCATCTATGACAACGTGGCCTACGGCCCCCGGACCCACGGCATCCGCTCCCGGGCCAAGCTGGACGAGATCGTGGAGAACTCTCTCCGCTCCGCCGCCATCTGGGACGAGGTGAAGGACCGGCTGAAGAAGAGTGCCCTGGGCCTCTCCGGCGGCCAGCAGCAGCGGCTGTGCATTGCCCGTGCCTTGGCAGTGGAGCCGGAGATCCTGCTGATGGATGAGTCCACCAGCGCCCTGGACCCCATCTCCACCTCCAAGATCGAAGACCTTGCAGTGGAACTGAAAAGCAAGTATACTGTCATCATGGTGACCCACAATATGCAGCAGGCCGCCCGTGTCTCCGACAACACGGCGTTTTTCCTGCTGGGGGATCTGGTGGAGTTCGGCAGGACGGAGACACTGTTCTCCACCCCCACGGACAAGCGCACAGAAGACTACATCACCGGCCGGTTCGGCTAAGGAGGGACGTAAGGTGAGAAACAGATTTGGCGAGCAGCTGGAGCGGCTGCACGTGGAAATGATCCAGATGGGCGCCCTGTGTGAGGATGCCATCTCTGCCGCGGCCCAGGCCCTGATGAAGGGTGACGAGGACCTGGCACGCGCCGCCGGGGAGGCGGAGCGGGAGATCGACCAGAAGGAGCGGGAGGTGGAGAACCTCTGCCTGAAGCTGCTGCTGCAGCAGCAGCCCGTGGCACGGGACCTGCGGGAGATCTCCTCTGCGCTGAAGATGATTTCCGATCTGGAACGGATCGGGGACCAGGCGGCGGACATCGCGGAGCTGACCCGGTTCGTGCGTCTGCCGGACGGCCCCGGCCGCCAGCGGATCGAGGAGATGTCCAAGGCCGTCATCCGGATGGTGACAGACAGTGTGGACTCCTTTGTAAAGCGGGATCTGGAGCTGGCCCGGGAGGTCTGCCGGGAAGACGACCAGGTGGACGACCTGTTCAACCAGGTGAAAAAGGAGCTGATCGGGCTGATCGCCGCAGACGCCGACTCCGGCGAGCTGTGGCTGGATCTCATCATGGTGGCCAAGTATCTGGAGCGGATCGGCGATCACGCCACCAACGTGGCGGAGTGGGTGGAGTACTCCATTACGGGGAATCACCCCTCCAACAACTGAGCGGCCTGCGCACAGGCGCGGCGCCGATATTGAAAAGGGGGAGGGGCCATGCTTACCTATGAGGATGTGAAAAACAATTCTGCGGTCCGGACCTATATCCAGAGGGCGGACGAGTCTCTGACCGCTCTGGGCTATACGGAGCACAGCTTTGCCCACGTGACGGCGGTGGCGGAAAACGCCGCCTATATCCTCTCCACCCTGGGGTATCCGGAGCGGACGGTGGAGCTGGCAAAGATCGCCGGGTTTCTTCACGACATCGGCAACCTGGTGAACCGGGTGGATCACTCCCAGTCCGGTGCGGTCATGGCCTTCCGCATTCTGGACAACATGGATTGTCCTCCGGAGGAGATCGCCACCATCGTCACCGCCATCGGCAACCACGACGAGGGCACCGGCATGCCGGTGAACGCCGTGGCGGCGGCACTGATCCTGGCGGACAAGTCCGACGTCCGCCGCAGCCGGGTCCGGAATCCGGATATGGCCAGCTTCGACATCCATGACCGGGTGAACTACTCGGTGAAGAAGTCCGTCCTGAAGATCAACGAGGAGCACACGCTCATCAAGCTGAAGCTGTCCGTGGACACGAAGTACGGCTCTGTCATGGACTATTTTGAGATCTTCATGGGCCGGATGCTCCTCTGTCGAAAGGCAGCGGAGAAGCTGGGCCTGCAGTTCAAGCTGATGATTAACGAGCAGCAGCTGATCTGACCGGCCGCCGGAGGGAGACACCCTCCGTCCCTCCAGCGGGGCGGAGAGATTGAATGGGGAGGGATATCTGTGATCTATCTGCTGGAGGATGACGACAGTATCCGGGATTTTGTGATCTATACATTGAACAGCCAGGGTATGGAGGCCAGGGGCTTTCCGCTGCCCTCCCTGTTCTGGCAGGCCGTGGGAGAGCAGATGCCTGCCCTGGTGCTGCTGGATATCATGCTGCCGGAGGAGGATGGACTCAGCGTCCTGAAAAAGCTCCGGGCCACGCCCCGCACGGCCAAGCTGCCGGTCATCATGCTGACGGCCAAGGGCACGGAGTACGACAAGGTGGTGGGTCTGGACGGCGGCGCCGATGACTATGTGGCCAAGCCCTTCGGCATGATGGAGCTGCTCTCCCGCATCCGGGCGCTGCTGCGGCGGACGGAGACGGAGAACGGCACCCTCCGCTGCGGCATTCTGGAGGTGGATCCGGGGCAGCACATCGTCCGGGTCCGGGGACAGGAGACCATCCTGACCCAGAAGGAGTTTGAAGTGCTGTGCCTGCTGCTGCGCAACCCCGGCCAGGTGCTTTCCCGGGAGCAGCTGATCGAGAACGTCTGGGGCTACGCCTTTACCGGCGAGAGCCGGACCGTGGACGTCCACGTGCGGACCCTCCGCCAGAAGCTGGGAGAGGCGGGCGTTTACATCGAGACGGTCCGGGGCTATGGCTACAAGATCAGCCCTGTGAACTGACAGGAGGGCTGGAGAGACATGACGAAACGGATCTTTCGCTCCATCCTGGGCGTGTCCCTGGCAGTGCTGCTGGCCAGCCTGGTGCTGATCGTGGGCGTGCTCCACGGTTATTTCCAGGATCGGGTCTCCGGTGAGCTGGAGAGTCTGGCAGAGTACATCGCCCATGGGGTAGAGGAGAATGGCACGGACTATCTCACAGAGGATCTGCCCGGCAGCTACCGGATTACCTGGGTGGATGCGGACGGCACCGTGCTCTTCGACAACCGGCAGGACCCGGAGGAGATGGGGAACCACGCCCAGCGGGAGGAGATCCGGGAGGCGCTGATCCTGGGGAAGGGACATGCGGTCCGCTATTCGGACACGCTTTCCCAGCAGACGCTGTATGCGGCCCAGCGGCTTGCTGACGGAACGGTGCTGCGGGTGTCCAGCGCCCAGTATTCCGTCTGGGTCCTGGTACTGCAGGCGCTGCAGCCGGTGGCGCTGATGATGCTGCTGGCCTTCATCCTGGCCATGGCGCTGGCTTCCCGGGTGGCGCGGCAGCTGGTGGAGCCCATCAACGCCATCGACCTCAATGACCCCGCCGGCAGCGAGACCTATGAGGAGCTGACGCCCCTGCTGTCCAAGCTCCGCAGCCAGCAGAGGCAGATCCAGCGGCAGATGCGGGATTTAAAGCGCCGGCAGGAGGAGTTCACCGCCATCACGGAGAACATGAGCGAGGGCTTCCTGGTGATCGACCAGGAGACGCGGGTGCTGACTTACAATTCCGCCGTGCTGCGGCTGCTCTACGCGCAGGTCCCCACAGAGGAGGGAGAGAGCGTCTACGCCCTGAACCGGGAGGCGGGCTTCCGCCGCTGCGTGGAGGAGGCTCTGGCCGGTCGGCGGTGTGAGCAGCTGCTGGAAAAGGACGATGATTGCCGCCAGATCATCGCCAGTCCTGTGGAACAGGACGGCCAGATCGCGGGTGCGGTGCTGGTGATCCTGGATGTGACGGAGAAGGAGCAGCGGGAGCGGCTGCGGCGGGAGTTCACCGCCAACGTCTCCCACGAGCTGAAGACGCCCTTGACCTCCATCCTGGGTACGGCGGAGATCCTGCAGAACGGTTTGGTGAAGCCGGAGGACGTCCCCCACTTCGCCGGGAACATCCACCGGGAGACGGAGCGGCTCATCGGGCTGGTGAACGACATCATCAAGCTGTCCCGCCTGGACGAGGGCGGCGGCCTGGGCCAGTGGGAGACCGTGGATCTGTACGAGGAGGCGCGAGCCGTCCTGGAGCAGCTGGCTCCGGCGGCCCAGCGGAAACAGGTGACCACCCGGCTCCAGGGCGGCGAGGCTCTGGTGCGGGGCGTACCCCAGATCGTGGAGGAGATCGTCTACAACCTCTGCGACAACGCCATCGCCTACAACCGGGCGAACGGCAGCGTCACCGTCACGGTGGAAAATACCGCCTTCGGCCCCCGGATCACGGTGGCGGACACCGGCATCGGCATTCCCCGGGAGGCCCAGGGCCGGGTATTCGAGCGGTTTTACCGGGTGGACAAGAGCCATTCCTCCGGCGGCACGGGACTGGGGCTCTCCATCGTCAAGCACGGGGCGGCCTATCTGGGTGCCCAGGTGGAGCTCCACAGCGAACCGGGCCACGGCAGCACCTTTACGCTTACCTTTCCGAAGGCGGGAGCATGAGGGGGGGCTTGCAATCCCGGCGGAAGTGTGCTAGGATAACCGGAGATTGATGAATGATTGGAGGGGTGTGAAGATGCGGATCTGACCTTCGTGTTTTGGCATAGAGGGTTGCTGCGGCGAAGACGCAGCGTCTTTTTCCATGCCATTGCAGGGAAGGCAGACCGCTGATCTCACCCAGGTATCGCACAGCCCCGGATGCGGGGTGAATGCCGTATGCCCGGCCGCGGGAGAGGTCTGCTCTCCCGCGGCCGTTTTTTGCTGCGCAAAAGCACGGCGAATCGGAAATGACGGATGAGACGCTCATGTGCGCGGCATTTGCCGAAGTCTGCGGTGCGCCAGACCGCACATGAGGGTCTGCGCAAAGGAGGAATGCGATATGTCCATGATCGACGTCTCGAATCTGACATTTGGATACGAGGGCAGTCCGGAGCTCATCTTTGACCATGTGGGCTTTCAGATCGATAGCGGCTGGAAATTGGGCTTTACCGGGCGGAACGGCCGGGGAAAGACCACCTTCCTGCGGCTGCTCCAGGGGGAGTACCCGTACAGCGGCACCATCTCCGCCTCTGTGGAATTTGAGTACTTCCCCTACGAGGTGGCGAACCTGTCCCGGACGGGCCTGGAGGTGGTGCGGGAGATCGCGCCGGAGGCGGAGGACTGGGAGATCCAGCGGGAGCTGGGGCTTCTGGACCTGGCAGAGAGATCACTGGAGCTGCCCTTTTCCAGCCTCTCCAACGGGGAGCGGACCAAGGTGCTGCTGGCGGCCATGTTTTTGAAGGAGAATGCCTTCTTGCTGATCGACGAGCCCACCAACCATCTGGACCTGGAGGGACGGCGGAAGCTGGGGAGCTATCTGGCCCGGAAGCGGGGATTTCTGCTGGTATCCCATGACCGGGCGTTCCTGGACCAGTGTGTGGACCATATTCTGGCCATCAACCGGACCAATATTGAGATCCAGCGGGGGAATTTCTCCTCCTGGTGGGAGAACCGCCGGAGGCAGGACGCCTTTGAACTGGCCCGGCAGGAGAAGCTGCAGAAGGACATCGGGCGGCTGACGGAGTCCGCCCGCCGTGCCTCCGGCTGGTCGGACCGGACGGAGAAGAGCAAGTTCGGTGTGGACAAGACCGGGGCCAAGGCAGCGGACCGGGGCTTTGTGGGCCACAAGGCGGCCAAGCTGATGCAGCGGTCCAAATCCATCCAGCGCCGCCGGGAGGAGGCAGTGGAGGAGAAGAAGCAGCTGCTGCAGAACCTGGAGCGGCAGGAGGCGCTGGCGGTTACGCCCCTGCCCTGCCGGACGGGTGCGCGGCTGGCGGAGTTCCGGGACGTAGCCGTGTGCTACAACGGTCGCAGGGTCTGCCGGGAGATCACCTTCGAGGTGCTGGCGGGGGAGCGGATCGCCCTCCAGGGCGCAAACGGCTGCGGCAAGTCCAGCCTGCTGAAGCTGCTGCTGGGGGAAGAGATCCCCCACAGCGGCACGGTGGAGACCATGAGCGGCCTGGTGGTGTCCTATGTCAGCCAGAATACGGACCACCTGCGGGGCAGCCTGACGGAGTTTGTCCGGACCCAGGGTCTGGACGGCAGCCGGTTCCGGACCATCCTGCGGAAGCTGGATGTTCCACGGGAGCAGTTTGAGAAGGACCTGGCAGATTACAGCAGCGGCCAGAAGAAAAAGGTGCTGCTGGCCGCAAGCCTCTGCACACAGGCACACCTGTACGTGTGGGATGAGCCGCTGAACTTTATCGACGTCATCTCCCGGATGCAGGTGGAGGATCTGCTGCTGGCCTGTCGGCCGACCCTGCTGTTCGTGGAGCACGACGCCCGCTTCTGCGACGAGATCGCCACCCGGCGCATCCGGATCCAGAGGGAATGACTCGAAACAAGAAGACGCCCTCCGCAGTTGTGCGGAGGGCGTCCGTTTTCCTTTGTGATTACCAGAGGTCGGGCCAGAATACCTGGCCGTCCTCCGACCGGAAGGGCTCGGGCACCGTGTCCTCTTCCAGCATCCGGGCCCGGATGGCGGCGGAGAGGTCCTCCACTGTGCCGGGGCCGTAGTCGGCAAAGGACGCCGAGTCCATCAAAATGGCGCCCGCCCGGGCCATGTCCTCCAGATTCACCCGCTGGATCTCCTCGGTATGGGAGGAGCAGCAGTCCGTCAGCACCACGGTGTTGTACTCCAGAGCGATGGCGTCATAGCAGGTGGTGCGGATGCAGTTGGGGGTGGTGGTGCCGGTGAGGATCACCGTCCGCACGTCCAGCCGCCGGAGGATCAGGTCCAGCTCCGTCTGGAAAAAGGCGCTCCACCTGGGCTTGATGATGGTGTAGTCCCCGGGCTGGGGGCGCAGGCCCTCCGGTGCCTGGGCGCTGTTGGGACCGGTGGAGGCGGGGCGGCAGGCCCGGCCGCCAGCGACCCAGCCGGGGGAAAGGGGCAGCTCCACA
>ERZ779870.1824-NODE-1824-length-12620-cov-3.38496_pt1 | contig 12620 bp, 10 predicted proteins | sample MGYA00511247_ERZ779870 | MGnify/ENA primary metagenome ERZ779870 (study PRJEB29588, sample SAMEA2149068) | human gut metagenome | biome: human gut; feature: human-associated habitat; material: faeces | place: Denmark | collected 2008/2010 ...
GCCTGCCGTTGACGACAAGACAGACCATGATCTCTTTCGACTGGAATCCATAACGGATCAGTACATGACGCACCAGACCCTTCCCGGTTGTCTCGTCATATGCCGGGATATCATATGCTTCCATATGCGCCAGCACCAGATTCAGGATCTGTTCGTTGACTTCCACGCCGAGATAACATTTCCGGTTGCTGATGATCGAATGGGTTCTTCCGGCATAGAATCCAGCGATCAGATGGCCTTCTTTGTCGCATCCCACCGGAAACTGCGCTTTGTTTCTGTAATGGTACGGATCTTCCATGCCGATGATAGGCTGCATCGGAATCTCTTCTTTCTGAAAACCGCCGATCCGGATCAGATTATTTTCAATCTTCTGCTGTTTGTATGCCAGCTGTTTTTCATAAGAAAGTGCCTGGATCTGGCAGCCGCCGCACTGACGGGCGTACGCACAGCGTGGCTCGACCCGGTCTTTCGACGGCTCCATGATCTCCACCAGTCTGGCATAACCGTAATTTTTCTTCGCCTTCATGATCTTTGCCTGTACTTTATCGCCGATCACTGTGTCTTTTACAAATACGGTATAACCGTCCACTTTTCCGATTCCTTCCCCGTCATGTCCCATATCCTCGATGGTTACAGTCAGAAGATCATTCTTTTTGTATTCCATGGATCTGCCCTTTCTTTACATACTGGTTTTACGGATATTTGATTCAAACAGCCGGTTGTAGCCAAGCCATTCGTTCGGATCTTTCGCATTGTCGAAAAGCTCGGTAAATGTTTCCATCTTGGCATCTGTGTTGTCTGCCATATTCAGCGCTGCCGCCTCCATCAGTGCCGGTTTCTTCGGGGAACCGTATTCCAGTTCTCCATGGTGCGCCAGGATGCAGTGCTTTAACTCACTCTCCACTTTTGCCGGGAAATCCGGGATCTCACGGATCGCATCATGGAGCATCTCCGCTCCGATCATAATATGGCCCAGTAGCTGTCCGTCATCGGTATAATCATTCATCGGAAATGCAGAAATTTCTTTCGTCTTTCCGATATCATGAAAGATTGCTGCGGTCAGAAGCAGGTCGCGGTTCAGTGCAGGGTAGGCTTTCGTATAAAAATCGCAGAGTTTGGTCACATTTAACGTATGCTCCAGCAGTCCGCCCACAAAACCGTGGTGTACTGTCTTGGCTGCGGAATTGAAGCGGAAGCGTTTGATGAATGCTTCATCTTCCACAAAAAACAGTTCTAACAGACGGGACAGGTATGGATTTTGGATGGTTTTGATAATCGCCATCAGTTCTCCGTACATCTCGTCGATATCACATTTGCTCACCGGAAGATAATCGGTGGGATCGTACTCTCCCTCACGGGCTTTTCTTGCACGCTTGATGTTCAGCTGCAGTGCACCTGCAAAATTGGTGACATCTCCCATGATTTCAATATAATCCAGTGTTTCAAAATCATCAATCCCCAGCGAATTCGGATCCCAGATCTTGGCATCGATTGTCCCGGTCTTGTCCTGCAAAATCACATTTTCATATGGTTTTCCGTTTTTTGTCACTGCTGCCTGTTTATGTTTACAAAGGTAAATTCCGGACACCCGGCATCCCTCAAAAAATTCCTGAATAAATTTCATATAATCTCCTTCCATCTTTCTGCCTGATTTTCTGTCAGTGAAAACTCCGCAGAAGTTTTGTGGTATAGAAAGCCATCGTCCCTATACCACATTTTTTATCTCACTATTCTTTTTTTACAGATTCTTTTATAGTTTATAACGCATCCAGCGTTACGTCAAACACTATTTCCACATATCCTTCCGCACCTTTTCGCATCGCCGTCACTTTGATCTTCTGATCCTTTTTCGACTGATCCAGGCGTGTTCGCAGTCTCGACAGCGTCTCGACACTTTCATTTCCCACTTTCACAATCACATCTCCGTTCTGGATCCCAGCGTTCATTGCCGGAGAATCTTCCTCCACGGAGTTTACATAAATACCTGTAGGAATTCCGGTTTTCTGTGCGAGACTGCTGCTGATATCCTGTCCCCGGACACCGAGGTATATCAGATCTTCATTATTTGACAGTTGCTCAATCAGTTTCCGAAGATCCGAGATTGATAATGCCGTCACCACCCCGGTATCCGCCTCCCCGGAAAAAGACTGCGCGATCACACCCACGATCTTTCCGTCCAGATTGACCAGAACCCCGCTTCCCTCGCTGTTTCCCATAATATCCGTCGTAAGCAGATGATATTCACTGTCCACCGTACTTTTCACATTTGTTGTGGAAGTCACCCGGCCGCAGACTACCGAGTCCGGATAACCGGACGGACTTCCCAGTGCCAGTACCAGATCTCCCTGATTCACCGAAGAGGCGCTTCCCAGTTCACCCACTGCAATCACATCTCTTGTCTCTTTGCTGAGATCATTTCTGGAAATCTTGATCACTGCAAGTCCGGTAGCCTCATCCTGTTTGAGAAAATGCCCGTCTACCGTATTGCCATCACAGAAGGTCACAAGAATCCGGTCCACCGTATCCACCACCCGGTATTCTGTCAGCACGTAGTATTCTTTTCCCGTATCTGCCACCAGAAAGCCGGAGGCCTGCTTTTCGTCTTCAAAGGAATTATTCATCCAGTCCACATCGTTGGTAAATCCCTGTACCACAACTACAGAACTTTTCGGCTCACTGGCTGCCTCTGAAATCTGCTGATACAGATCCGAATATTCCTGCAGTGTCAGTGGCTCTTTTTGTGTCTCCGTGTCTGTTGCCTCATTTTCATCGGTCGGCACATCTCCGCTTTCTTCTTCCGGTATCTCCTGCTGAGGAGTATTTTCTTCGCCCACGTCCGTCGATGCTCCCTCCACGATATTCACTCTCGGCTGTTCTTCCTCCGGTCGGAAATAAGGCACCGACTTTACAAATACAAATGCCGCAATCACACCGAACAATACCGCTCCTGCTGCCACTCCTGCCGCACTCACCGCGATTTTTCGTTTATCCAGAGGCTTCTTTTTCATCACTTCCCGGTAAAAATCGTATTCGTCCTGCTTGTGATCATTCTTTTTATCCATACACGTAGTCTCCTGTCTCTGACTCCAACTGTAACCGCACCGTTTTTCCCTGTGTTTTGAACTCTGCTTTTCCGTAACACAATGGAAAAACGGCTACTGCCTGAGAATTTCCTTAATATTTTATCAAATATATATGAACATTTTATGACATACCGAAAAAACTTTTTGCTGCCCGGCTTTTTGCCTTTCTTTTCCTTCTCAGATAGAGTAGAATAAGGCGTATAGAAAGGATATAACATTATGAATAACAAAGCTTTAAAAACACTGGAATATACCAAAATCATCGAGATGCTTGCAGCCCATGCTTCTTCCCCTCTCGGAAAGATCCGCTGCGAGGATCTTCTTCCTTCCTGTTCACCGGGAGAGATTGAATATAAGCAGGAACAGACTCAAGATGCCCTGTCCCGTCTGTTTCAGAAAGGAAACATCAACTTCGGCAATGCCAAAGATATCCGCGGTTCCCTGAAACGCCTGGAGATCGGAAGTACCCTGGGGATCACAGAACTGTTGCAGATCTGTGCCCTTCTGGATAATACCTCCCGGGTAAAATCTTACGGCCGTCGTGAAAAAGAAAATGAACAGAGGGACTCTCTGGATGATCTTTTCGATGCCCTGGAACCTCTGCCGCTGTTAAATACAGAGATTCGTCGATGCATCCTCTCCGAAGACGAGATCGCCGATGATGCAAGCGCAACCTTAAAACAGATCCGCCGTTCGATGAAAGTGACCGGAGAACGCATTCATACACAGCTTGCCGGTATGGTCAACGGCTCCGCAAGAACATATCTGCAGGACGCTGTGATCACCATGCGAAACGGCCGCTACTGTATCCCGGTCAAAGCCGAATACAAAAGCCAGGTACCTGGTATGATCCATGATCAGTCTTCCACCGGTTCCACCCTCTTTATCGAACCGATGGCGATCGTAAAACTGAACAATGAGATCCGTGATCTGGAGATGAAAGAAGCGGCAGAGATTGAAGTCATCCTGGCTTCTTTAAGTAACATGGCTGCCCAGGAACGTGAAAATCTCCGCTATAACCTGGAAAATCTGGTAGAACTGGACTTTATCTTTGCCCGCGCTGCCCTTGCCATGGATATGAATGCCACACGACCGATCTTTAATACCAAAGGCTATATCAACATCCGCAAAGGCCGTCACCCACTGATCGACAAGAAAAAGGTTGTTCCGATCGATATCCATCTTGGAAAAGAATTTCATCTGCTCATCGTTACCGGTCCGAATACCGGTGGAAAAACTGTTTCCTTAAAAACCGTCGGGCTTCTGACTCTGATGGGTCAGGCAGGTCTTCATATTCCTGCACTGGATCGTTCTGAATTATCTGTTTTTGAGGAGGTATATGCGGATATCGGAGATGAACAGAGTATCGAACAGTCACTCAGTACCTTCTCCTCCCATATGACCAATGTGGTTTCCTTTATCGAAAAGGCCGATCCGAAGTCCCTCGTTCTCTTCGATGAACTGGGTGCCGGTACCGACCCAACGGAAGGTGCCGCACTGGCAATCTCGATTCTGAACTATCTGCAAAAACAGGGCATCCGTGCTATGGCAACCACGCATTACAGTGAGTTGAAAGTGTACGCACTCTCCACACCGGGTGTGGAAAATGCTTCCTGTGAATTTGATGTGGAAACGCTTCGTCCTACCTACCGTTTACTGATCGGTGTTCCCGGAAAGAGTAATGCCTTTGCCATTTCCAGTAAGCTGGGACTGCCATCGTATATTATCGATGATGCAAAAAAACAGATCAGCCAGGAAGACGAGTCCTTCGAGGATGTGATCTCCACCCTGGAAGAAAACCGTATCACCATCGAAAAAGAACGCATGGAGATTGCCCGCTACAAGACCGAAGTCGAAGATCTGAAAAAACAGCTGGAGACCAAGCAGGAAAAACTGAACCAGCAGCGTGACCGGATCCTCCGGGAAGCCAACGAGCAGGCACATGCAATCCTCCGTGATGCAAAAGAATATGCGGATCAGACGATCAAAGACTTTAACAAATTCGGAAAAGCCAATATTTCCATCAAAGAAATGGAAAATAAACGACAGGATCTCCGTAAGAAGATGAACAAAGTCGAAAGCAATATGTCCAGGAAAGAAAAGAAGGTCACAGGTAATCTGAAGCCTTCCGATCTGCATCTGGGCGATGGTGTGAAAGTACTGAGTCTGAATCTCAAAGGAACGGTAAGTACCCTCCCGGATGCCAAAGGTTATCTTCTGGTACAGATGGGTATCATGCGATCCAAGATCCATATCTCCGATCTGGTACTGTTACAGGAAGAAACCGTGATCTCCGCACCGAATATGCAGCGCACCAGCGCCGGGAAGATCAAGATGTCAAAATCTTCATCCGTCGGCATCGAGATCAATCTGCTCGGCCGTACCGTCGATGAAGCCATCGCGGAACTGGATAAGTATCTGGATGATGCATATCTGGCACATATTCCAAGTGTCCGTGTCGTTCACGGAAAAGGTACTGGAGCCCTGCGGAAGGGCATCCATAACTATCTGCGCCGGGTAAAATATGTCTCTTCCTTCCATCTTGCAGAATTTGGCGAGGGAGATGCCGGTGTTACGATCGTAAATTTCAAGAAATAAAATAACTATTCAGTAGGTAATATCCCGCTACAACAAGGAGTTTTTATGGTATCCAAACAGAAAATAATGATTGTAGACGATGACAACAACATCGCCGAACTGATATCTCTTTATCTTACCAAAGAATGTTTTGAGTGTAAGATTGTCAACGACGGGGAGGAAGCTTTGAGTGTGTTTCCTTCCTTTCAGCCGAACCTGATCCTCCTGGATCTGATGCTTCCCGGTATGGACGGCTATCAGGTCTGCAGAGAGATTCGCCACAAATCCAATGTACCGATCATCATGCTCTCTGCAAAAGGAGAAGTTTTTGATAAGGTGCTCGGCCTGGAACTGGGGGCTGACGATTATATGATCAAACCTTTCGATTCCAAAGAACTGGTAGCCAGGGTCAAAGCGGTTCTCCGCCGTTTCCAGCCTGCCCCTTCCGCTCCGTCGGCACCTGCCGGAAAATACGTGGAATATCCGGATCTGATCATCAATCTGACCAACTATTCCGTTATCTATCAGGGGATGACTATCGACATGCCGCCAAAGGAACTGGAACTTCTGTATTTTCTCGCTTCCTCACCTAATCAGGTATTTACCAGAGAACAGCTTCTGGATCATATCTGGGGATATGAATACATCGGCGATACCCGTACCGTAGACGTACATATCAAGAGACTGCGTGAAAAGATCAAAGATCATCCGTCCTGGTCGATCAGTACTGTATGGGGCATCGGTTACAAATTTGAGGTTAAATCCTGATGAGACAAACACTGTATTCCAAATTTATCACAGCCTATATTTTTCTCGGTATTCTCGGAACGGTGTTAATCTCTACGCTGGGATCTTCCCTGATCCAGAAACATATTCTGGAAGACACCGGAGCCGCCCTGTACAAAGAAGCGATTTCTCTCGCCTCCTATCAGGCAAATACGGATTATTCAGACAATGCAGATGTGGAAGCTGCCTATAATCAGCTAAAGACCCTCTCTGCTTTTCAGGATTCCCGGATCCTGATTCTGAACCCGTCCGGACAGCCATTGATTGATACCGGCAAACCATACACTGCAATGGCACAAAGCTCGCTTAAAGACTTTGATCCTGCGATCATGGGATCAGACAATTATATTACAGGTACTTTTCATGGATATTTTAAGGAAAATATGGTCAGCACACTGGTTCCTATCACGAAAAACCTGACCACCAAAGGGTATGTATCGATTCATCTTCCGATGACCGTGATCATTGATCAGAAAGAATCCGTTCTCGGTCCGGTCCATATCGTGTTTGCGATCCTGCTGCTTTGTTCTCTCATGATTCTTGGTCTGTTTTCTCATTCCGTATACCGGCCGCTGAAGAAAATCACCGCAGGAGCCAACGAATATGCAGCAGGAAATCTGGATTATAACATTCCTGTCACAACCAATGATGAAATGGGCTACCTGGCCGATACCCTGAACTATATGTCCGGAGAACTGAGCAAATCGGGAGAATATCAGCACAAATTCGTAGCCAATGTCTCCCATGATTTTCGCTCCCCCCTTACTTCAATCAAGGGTTTTGTGGAAGCGATCATGGACGGAACGATTCCACCTGAGATGCAGGATCGTTATCTGAAAATCGTGGTTGATGAGACCGAACGTCTGGAAAAGCTGACCCAGAGTCTTCTGACCCTGGATAAACTGGACTCCAAAGGGCGTCCTTTGCATATGAACGACTTTGATATCAACCGTACGATCAAAAATACAGTAGCCACTTTTGAGGGGATCTGCCGTAAAAAGATGATTACCATTGAACTGCATCTGGAATCAGAAACTCTGATGGTACACGCCGATATGGAACAAATCCAGCAGGTACTGTACAATCTGATCGATAACGCCATCAAATTCAGTTCAGATAGCTCCATCATCAAGGCAGAAACTTCCGAACGTCATGGTACAGTTTTCGTATCCATAAAAGACTCCGGTGTGGGTATACCCAGAGAAAAACAGAATAAAATCTGGGATCGTTTTTATAAGATTGATTCTTCCCGTGGCAAAGACCGCAAAGGTACCGGGCTCGGACTATCTATTGTCCGCGAGATCGTTGCCGCACACAATCAGAATATCAATGTTATCAGTACTGAAGGGGTCGGTACCGAATTCATCTTTACATTAGAAAAAAGCAGGGGAACGAGCTGATTCCCCTGCTTTTTTTATCCTGTCTTTCTTTATTTCCACTCATATCTGGTCAGATGACCACCCAGCTGCATATGATCAAAATTGTGCTGTCTCAGTGCCTCGTAGAGTACGATCGCTACGGAATTGCTCAGATTCAGCGAACGGATATCGTTCATCATCGGGATACGGATCGCAGTCTCCTGGTTTTCCAGTAAAATCTCCTCCGGAATCCCGCCGCTTTCTTTTCCAAACATAATGTAGGCATCTTCCTCATACTGCACTTCCGTATAGGTCTGCGGTGCTTTTGTCGATGCCATATAGATCTTGGCACCGGGATTCTTCTCCAGAAAATCCTGATAATCGATATACCGGGTGACATCCAGGTCATCCCAGTAATCCATCCCTGCACGTTTGATTGATTTTTCATTTAACCGGAAGCCCATCGGCTCGATCAGATGCAGTCTCGTACCTGTCGCCACACAGGTACGTCCGATATTTCCTGTATTGGACGGGATCTCCGGCTCATAAAGAACAATATTTAACTTTGCCATATTCTCTTACCCCATTACTTTGTATAACTCATCCGGCTGCGGTTTGTCCAGATATCGGACATCCTCACCATTTCGAAGGATCCGGTCGTTCCCGCTGTTGGTACGACCTACCACAACGGCATGGATGCCTGCCTGTTCCAGTTTTCTCACCAGTTCGTGACCATCATCTGCCGCGATCATCATGGAACCGCTGGACATGATCTGGTAGGGGTTGACCCCAAAATAGTTACAGATCTCCACGGTCTCCTGGCGGATCGGGATCTTCTTCAGATCCACTTCCAGACCGACACCGGCTCCGCTCGCCATCTCCCAGAACGCACCGAAGACACCGCCCTCGGTGATATCATGCATAGAGGATACACCATGTTCCACGGCGATCCGTGACTCCGGTACCACGGACAGATACTGGTCAAAATCTTTTGCTGTATCAATCAGAACAGCCGGAAATCTTTTTTTGAGTTCATCTTCTTTTTCTTTTGCGAGAATCGTTGTTGCCTCCAGACCGATCCATTTGGTCACGATGATATCCTGATCCGGACGGATCTGGGATACCGTGCGCAGATTCTCTTTTTTCATCTTGCCAACACCGGTTACGGAGATCAACGGCTGCTTTACCACGTTGGTGATCTCCGTATGCCCGCCCAGGATCTCCATATGCAGTTTTTCACAGGTTTCTTCCGCATCCTGCATCATTTTCCGGATCTCCGGCTCTTCAACGGTATCCGGGAGCATTACAGTCAGCATCACTCCTACCGGATCTGCACCGGCTGCCGCAAGATCATTTGCCGTGATATGGATGCTGTGATGTCCCAGATCCTTTGCGGTTCCCGTAATCGGATCCGTGGACATCACCAGAACTTCATCTTCACCTACCTCAAGAGCGGCGCAGTCCTGCCCTACCGCCGGACCGACCAGTACTTCCTCTCTTCTGTGTTTTACCTGTTTTAATACCGAACGGATCAATACCGGTTCCGGCAGTTTTCCTATCTTCATGATTTTCTCCTCCGCATCTGTCAGCCGCCATACTGGTTCAGTACCACATAGACCTGATTCAGATCGTTGTTTGCAATTGCTGTATACATGGCGCTGGACGCTTCCGCATTGCTGGTTTTTACACCGACTTTGTATTTATTTGGCGTCATCTGATAATAACTGTTATTTACTTCTTCTTTGCTGACCTGTTCCCCATTCTCCGTGACAATTTTCCACAGTTTTGCCTTGTATCCGGTATGGGCACTCTGGATCTGTTCCATACTTCCAAAGGCTTTCTCCGGATCTGCAGTCAGTTCGGTCGTCGGATCAATAGTCTCCAGCGTTTCACTTTCATAGGTCACTTTTCGGTCTGCAGGACGATATTCCTCTCCATACAGATTAAAATAAATCTTTCCTCCGTAGGTATATCCTTCAATATAAATCGGTGCTTCCGTATTATTCACAAACCGGAAATCCTTTGCACCTTCTGCAATTGCCGCATCCATGGACGGTTCTACATATTTGACGATCATGGAATGATTATGTCGCTCTGTCACTTCCAGTTCTGCCTGTAATACTGCCTGATATAAGGTTGTAGATACCTGGCAGATACCTCCTCCAAAAGATTCCACTACCGTACCATTCGCATATGATGCGGCCGGTTCATATCCATTTTCTTCAGTAAACGGTACCATATTGTCACAGACGGAAATCTCCTCTCCAGGATAGAGAACTTTCCCGTTCAGTTTGGAAGTACCGTTTTTTACATTCGTCGCTCTGGCTGCGCTGCTGGCGGAATAATCGGTGACTCCCTGTCCCAGTACATCCTTTACTTTCGCCAGTTCTTCCTGGGATCCTTTCGGCTCTGTGATCTCCACATCCAGATCCACACTTCCCGGACCATCTTTCCACACATGTTCCAGATAATCCGTCACTTTATCCACAGAACCATCCTCATTCAAGGTAACTCCACGCGCACCGTTGGTGATCTTGAACTCACCATTTTCTCTGGTCAGCTCATAATTCACCACTTCACGGTTCAACGCTACACAATAGGTCTCCAGTGCCTTCCTCACACTCTCCTCATCTACCTGATAAGAAAGATCCAGCTGCAGATTTTCCTGTTCCAGTGCTTTTTTCACCTTATATCGTTTGATGACATTGCCGACCTGTCCCACATCCATCGCCTGCCGGATCGTTCCGTCATTATCCCCGGTAACACCCAGTTCTTTTGCTGTCACACCGGTGGACATATCATCCATATGAAGAACGATCTGATAACCTGTAATCTCATCCACTCGGGTCTGCAGCGCTTCCTGTGCCTCTTCTTGCGTCATACCGGACAGATCCACACTTTCCGCGTAAATATGATCCAGAATCTTCCGCTGTCCCTCGGGCGCATTGTCCGAGGTACCGGTATCGAGTGTGACTTCATCCGTCTCTGCCTGCAGTGTCGGCACATCTTCGCTGTCTTCTTCCTGACTGTTTTCTCCGTCATCTACAGCAGCTGTTCCGGTAGCCTCTGTGTCATCCTCACTTCCGTCAGCCGTATCTTCACTGCTTTCACTCTCCTGCCTCGCCTCTGACTTCTGTGTGAGCTCTGTATTCTGTGCGCACCATCCGCTGACAGGCTGCTGTAACAGCATGACTCCCGCCAGCAGGGCCGCCATTATTTTCTTCTTCATCTGTATGTCAATCCCTTATAACATTACTTCCAAAACCATCGGAACCACCATCGCAAGTACCAGTATAACTGCGATAATTCCCGCTACAATCTGCCTTCTGTTTTTCTTCCACATATTCATTTTTCATTCACCTCTTTATGCGCCCGTACCGGGCAATAATCGTATCGATTTTCCTGGATGCCTCATTTTTCGTTAAGCTGTCAACAGACACATCCAGTTCTATTTTATGATATTTCACCAGATCATTCAAGTATGCTTTTTGTGCCGGTGTGATCGGACCGCGTCGTTTTACCTTATACTGTAACTGTTTCGGCTGAAAGATCCGCTCCTGCCCTTCTCCTGCGATCCGTATCAGATGTTGATACAGTTCATGGGTTGCCAGTGCGTCGTGATACGCCCGGTGCGCATGTGCCCGGTCGATCTGAAAATACCCGCACAGATTCGTCAGGCTCCTGCTCTCCAGATCCGGAAGCAGCGTTCTTGCGATCTTCAGAGTATCAATTCCATTTTTTTCAAAAGGAATCTTCTGATCCGCCGCCTGATGCTTCAGAAAGCTGTAATCAAAGATCAGGTTGTGTCCCATCAGATCCAGTTCCCCGCAGAAATCCAGAAAGGCACGCACTGCTTCTGCCGGTGTCGGCTGTCCTGCTACCATCTCCTGTGTAATTCCCGTTAATTCCCGGATCTTCTCCGGAATCTTCATCTGCGGATCTGCAAACATACAAAAGGTATCTGCCACCTCTCCGTCCAGAACCTTGACCGCTCCGATCTCCAGGATCCGATCCTGAGACGGATACAGCCCCGTGGTCTCCAGATCCACAACCACATAGCTGGACGGACATGCTGTTTTTTCCATCGTATTTTCTTTTCCTTTCTCTCTTACCCTTCGTCTTCTCCTACTAACTGCTCCCTGTACCGGAAAACATACTTCTGCTCATCTGTCATCCGTTTTTCCCCGGCAGGCAACAGGCAATTATTTTTGCATTATGTCAATCAATGATAATTTTACCATTTTCGCATCGTACGTCAGTACATCCCTGCTCCGGTAATCAAACAGGATCCAGCACGGCTCCCTCACTCCGGTATCCGGATCGTAATCCATCCGCTCCAGATGTGTCATACGCGCCAGCTGTTTCTCATCATATCCTTCATACTCCGGCAGATACTCATGTGTCTCTTCTTCTTTCAGATAAAACTCCCGGATGTCTCTCTTATACGCTTTCAGATCCTTCGCCCATGCCGGTCTGGTTTTCATATTTTCTCTCGCATACAGATCACAGATCATCAGCTGCCGGTAATAATCCATCTGCTCCTCATCTACATATTCCTGCAGGAATTCCTGTAAAATCTCGTATCGGCGGATCCTGGTATGCGAAATATCCATATACCCCTTCTTATCATAAAATGCTCCCAGAGCCTCATACAGTGCAAATGGATTGTCAAATAATTTTTCTGTCGCACGCAGGGTTTTTCCGAACTGATTACTATTATAATAGACTTCCACCATCTCTTCCACCAGTTTCAGCCGCAGAACGTCATCATATGGCAGCCACCTGGTATACAGCACCTCGTAAGGCTCCCGGCTCT
>ERZ779870.1832-NODE-1832-length-12542-cov-2.89958_pt1 | contig 12542 bp, 8 predicted proteins | sample MGYA00511247_ERZ779870 | MGnify/ENA primary metagenome ERZ779870 (study PRJEB29588, sample SAMEA2149068) | human gut metagenome | biome: human gut; feature: human-associated habitat; material: faeces | place: Denmark | collected 2008/2010 ...
TGGCCAGCCACGGCGCGGCCGTCGGTCTGCTCGTCGGTCTGTGGCTTTTTTCGCGCAAGAACAAAATGCCCTACATCTGGTCGCTCGACCGCATCGCGATCGCTGTCGGCATCGCCGGCGCGCTCGTCCGGATCGGCAACCTGATGAATTCCGAAATATACGGACATGCGACGTCGCTGCCGTGGGGATTCGTTTTCGTGCGGGCGGGGGAGACGCAGCCGATGCACCCGACGCAGATTTACGAGGCGGCGGCCTACCTCGTCCTGTTCGGCATTCTGTGCTGGATGTACTATGGCCCCAAGCTTGCACTGCGTCGTCCGGGCCTGATGTTCGGTTTCTTTCTGATCTATCTGTTCGGATTCCGCTTTCTGGTCGAGTTCATCAAGAATCCGCAGGAGGAGTTCGAGCGGACGATGACGCTCAACATGGGCCAATGGCTCAGCATTCCGTTCATCGTACTGGGCATAGTCATTTTGTACCGGGCATGCAGACGCCCCGCCGTGGAACTACCTAAAACCAAGAGATAATGGACCCTGTCAGCGTACTCGTATTCAATGCACTGGCCAAGCGGCAAGGCATCAACCTGCCGGGCGTCGGCGCGCTGCATGTCGTGACGTCGGCCGCCCGGACCGAGGAGCGGAACACGCTGGTTCCCCCCGTGAACCGGGTGGAGCTGCTGCCCGATGCGCAGCCCGGCTTTCTGGACGTGATCGATTTGCTTGCCCGCTACGGCGAGACGGATCGCGACGACGCGCAGCAGACGTATAATTCGTGGCTCGCTCAGGTGAGCTCCGAGGAGGGCGTGACGATCGATTCGGTCGGCCTTGTCAGCGAGGGAACGTTTCGTCCTGCCCCGCAGATGGCCGTCGTGCTCAACCCGGCCGGGACCGCTCCGATGCGGTTGCCCCGTAAGGGAAGCGGCAACGGGTTCTTATGGTGGGTCGTTCTGGCCGTGGTGGTCGGCGCGGGCATATCGGTCGGGGCTATCGCATGGCTCGAAAGTCGCGATGCGCCTTATCCGCCCCGGACGCCCCGGACGGCGACCGCGCCCTCCGAGGCCGGCGATGCAGCCGAGGACAATTTGCCGTCGTCTCCGGCCTCATTGTCCGGGGCAGAGGCTGACACGGCTGCCGGGAATGTCGTGCCGGCCAAGGAGCTTACGCCCTCTGTTCCCAGCGTTCCGGCCGCCGGACAAAAGCGCTACTACGTGATCGTCGGGGCGTACAGCACGGAACAGAATGCCGACCGCTTCATTGCGGAAGCCCGGAAGAAGGACGATTCGCTACCTTATGAAAAACTGCCCCAGCCCAACGGACGGATTCTGATTTCCATCTTCGGCTCCGACTCCGAGCGGCAGGCCGTACAGAAGAAACGGGAGTACGAGGTCATGTTCGAGGGCTCGTGGGTCTACGAGGCATCCGTCCGGAAATAGCGCTGCGAACCGGCGAACAACAGATGAAGAGCGTCCTCCGATTGAAACCGGGGGACGCTTTTTGTCGGACCGATCGCTTTCCCGTCATCGTCACAACGGATCTTCCGGTCCGGCAGACGTCTTCCGGCAAGACGCATTCGGTCTGCAGGGCAATCCCGACGAACCGGCTCCGATTCGGAAAACAGTCCGGGCATTCCTCGAATCCGTTCTGGCCGTTATAGCCGCAAAGCAGAAAAGCGCCCTTTTCAAAAGAATTCTTTGAAAAGTTCAATGTATTGGTTGGTCAGATTTAACCGAGATAAAATGACGACATGACAACGGCGCTATTTTCCGTTTCATGTGTTGATGTTCATAGTCTCAAACAATTGATGAGGAGATGGAAAATTCAGATTAGAAAGACAAAGATCGGATTGGCATCGTTACTGCAATCCTGACGGATAAGCTTATGAAAACCATAGATCAGTGAAGCCGGGAGAGAAGGCAATTTCGTTGACTGAAAACGAAACCTTTCCGTTCGTACTTAAAACGGATTTTCAGAGGTAAATCGGGCTCTGCAAAATTCATACGAATCGAACTGTTTCGGCATTTCGTTGATCCTCCCTGTAACGAGATTCGCTTTCGGACTATCCCGGTAAAGAATAGCCCCGAATGTATCGTCAGATATCAAATTCGGATTTTATACAAGGAGTTGAATACCGGTAAGATACGAATATGAAAAAGGCGGCAAAATGCATTGCCGCCTCAAATAAACGGAAAAATTACAGCCCGGCACTCGATCGGCTCGTGGCGGAAATCCGTTGACTTCGCCGATTTATTGTAGCGTTTGGGCAATACGGAATACTTCTTCGACGATCCCCTCAGGATTGACGACAGAGTCGACAGCGGTGTCGTACGCTATTTTCATCAGTTGATCCTGCCAATGCGGCAATCGTGTGAAATTTTGATTATCCTGCAATGCCATTGCGAAAACTCCGGCCAGATAGGGAAACGTAGAACTGGCCCCTCCCAAACGTTCGTAAGCGTATCCGCCGTCAAAATACGGATTCGTTTTTCCGTCCGTAGGTATTCCGAGCCCCCGGCCTACGAATCCATATCTTATGTCGAAAGAATTATTGCGCATCGTATGTTTGTAGAAACCGCCGAGAACCATTATGCCGTTCTGTTCCGCTTCGTCGAACAATTCCTCGCGTTCTTTGGCGAACGCGTCGTCGGGAGTGCCGCTGCTCATCGATATGAACCGTATTTTTTCACGCTCCGGAAACGTCTTGTTCATATCTATGATTTTCCGGATCGCTTGATTGATCGTGCGCATGGTATTCGGCTGCGATTTATCGTCCGGCCAATTATTCGCCGCAAAATAATAAATATCGGCCTCCGGAGCCGTACCGGTGCTTTTGCCCGCCGCTACTCCGGTAACCAAACTGCCGTGATAGTCGATACCGTTCTGTTGCCAGTTATCGCCGAATACTTCGTAATATTTGATCCGGTCCTTATATTCCGGATGCTCTTTGAATAACCGTTGGTCTATGATGGCGATCTTTACGCCTTTGCCGGTAATTCCTTTCGCGTGCAGTCCGGCAACATTCTTCGGCATTTTCGACGCTTCAAGAAGTTCTTGCGGGTCGAAGCCTTCCGGCATTTTCGACGTTTCGGGCCATATCACACGGTCTGTCCATTGTTTAACCCCGTTCTCGTCAAACCCCGTTTTCCCCAAAAACAAATCTTCGCAATCCCTCAAATCCAACGACGACAAATCCGCCTCGTCCAGCGATTCGGTGTTCTGCAATTCCGCTATGTCCTTTATAATCTTGTATTGCCGTCCATGCCGTGCATCCTGACAGTTTACATAAGATAAGGAAATTATGGCAGCGGATAATGCGATGACACAATGGTTGTTTTTCATCATATTTCTTTTGTTATACGATTTTGAGGGACATCTTACTCTTTTAAGAATGCCTTCTCGAAATTCCGACCGGCGGAAGTTATCGGGCCATCGAATCGGCCTCGGCGGGGGCCGGAGCTTCTTCTTCGATCACGGCATCTATCTGCTCGCCCTTGAGATGCTTTGCGAGGAAACGCTCCATCGTCCGGTAGAACGCGAAGCGGTTTTCCTCGTTATGGAATCCGTGTCCCTCGTTGTCCTTGACCATGTAGTCCACGTCCACTCCCCGTGCGCGCAGCGCGGCGACCATCTGATCCGATTCGGCCTTATTGACGCGCGGGTCGTTGGCTCCCTGCACGACCAGCAGCGGCGCCTTGATCTTGTCGGCGTTGAGCGCCGGCGAATAGGCGGCCAGCATCGTGCTGTCCTTCTGCGGGTCTCCCACCATTTCGTACATCATGTCGAGCATCGGTTTCCAATAGGGAGGGATCGTCTGCAGGAACGTGAACAGATTCGACACGCCCACGTAGTCGACTCCGCAGGCGTACAGGTCGGGCGTATAGGTCAGGCCGGCCAGCGTCGTAGCTGCCGCCGTATATGGCGATCCTCGTCGAGTCGGCGATTCCCTGCGAAATCAGCCACCGTACGCCGTCGGTAATGTCGTTCTGCATCGTCTGTCCCCACTGCTTGTACGAGAGTTCCTTGAACTTGCGCCCGTAGCCGGTCGAGCCGCGGAAGTTCATTTGCAGCACGGCATATCCCCGGTTGGCAAGAAACTGCACCTCGGGGTTGTAACCCCAGCTGTCGCGGGCCCAAGGCCCTCCGTGCGGGTTGACGACGACCGGTAGCTGCCGGGCCGTTTCCATCGTCAGTCCTGCGGGTAGCGTCAGGTAGCCCTCGATCGTCAGCCCGTCGCGCGAGGGATAGCTGACGGGTATCATCTCGGCCATTTCCTCGGCCTCAAGCCACGGCGCCAGATCGGCGATTTTCGTCAGTTTGTCGGCCTTTACATCGTAGAGGTAATACGTGCCGCGCGTGCGGTCGTTGCCCGCATAGACGATCTTCATATCCTCGGCCTTGTTCGTTGCGGTCGTACTAACCTGATATCCGGATAGTTGAGCTTGCAGCTTGCGGAACGACTCCTCGGTCTGCGGATCGAAGAAATGGCGGATCACGTCCTTCGGTCCCTCGCAATAGGCGCCGGTCAGCTTTTCCTTCGCTTTCGAATAGCCCAACCCGATTACGTCGTACAGATCGTTCGCATAGAGTTCCTCGACCTCCTGTCCGGTCGCAGGGTCCACTACGACCAGCGCGGCTTTGTCGCGTCCGATGTTCGACGTCGCATAGACCATTTTATTGTCGGGCGTGAACACGTAAAAGCTTACCTCGTCCTTGAAAGAGGTGGTCAGCACCGGACGGAACGGCTCCTGTTCCGTCTCCCGGTACAGAATCTGCGTGTTGACGCCGTCGACGATCGCATAGGCGACCCGCAGCTTGCCGTCGTGATCGGTCATCCAGCCCTGAATGTTGCCGGGGTTCTCGGCCAGCAGCGTCATCTCGCCCGTGTTGAGGTTGAGCCGGTACGGATCGAATATCTGCGGATCGCGCTGGTTCGTGCTGACGATAATCAGCGAATCGATCTCTTCGAGCGGATCGATGATCTGCGTCCTCACGCCGGGAATCGCCGTGTAGGCCTTCGGGTCGCTGCCGTCCAGATTGACGCCGTAGAGCTGGTAATTCTCATCGCCGCCGGTGTCCTTCAGGTAGAGTAACCGGTCGTTGTTGGCCCAGAAGTATCCGGCGATGTCGCGGTCGGTCTCGGAGGTGATTCGCCGCGCCGAGTCGGAACCCGCCTGCTGCACGAAGATGTTCATCCTCGATTCGTAAGGAGCCATATAGGAAAGGTACTTGCCGTCGGGCGAGATGTCGTAGGAACGGACTTCGGAATTGCGGAAAAACTCCTCGAGCGGAATTTCCCGCACATGGCGGTCGCTGCACGACCATACGAGCGGAACGACGATCGCCGTCATCCATCCGCTCCAACGCATTGTTTTCATTTTCGGTATGTTTTCGTTGTCATTAGTGCAAATGTACGGATTGTTTCGGGGAAATATTTTGTCGTGCACATTTTTGTTCCGTTTTTCTTCGCCGTGTCGCCTGCCTGAGTTTTCCGGGGGCGGTGCGCGGAGTGGTCCGGTTGCCGGGCCGATACGGGATGTTTCTTCTGGCAGGCGGCCCGGTAGTCGGAAAAGCGCTGCGGCTCAGGTCGGCGTCGTTCTTCGGACCGAACCGTCCCGAAATCGCCGTGCCGGGATTTTGCGTCCGATACGACAGAAAGGGTGTTGCGACGATTCTGTCTCCGAGTTTCTTGTCATGTAGCCGACGCAGTTTCAAGCCGGATGCGGTAGCGAACGGCCGTCTCCGCTCCGCGCGGAGGCGGAATCATTTTTTTGAATATTGGCCGGCAATGCCTATATTTGATGAGTTTTAAACCGAAAGCGGCATGGTCGGCCGCAGGAGCGGCCGTATGCCGCGAACCGACCGATTGGCTATGGCTACATTCGAAGTTCGGGGAGGAACGCCGCTGTGCGGCGAAATCACGCCGCAGGGCGCCAAAAACGAGGCGCTGCAGGTAATTTGCGCCACGCTGCTGACCCCGGAGAAAGTGACTATACGGAACATTCCGGCGATCGTCGACGTAATGCAGCTCATCGAGCTGCTTCGGCGCATGGGCGTTCTCGTCGAGCGGATCGACGAGAGCACTTATTCGTTCGAGGCCCGCGACATCGATTTCGATTATCTGCAAAGCGAGGATTACCGCCAGCGGGCCGCCCGACTACGCGGCTCGGTAATGATTATCGGCCCGCTGCTGGCCCGCTTCGGCGTGGGCTATATTCCCAAGCCCGGAGGCGATAAGATCGGCCGGCGTCGGCTCGACACCCATTTCCTCGGTTTTCAGAAGCTGGGCGCCGAGTTCGACTTCGATACGGGAACCAATTTCTTTTCCGTCGAGGGCCGCCGCCTGAAAGGCTGCTACATGCTGCTCGACGAGGCGTCGGTGACCGGCACGGCCAACATCGTGATGGCCGCCGTACTGGCCGAGGGGCGCACGACGATCTACAACGCCGCCTGCGAACCTTATGTCCAGCAGCTCTGCCGGATGCTGAACCGCATGGGCGCGCTGATCTCGGGCATCGCGTCGAACCTGCTCGTCATCGACGGCGTGGAGCGACTGCACGGAACGACGCATACGCTGCTTCCGGACATGATCGAAGTGGGCAGCTTCATCGGCATGGCCGCGATGACCCGGAGCGAAGTCACGATCCGCGACGTGTCGTTCGAGAATCTGGGCATCATACCGGCCCAGTTCGCCCGTATGGGCATACAGTTCGAGCAGCGGGGCGACGACATCTACATTCCGCGCCACGACCACTACGAAATAGAGAGTTTCATCGACGGCTCGATCATGAACATAGCCGACGCTCCCTGGCCCGGGTTGACGCCCGACCTGCTGTCGGTCTTTCTGGTCGTTGCGACGCAGGCCAAAGGGTCGGTGCTGATTCACCAGAAGATGTTCGAGAGTCGCCTGTTTTTCGTGGATAAGCTGATCGACATGGGCGCTCAGATCATTCTGTGCGATCCGCACCGGGCGACGGTGATCGGGCACGATCACAAGATACGGCTGCGCGCTACGACGATGTCGTCGCCCGATATCCGGGCCGGCGTCGCCCTGCTGATCGCGGCCATGTCGGCCGACGGCCGCAGCGTGATCCAGAACGTCGAGCAGATCGATCGGGGCTATCAGAACATCGACGGCCGGCTGAACGCCATCGGGGCCGATATCCGGCGCATCGACTGATCCGGAAGCCGGCCTCGTCGGTACGGCCCGTTTCCGTCCGGTCCCGAGGCATTCCGTGCCGTTACCCGACGGCTTCGGGTGAAAACCGTCGGCCCTGTATTGCAGATAATCAATAAAACGCTATCTTTGCCCTCTGAACGCGCCGCGTCTCAGGCCCGGATGGCGGAATCGGTAGACGCGCTGGTCTCAAACACCAGTGGAGCAATCCGTGCCGGTTCGATCCCGGCTCCGGGTACAAGAACGGCCTCTCAGATACCCGAGAAGCCGTTCTTTTTTTGATTATTCCCGAAATGTTCCCGGTGTCCGATCGGATTCCAATGACACGACGGAATTTGTCGCGCTCTCCGCTTTGTCGTATCTTCGTTCGTCGCCGTTTTTATCCGGGATTATGCCTGTTTCTATTCTTACCGCCCTTTTCGACAGGGACAGCCCTCCGGAGGCCGTATGCTGTATTAATGTTACCTGTTAAAGCCCAGTCTTTTATGGTAACCGGTAATGTCCGGCAGGGACGTAGTACGAACCGTCCCGAGCATTACGGAAACTTTGAATGCCGCCAGGACTTACATGAGAATAGTCGCCTTGGCAATATTCCTGTAAATTCCCGTGTGTGTCGTAAGTCTCATGTATTCGCTTTTTCTGTCCTATCGCATGTGCGCTTCTTCCGGCATTTTCATAAGGCCTGTCATATTCGCCGAATTTGTCGCATCGTCTCCCAAACAATAAGCGGTGATCCTTCCTGCGCGGCAAACATGTTCCCATTACTTTTCGGTCGGCAAGAAACCGCCTGCTCATCGGCAACGAGCGTCCGCCCCGTACCACGACCTATAAACTGACGGATAATTTCCGCACTCCCGCTGTGGTTCCCGGTCTCCGGTCCGATGCTGCGGTTATTCCATATCGTACTAGTGCTCGGCAATCGGGTTAAAATACTTAAGTTGCCGTTGTATAGTATCCAATTTCTACATCAAATCACAACATCTTGCCTCTGCGGGTGGAACGCAAACATGTTGTATAGTATCCAATTTCTACATCAAATCACAACCACGATCTTATGATTTTGACGTTTCCCGCGGTTGTATAGTATCCAATTTCTACATCAAATCACAACTTCCTCCCCCTATATACTCTCCGCAGCCGAGTTGTATAGTATCCAATTTCTACATCAAATCACAACCCGTCAATTGGCAGTCCGAGATCTCTGTTGTTGTATAGTATCCAATTTCTACATCAAATCACAACTTGAGGTCGCGCTTAGGTACAGGGGCTTTTGTTGTATAGTATCCAATTTCTACATCAAATCACAACCGATCTATCTCTTTCTGAAGGGCAGTAATGTTGTATAGTATCCAATTTCTACATCAAATCACAACTCGAGGTATAACGATACGTGGATGAATGATGTTGTATAGTATCCAATTTCTACATCAAATCACAACGGCGGCGCTTCTGGTGTTTCCGGAGCTGGTGTTGTATAGTATCCAATTTCTACATCAAATCACAACACAGATCGGTTACAATGCTTTGTACAATCGTTGTATAGTATCCAATTTCTACATCAAATCACAACTTGGTCTTGGACAGACCGCTGCGTCTTCAGGTTGTATAGTATCCAATTTCTACATCAAATCACAACTCGTGCTTCAGTTGATACTCAGCACTTTTGGTTGTATAGTATCCAATTTCTACATCAAATCACAACGAGAGCCCGGGTATCTCATTGACATGTTGAGTTGTATAGTATCCAATTTCTACATCAAATCACAACTCAGGTACTACACTTATTGATTATAAGGGTATTACATCCGTATGTGCCGCGAAAAAGCGATGTTCGGCGAACTGAGGAAGTCGATTCGATGCAGTTTTTCCGTTCTGCAAAACAAATATATCAAAAAAATTCCAGTTGTTGAGGTATCTCGGGACCGGCGCGTTCGACCTTGCCCCAGAAATTCAAAATCTCGCCGTATTGTTTGTCCGTTACGCTCAGGATGCTCGTCATTCCGGAAGGCGGCATCGATTTGCGGACCCGCCGGATATGGACCTCCATATTTTCCTTGGAGACGCAGTGCCGGACGTAGACCGAGTATTGCATCATCGCGAAACCGTCCTTTTCCAATGCCTTGCGAAACTGGGCCGCGTGGCGCCGTTCGGTTTTGGTATGGGTCGGCAGGTCGAAAAATACGAATAGCCACATGATACGATAGGCGTTCAGGCGTAATTCAGACATCTTTTTTACTCCAGTAGAGGAAACGCGATCTTTTTCCGCATTCCCGTGAAACATTGCGCCAGCGATGCCGAGGTGAAGGTCAACCCCACGTCGAGGGGCCGCAATACCTTTTCGAATCGCGTATCGGCATACAGCAGGCTCAGCAGCTCGCCCTTGACCGCTTGCGTCAACTGCGTTTTATTCTCGAGATACAGCCGGCAGACCAGCTCGTCGACGTAAGGGCGATAGGGTTCCATAACGTCGTCGGCCAGCGGAAAGGCGTTGTAGCGGTTCCGGTGGAAAATGCCGAACGCAGGGAACAGACCCGAGCCCATCAGTGAGCGGGCTACGGCCGCGCGCAGGATCGTATAGCCGTAATTCAGCAGGTTGTTCGGCTCCGCGCCCTCGCGAATACGGACGAACTCCTTGCCGAAAAGCTCCGACCAGTATATTCTGGCGGCGGCTCCTTCGCGATTATCCGCATCGCCGCTCTTGACGTTCTTGTAGCTGGGTTTCAGTTTGTCTCCGTCTTTGCCCAGCTTGCGCAGCAGGGCGGCCTGGTTGCGGATTTTCGCTTCGACGATCTGCTTCCACAGATTCTTTTTCAGCGGCTCGCTCGCTTCGATCTGCGCCCGGTAGCTCTCGCCCTGCGTTCGGTTGGAGTCGAGATTCATCAGCATGGCGTTGGGCATCCGGTTGCCGTCGCAAAAGACGACGGCTACGTTGCGATCCGACAGGGCGTTCAGCAGCGGGAGCGTGACGGTCGTTTGCTGGTGCTCGAGCACGACGACGCCGATGTCCTCGATCGGAACGCTTTTCCGGAGGTTGGGAGCCTCTTTCGTCGCGATAACCAACTGATTGTCTCGCAGACTCAGGCAGAAGGGCGTGGAGAAGAAGAGCGCGCGCTTGAGCATGGCTATTCGTGTTTGAATCGAACGGTTCCCGTAACGCTCAGCTCGAAGTCGAAGCCTTCGACGTAAGCGTTGAGTTGGGTATGGAGCAGATTGATGATGGGGCGGTATGCCTCTCCGACCTTCCATGTCCCGTTCTTGGATTTCAGCTCTCCCGCAGGACGGGCTTCCCGATGGTGTCTGAAGGTGCATAAGCCGTAAGAGTTGTTGCCGGTGGTCATAGAACTGAATTTCGTCAGCTTGTACAGTCTTTTAGCCAACTCTTGTTGCGTGCATTCGTACAGCTCCTCGGGCGTTTCTTCATAGAAAAGCACCATGGTTCCGGTTTTCAGGATGCACTTCAGCGGAAAGCCGTTCGCGTCCGATTGCGGAACGAGGTCGGGCCGCGCCGCCTTGTCCGCGCTCGCCTTGAAATACTGCGCCGCTTCCAGCGTGCTGACGATTTCGAAAGTCCGCTTGAACTTTCCTTGGTTGTCTTTTCCTTCGTATACGGCCATACAATAGTTGCTGCCGTACGATACGTAAACCGGTCTTTTGTGCGGGAGAGCGGACAGATCCCGATGTCGCTTCTCTCCCAAGGGTTTGGGAGATAGGTTCTTGCCTGCGAATATCCGCACCTTGCGGATAGGTATCCGCTTCCGCTCGTTCATCCAGATCGGATGGCTCTCCGTGTCCATGGCCGTCTTGAAGCCGACCGCGTCGATCGCTTCCTTGACCTTTTGCCGCACTGCGTCGTCGACGATATTATCCACGTCGGACGGCTGAAGCTGCCCCAACGGTTTGCGCACGACGTATCTCACCTCTCCTTGACGCTCGATGGCTCCGTAAAAGGTCTGCTGATGCAAGGCTCCCCGGGCCGTATCGCCCTGCGCATAGAGCGTCTCGCCGTTCCTGCCGGTCCGGATCCTGCCCCGGATGCGCAGCCGCTTGCGACTCTGCTTGGGCATATTGTCGGGCGTATGATGCGCGACGAGAAGCCTGCCGGCGACGGCCTCGAGGTCTTCGGTAAAAGTCGGCCACGGCTTTTCGAAGCGGGGTTTCGCTCCTTCGCCCCGTCTGTAACGCTCTTCGTCGCCCGCGTACTGCGCCCAACGGTCGTATTCGTTGCGGCCGATGCAGGCGATGACGATCGCGTCGAGGCAGTGATGCGTGTGGTTCACGCGCTCTTTCCGGGCATATTCCTCCTGCAATCCCCACATCCGGCGGAATTCGGCCGTGGTGGCGCCTTTGACCGTATGGATTCGCTCGAAGACCGTCTTCAGATAGAGTCGCGCGTACTTGCCGATGATGCCGATATCGACCCCCTGCCGGTTGCTGAACCCGTCGGGAACTTCCGTCATCGTGAAGCGCTCGTACTTGCCGCGCCAGTAGTCGAGTCGCATCTGCAGGATATGGCGGCGCTGTATGGCTCCGTCCTTTTCCGATTTGGTCGTAGCGCTTTTGCTCTTGCGCCTCTGTATTTCGATCTGTTTTTGCAAGCTGGCGATTTCCTTCGGCCACCCGAGTTCGTCGATCCTTGCCATGACGTCGGCGTGATTCGGGAGTTCGGACGGAAGCTTGTCGCGCTTGAGTTCGCGGTTGAAGCGGTTCTCGCAGAGGGTCTTGTTCATTTGCGAGTTGTCGCCTCCCCTCGCTCGGGGGACGGTATGCTCGATATCGAAACGCGCGGAATCGCCCATGAAGTCGGACAGGCCGATCTGTTTGCCCGTGTAGGGGCAAATGTGGTTCTGCTCCTTCCACAGACGGTACTTCAGGATGTCGTCGTCGGTGGGTTCGATCTCCCGGCCCGATTCCGAGGCGTATTGCCGGCGGATTTCGTCGGCGTACGCTTTGCGCTCGGCCTCGCGGTCGCGCTGGTACAGCTCGATAGCCTTGCGGCGGTTGGCATCGTTGAGTCCTCGGGCGAACTCGATGTGAATCTTCGTTTCGCGATCGATTTTCCCGTCGCGCAGCAACCGGTTGACCAAGACCCTCAAGCGGAACAATGCCCGCATCGCCATCGGATTGCGTACTGCCGGCGTTCGGGGCGAGCCCAGTTGCAGGATGCCCTGCGCATCGGGCTGCGCCGTCTGATAGATTTCGATCATCGACGGATGATAGAGGCGTCCGAGGCGTTTTTCGTCGATGCCCCGGCAGTTGCGCAGATAGTCGCGGACGCATTGCTCCTTGGTCGTTCCCCTGTTCAGCGGATTCCGTCGGAAATCGGTTATCAGCGCGGCGATGTCGGCTTCGATAGCGCTTCGTTCCGATTCGTC
>ERZ779870.1844-NODE-1844-length-12426-cov-12.387_pt1 | contig 12426 bp, 6 predicted proteins | sample MGYA00511247_ERZ779870 | MGnify/ENA primary metagenome ERZ779870 (study PRJEB29588, sample SAMEA2149068) | human gut metagenome | biome: human gut; feature: human-associated habitat; material: faeces | place: Denmark | collected 2008/2010 ...
TTTTAGCCGTTGTACTCCGGCGGATTGTGGCTGGCCGTAATATTGATTCCGGCGATACAGCCCAGCTCCCGCACTGCAAAGGACAGCTCCGGCGTAGGACGCAGAGATTCAAAGCGGTACGCCTTGATTCCGTTGGCCGCCAGAGTGCGGGCCGCCTCATCGGAAAACTCCGGGGACATACGGCGGGAATCGTAGGCAATGGCAACGCCTCTCTCAGCCCCTCCCTGCTCTAAAATATAATCGGCCAGTCCCTGAGTCGCGCGCCTTACAGTATAGATATTCATACGGTTAATTCCAGCGCCGATGACGCCTCGAAGGCCTGCTGTTCCAAACTCCAGATCCATGTAAAAACGCTCTTTGATCTCCTTCTCGTCTGCGCGGATGGCTCTGAGCTCCTCCTTCGTCTCCTGGTCAAAGTAAGGATTGGACAGCCATTCCTCATAGATCGCTTTGTAATCTTTCATTCTAAAATTCCTCCTGCGCCATTTCTGTATTGCGGCCCTGTTCAGCCGTCGTATTGCTTAAAACACTTATTTCTCCTAAATTATAGTATATTCCGGCGGAAAAATAAAGCAGAAGTGATTTCCTATTTTATCAGCCCTATTTTATCAGCACTGTTTTATCATGAGCCTCGAATCATCCCCAGGAACCGGTTTCTCACCTCCTGCTGCTCCTCCAGGCTCCGGAGCTTCTCCACGTTTCTGGCCGGAATCCAGGCCTTATTGGCATTGTAGTAGAAATTCAGCTGCTTCCAGTATTTTTCAGGATACAGGAACAGATAGTAGAGATATTCTCTCTCCTTTGCCCCCATAGGAAGCACCTGGTCGTAGGCCTCCAGAAGCCGCATGCCCAGAGCAGGATTCCAGCTGTGCTTCTCCATCACCTTTCTGATAAAATGGTACAGATCCGCCGCCTGGACGCCCAGGTGCATCCGGTTGAACTCTATAATGGCCGCTTCCTTTCCCCCCATTAAAATATGGTGCTGGTTCAGCTCGCCGTGGCAGAGATAATGAGGCGGTTCTTTTCCTTCTTCCGCCATCTGCTCAAGACCTCTCTGGGCCTCCAGCGCCTGCTCCAAAAACGGCGCGAAATTGCCAATCACGCAGAGCTCAAAGTCTGATTTTCCACGTTTTCTGCTGATAAAGGCCCTGGCTTTCCGAAGCTCTCTGTTATGGCGCCTGAATTCCGCCTCCATCGGCTCTGCCAGAATCGAGCCCAGATTCCACTCCTCTTTCAGCTGGATGCCTCTCAGAATCCGGTGCAGCTTTGCAATCTGCCCAGCGGCTTTCACCACCTCGTTCTCGTCCCTGATGTCGCACTCGTCCTCAGAAAACCATTCCTTCACAATGTATCTGAGGCCGTCCGGAGCGGCAGACTGAAGCTCCCCTTCCTTATTTCTCACATACTGATCCACCCTGGAAATCCCACTGTTCTGGAGGACGTTCAGCACCTCCTCCTCAAACTCCAGCCGCTTTGTGGTTCCCTTATACTCCCGAAGGAGCCTGAGTCCCTTGTCTGTCTCGCAAATCCAGGATCCGCGCCCTCTCCTGACGGAGAAAATTTCCATATCATACTGTTCCAGAACTTCTGTATTCCTGTCGTTCAACTCCACCCCTCCATACCTGCTCGTCATTTTAGCTATTTCTAAGGTATGTACGAGGCGTGTAAAATATGAACTGCATTTTTTCTTCCTGCCTCTCAGCCTCCCTGTTTATGGGAGAATGGGACAGCACAGGACAATGAAGGCGCGCATTCTATATGTATGTGCCCTCTCTACTGGCCGAAAAAGCGGTTGACTCCCATAACCAGGCCGTCGGCCAGCTGGTTTAAAACGGCGTCCGAATGGCTGGATCCCTTGTCTCCCAGCTCAATATCCACGCTGGGCACGGTAGAATAGGAAGTCTGAGTCAGATCCATTTCCATGGATCCGCCGGAAAAAATCTTATTTCCTGCGTCCCGCAGACCTCCCACTAAAGCTTCGCCCAGGCGGTTGTGATCCTGCCAGTGGGAAGCCACCGGCTCCATGGCACGGTAGGAGGCATTGTTTGGAACGCTCATATAAAAGCATCCCTTGTCGTTTGATGTGGAATCCCAGTGAAGGGAAATGTGGCAGTCTGCATAGCGGTTGGCGAGAACAGACCTGGCGACATTATCCAGCTGCACGTCATCCCCGTCTCTGAGCATCAGCACGTCGTAACCCTCCGCCAGAAGACGATCCTTCAGAATCTTCGCCATCTGGAGAGTCACCCTGGCCTCCGCCGTACCGTCTGTAAAGGTCATGCCGCCGGAGACAGCCACAGCCATAGCAGCTCCGGAGGCAGTAGTTCCCCCTGTTACCTTGGGGCTTCCGTCTGGATGGCACTGAGTTTTCACACTGCTGCCTCCGCTTGTGCCGTGGCCTGCATTGACTGCAATGGTCTTATTTTTCCTGTTCTGCGCCGTGCTTTTATAAAGCACAGCCTTTCCGCTGTTGATTTTTGAAAATCCGGCATAGGGCAGACTTCCGTCCAGGCCAATCTCCTGCACAGCTGGAGTCTCTCCTCCCTCTGAGCTGGCAGATCCGCCCGGGCCGCCAGCGCTCTCTTTCGTCTGAGCCTGGGATTCCTTCTTATTTTCCAACGCGTTCTGGCTCTGGGTATCTGCCTGATTCTGGGAACCGTCAGCCTTTTTTACATAGGAAGAAGAAACATAGTATTCCCCTCCCCCTGTCTTTACCACGCTCCAGCCGTTTCCCTCGTAAAGCCGTTCCAGCCTGGTTCCTCCTGGAATCGTCCCCTTCACATTGTCTGCCGAGGTATCCGGAGCGCTTCGGTAGCGGAGCGCATCCGCCGTCACAACCACAATATCTGAAACCTTCTTCATTCCAAGGCTCTCATAGGTATTGGCCATCGTCGTCTCCACCTGTTCCCTGGTTTCCGAGGTCAGCGCGTCCGCCGTCTGGACAGTCTTGGAGGAAATCGGGTTTTCCCCCTTTCCCATACCGTTTAAAATCCCCGGCGCCAGACAGAGCGTTCCTGCAGCCGCCATCACGCAGACTGCACCGTAAATAAAATTTTGTTTTCTCATCCTTCTATTCCTCCTGCCGCTATTCTGTTTTCGGCTTCTTTTATGTATTCTGTTCGTATTTTTTATGATCCTGCTTTTCATTCTAGCATAATCCAGTGTGAAACGCATGATCTATTTTCTTACGAAAATCTTGCCTGAAATGCGAACTTAACTTCTGCTTCCTGCATATTGACAATGCGGCCAAAAAGCCCTATAATTCTGCCAACTGAGTAAAACAGGAAAAGGAGACGCAATTATGGCAAACATTTATACATCTGCAGAACAGTTAATCGGAAACACGCCTCTTCTGGAGCTGACCGGCCTGGAACGGGAGCTGAATCTGAAAGTCCGGCTGTTAGCCAAGCTGGAATTTTTCAATCCCGCCGGCTCTGTAAAGGATCGCGTAGCCAAAGCCATGTTAGACGACGCGGCAGCCCAGGGAAAGCTGACCAAAGATACTGTGATCATTGAGCCTACCTCCGGAAATACCGGCATCGGTCTGGCTTCTGTAGCGGCTGCCAGAGGTCTCAGAGCTATTATCGTCATGCCGGAGACCATGTCCATGGAACGCCGCCTTCTGATGAAGGCCTACGGAGCGGAGCTGGTGCTCTCCGACGGCTCTAAGGGCATGGCCGGAGCCATCGAAAAGGCGGAGGAGCTGGCGGCCCAGATTCCGGGAAGCATCATTGCAGGCCAGTTCACGAATCCGGCTAATCCGGCGGCTCACATCGCCACGACAGGCCCTGAAATCTACCGCGATACAGACGGAGAGGTAGATATTTTTGTAGCCGGAGCCGGAACCGGCGGAACTGTCACAGGAGTGGGAACCTACCTGAAATCCAAAAAACCGGAGGTTAAAATCGTGGCGGTAGAGCCAGCCTCCTCTCCCGTTCTTTCCGGCGGCCAGCCAGGCCCCCACGGAATCCAGGGAATCGGGGCAGGCTTCGTTCCCGCTGTCCTGGACACCTCCGTTTACGACGAGGTAATCCAGGTTTCCAATGAGGACGCCTACGCCGCCGGAAGGATGATTGGACGAAAAGAAGGCATTCTGGTGGGCATTTCCTCCGGCGCAGCCGCCTGGGCGGCTGCAGAGCTGGCCAAACGCCCGGAAAATGAGGGTAAAACTATCGTAGTCCTTCTCCCCGACACAGGAGAGCGCTATCTTTCCACTCCGCTGTTCGCAGACCTGGATTAAAGTCTTATAAAATCAGCAGGGATGAAATGAAAAGAAGATGCGCAGGGAAAAATTTTCTTGTTCCACTTAAAGTCACCGAAAACGGATGCACAAGGAAAAATTTTCTTGTTCCACTTAAAGTCACCGAAAATTTTTCCTTGTGCATCTAAAGGCCATCAGAGAAATAGAGAAATTCCAGGATAACCGAAGAGTTTTCGCAAAAAACGGGAAGCGTTCCACACCCCCACATGGGCTGGCGGAACGCTTCCCGTTTTTGTTTTTATTGTTTCATCCCAACTTTCAAATCAGGACTATTTAATCTTATTCCTCGCTTAAGTCGTCCTCATTCAGAACAATCTGCTCTGCCTCGTCTAACTCTCCGCTTTCCGGATACTCATGCTCCAGAATCTCCTCATCCTCAACGGACTCGTTCACCTGCTCCTCACCGTCTGTGCTGAGCTTGATGGTGCGGTATCTCTTCATACCTGTTCCGGCTGGAATCAGCTTACCGATGATTACGTTCTCCTTCAGACCGATCAGGTTATCTACCTTGCCGTTGATAGCTGCCTCTGTAAGAACCTTTGTGGTTTCCTGGAAGGAAGCAGCTGATAAGAAGGAATCGGTTGCCAGCGAAGCCTTGGTGATACCCAGCATAACCTGACGGCCGATTGCCGGTTCCTTGCCCTCTGCGATTAAAGCGTCGTTCATATCGTTGAAATCCAGAACGTCCATGGATGTTCCTGGAAGCACGTCGGAATCTCCGCTCTCCTCGATCTTAATCTTCTTCAACATCTGGCGCACGATCATCTCGATATGCTTATCGTTGATCTCTACACCCTGTAAGCGGTAAACTCGCTGAACCTCCTGGATCATGTAATCCTGTACTGCACGGACGCCCTTAATCTTTAAGATGTCGTGCGGATTTACACTACCTTCTGTCAGCTCGTCTCCAGCCTCTAAGACTGCGCCGTCCTGAATCTTAATACGGGAACCGTAAGGAATCAGGTAGGTCTTGGAATTGCCTGTCTCATTATCTGTGATAATGATCTCGCGCTTCTTCTTTGTATCCTTAATGGTAGCCACGCCGCCGAACTCTGCGATAATCGCAAGTCCCTTCGGCTTACGGGCCTCGAAAAGCTCCTCGACACGGGGAAGACCCTGTGTGATATCTCCACCGGCCACGCCGCCTGTATGGAAGGTACGCATGGTCAGCTGTGTACCAGGCTCACCGATGGACTGAGCGGCGATAATTCCGACTGCCTCGCCTACCTGTACGGCCTGGCCGGTAGCCATGTTGGCGCCGTAACACTTCGCGCACACACCGATGTGAGACTTACATGTTAATACAGTACGGATCTTGACAGTGTTTCTGCCCAGCTTATCCAGTACCTTCATAACGGCAGCCGCACGCTTCGGAGTACACATATGGTTTGCCTTGATAACAATCTCGCCTGTGTCAGGATCCACGATATCCTCGGCAATGAAGCGTCCTGTGATACGCTCCTGCAGGCTCTCAATCGTCTCCTGTCCGTCTGTAAAGCCCTTGATTTCCATGTACGGGATCTCGCCTCTGCTTGCGCAGCAGTCATCCTCGCGGACAATCAGATCCTGGGAAACGTCAACCAGACGTCTGGTCAGGTATCCGGAGTCGGCTGTACGCAGAGCCGTATCGGAAAGTCCCTTACGGGCGCCGTGAGCGGAGATGAAGTACTCCAGTACGTCAAGACCTTCACGGAAGTTGGACTTGATAGGAAGCTCGATGGTGTGTCCTGTCGTATCTGCCATCAGGCCTCGCATACCAGCCAGCTGCTTGATCTGCTTATCGGAACCACGGGCTCCGGAGTCAGCCATCATGAAGATGTTGTTGTATGCGTCAAGTCCTGTCAGCAGGTCATGAGTCAGCTGGTCGTCAGTTGCCTTCCAGGTCTCAATAACCTCTTTATATCTCTCCTCCTCGGTAATAAGACCGCGGCGGAAGTTCTTTGCAATAGTGTCAACGGTAGCCTGAGCGTCTGCGATCAGCTTCGGCTTGCTGGCCGGCACTGTCATATCGGAGACAGATACGGTCATAGCGGCTCTTGTAGAGTACTTGTAGCCAATGGCCTTAATGTCGTCCAGGGTAATCGCTGTCTGGGTAGCTCCGTGCGTATTGATAACCTTCTCAAGGATCTGCTTTAACTGCTTCTTGCCCACATGGAAGTCAACCTCCAGCTTCAGCTCGTTGCCCTCGATGCTTCTGTCCACAAATCCCAGATCCTGCGGGATAATCTCATTGAAAATGAAGCGTCCAACGGTAGACTCTACAATACCGGTCTTCTCCGTTCCGTCCGGCATCTGTCTTGTCATTCTCACCTTAACCTTGGAGTGGAGCGTTACCTCCTTGTTCTCGTAGGCCAGGATTGCCTCGTTCACGCTCTTGAACGCCATGCCCTCGCCCTTCACGCCAGGTCTCTCCTGGGTCAGGTAGTAGATACCAAGGACCATATCCTGGGAAGGAACGGCCACAGGGCCTCCGTCGGAAGGCTTTAACAGGTTGTTCGGAGACAGTAAGAGGAAACGGCACTCTGCCTGAGCCTCTACGGAAAGAGGAAGGTGAACGGCCATCTGGTCTCCGTCGAAGTCCGCGTTAAAGGCGGTACATACGAGAGGATGAAGCTTAATCGCCTTACCCTCTACCAGGATCGGCTCAAAGGCCTGAATTCCCAGTCTGTGCAGTGTAGGGGCGCGGTTTAACATAACCGGATGCTCTTTAATAACATCCTCTAACACATCCCACACAGCCGGCTGGAGACGCTCTACCATCTTCTTGGCATTCTTAATATTCGGAGCGTACTGCTTGGCAACCAGCTCCTTCATAACGAACGGCTTGAACAGCTCAATCGCCATCTCCTTGGGCAGACCGCACTGGTAAATCTTCAGCTCCGGTCCAACGACGATAACGGAACGTCCGGAGTAGTCAACTCGCTTTCCGAGAAGGTTCTGGCGGAAACGTCCCTGCTTACCCTTTAACATATCGGAGAGAGACTTGAGCGCTCTGTTTCCAGGTCCTGTAACAGGACGTCCGCGGCGGCCGTTGTCGATGAGGGCGTCTACGGCCTCCTGAAGCATTCTCTTCTCGTTTCTCACGATAATATCAGGCGCGCCCAGCTCCAGAAGTCTGGCCAGACGGTTGTTTCTGTTGATAATTCTTCTGTATAAGTCGTTTAAGTCAGAGGTGGCGAAACGGCCTCCGTCTAACTGCACCATAGGACGGATATCCGGAGGAATAACCGGAATCACAGTCATAATCATCCACTCCGGCTTATTTCCAGAGTTTCTGAAGGCCTCTACAACCTCCAGTCTCTTGATGATTCTGGCTCTCTTCTGGCCTGTGGCGTCCTTTAACTGCTTTCTTAAGTCCTCGGAGTCCTTCTCCAGGTCAATGCCCTTTAAAAGCTCCTGAACAGCCTCGGCTCCCATTCCTACGCGGAAGCTGCCGTAGCCGAAGTTTTCCACTGCGTCGCGGTACTCCTTCTCAGAGAGCACCTGCTTGAACTGCAGGCTTGTTTTTCCCGGATCCAGCACAATGTAGGAGGCGAAGTATAACACCTTCTCCAATGTTCTCGGGGAAATGTCAAGGATTAATCCCATACGGCTTGGGATGCCCTTGAAGTACCAGATATGGGAGACCGGGGCGGCCAGCGCAATGTGGCCGACACGCTCCCTGCGGACGCTGGCTTTCGTAACCTCAACGCCGCATCTGTCGCAGATAACACCCTTGTATCTGATCTTTTTATATTTACCGCAATGGCACTCCCAGTCCTTGCTCGGTCCGAAAATCCTCTCACAGAACAGACCGTCCTTCTCAGGCTTTAAGGTTCTGTAGTTGATCGTCTCCGGCTTTTTAACCTCGCCGTGGGACCACTCTAAGATTTTCTCAGGAGAAGCCAAACCGATCTTGATTGCATCAAATGTCAATGGCTGATAAGTTTCATTTGTCTCTGGCATGAGCGGTACTCCCTTCTATTATTCTTCGTCGTCAGAATATGAGTCATCCTGATCGTTTTCATAGTCATCCGTGTAGTCGTCTGAAAAGCTTTCGGATTCCACAGAAGTCAGCTCTCCGTCCTCTTTGAATTCCTGCTTCTGATATCCCATCTTCTCGAAGGACTCGTTCTGAGAATATTCTCTGCTGTCTCCCTCAAGGATGGAACGGATATCAGTATCGCCGTAATCGATATTTTCAGTAAGCTCTACCTCAGAGCCGTCCTCCTGAAGCACTCTCACATCCAGGCCTAAGGACTGAAGCTCTTTTAAGAGTACCTTGAAGGACTCCGGAATGCCCGGCTCAGGAATATTTTCGCCCTTGATAATGGCCTCGTATGTCTTCACACGGCCAACCACATCGTCAGACTTAACGGTAAGGATCTCCTGTAAGGTGTAGGACGCGCCGTACGCCTCCAGAGCCCAAACCTCCATCTCTCCGAAACGCTGTCCGCCGAACTGTGCCTTTCCTCCCAGAGGCTGCTGTGTAACCAGGGAGTATGGTCCGGTAGAACGGGCGTGGATCTTATCGTCAACCAGGTGATGAAGCTTTAAGTAATGCATGTGTCCGATGGTTACCGGGCTGTCGAAGTACTCGCCGGTACGTCCGTCGCGCAGGCGGACCTTGCCGTCACGGCTTAACGGAACGCCCTTCCAGAGCTTTCTGTGCTCTAAGTGGGTTCCCAGGTACTCCATTACCTTCTCATCAACCTTGTCTTTGTATTTCTCTTCAAACTCTTCCCAAGTGCTGTTTACATAATCGTTAGCCAGCTCAAGGGTATCTGCGATATCCGTCTCGTTTGCGCCGTCGAAAATCGGAGTGGACACATTAAATCCAAGGGCCTTGGCCGCAAGGCTTAAGTGGATCTCCAGGACCTGTCCGATGTTCATACGTGAAGGCACGCCCAGCGGGTTTAATACGATATCCAGCGGACGTCCGTTGGGAAGGAACGGCATATCCTCAACAGGAAGCACGCGGGAAACGACACCCTTGTTTCCGTGACGTCCGGCCATCTTATCGCCCACAGAGATCTTTCTCTTCTGGGCAATGTAAATGCGGACTGTCTCGTTTACGCCTGGGCTTAACTCGTCGCCGTTCTCCCTTGTGAACACCTTGGCGTCCACAATGATTCCGTAAGCGCCGTGGGGAACCTTAAGGGAAGTATCGCGGACCTCTCTGGCCTTCTCGCCGAAGATAGCGCGCAGAAGTCTCTCCTCCGCCGTCAGCTCTGTCTCTCCCTTCGGAGTAACCTTTCCTACCAGAATATCTCCGGCACGGACCTCAGCTCCGATACGGATGATTCCTCTCTCATCCAGATCCTTTAACGCATCCTCGCCAACGCCGGGAACGTCTCTTGTGATCTCCTCCGGTCCTAACTTGGTGTCGCGGGCCTCTGCCTCGTACTCCTCGATATGAACGGAAGTGTATACGTCTTCCTGAACCAGTCTCTCGCTCAACAGAACGGCGTCCTCGTAGTTATAACCCTCCCAGGTCATAAATCCGATTAACGGGTTCTTTCCAAGAGCGATCTCGCCGTTGCAGGTGGAAGCGCCGTCTGCAATCACCTCGCCTGCCTCTACATGGTCTCCCTTGTAAACGATTGGCTTCTGGTTGTAGCAGTTGCTCTGGTTGCTTCGTGTAAACTTGGTTAAGCGGTATACGTCCTTCTGTCCGTCTGAGTCACGCTTTACAATGATCTCGTTGGAAGCGGAACGCTCTACCACACCGGCATTCTTAGCCAGCACGCAGACACCGGAGTCTACGGCAGCCTTGCCCTCAATACCTGTACCTACTGCCGGAGCCTCTGTAGTCAGAAGCGGCACGGCCTGACGCTGCATGTTGGATCCCATCAGGGCGCGGTTCGCGTCGTCGTTCTGCAGGAACGGAATCATGGATGTAGCCACGGAGAATACCATCTTCGGGGAAACGTCCATCAGGTCGATTCTCTTTTTCTGGAACTCGGATGTCTCCTCGCGGAAACGTCCGGATACGTTATTATGAACGAAATGTCCGTCCTCGTCTAACGGCTCGTTCGCCTGTGCAACTACGAAGTTATCCTCCTCGTCAGCTGTCAGGTAAACAACCTCGTCCGTTACCACCGGATTCATCGGATCCGTCTTGTCTACCACGCGGTACGGAGCCTCGATAAAGCCGTACTGGTTTACCCTTGCGTAGGTAGCCAGGGAGTTGATTAGACCGATGTTCGGTCCCTCAGGCGTCTCGATCGGGCACATACGTCCATAGTGCGTATAGTGAACGTCTCGCACCTCGAATCCGGCACGGTCTCTGGAAAGACCGCCCGGTCCTAATGCAGACAGACGTCTCTTGTGTGTCAGCTCGGACAGAGGGTTGTTCTGATCCATGAACTGAGACAGCTGGGAGCTTCCGAAGAACTCCTTCACTGCAGCCGTTACCGGCTTGATATTGATTAAGGACTGAGGAGAAATGCTCTCCATATCCTGTGTTGTCATTCTCTCGCGAACCACTCTCTCCATTCTGGAAAGACCGATGCGGTACTGGTTCTGTAAGAGCTCTCCCACGGCGCGGATACGTCTGTTGCCCAGATGATCGATATCGTCCGGGGTTCCGATTCCGCCTTCCAGGTGCATGTTGTAGTTAATGGAAGCAATAATATCTTCCTTTGTGATATGCTTCGGAATCAGCTCGTGGATATTTCTGCGGATGGCGTCCTTTAAGGTCTCCTCGTCCGCTCCGTCATTTTCTGCCAGAATATTCTGAAGAACAGGGTAGAATACTAACTCTGTCACCCCGATCTCCTCCGGGTCAAAGGAAACGTAGGAAGCCAGATCCACCATCATGTTGGAGAGAACCTTGTGGTTCTTCTTCTCGCCTGCAATCCATACGAACGGAACGCCTGCGTTCTGAATCTCCTCTGCCTTCTTCTTATCTACAACCGTTCCCTTCTCAGCCAGGATCTCGCCTGTGGACATGTCAATTACGTCCTCAGCCAGCGTGTGTCCGGCAATACGGTTCTTAAAGTGAAGCTTCTTATTAAATTTATAACGTCCTACCTTAGCCAGGTCATATCTTCTCGGATCGAAGAACATGCTGTTTAAAAGGCTCTCGGCGCTGTCTACAGACAGCGGCTCGCCTGGACGGATTTTCTTATATAATTCCAGAAGGCCGTCCTGATAGTTGTCAGACGTATCCTTCTCAAAGCTCTTCTCAAGCTTTAACTCATCGCCAAACAGGTCAATGATCTCTGCGTTTGTTCCGTATCCTAAGGCACGGATCAGGACTGTAACGGGAACCTTTCTGGTTCTGTCCACACGAACGTAGAAAATATCATTGGAATCTGTCTCGTACTCCAGCCATGCGCCGCGGTTCGGAATTACCGTACAGCTGTATAACTCCGTTCCGATCTTGTCATGTCCAATACCATAGTAAATACCAGGGGAACGTACTAACTGGCTGACGATAACACGCTCCGCTCCGTTGATCACGAAGGAGCCCGTGTCTGTCATAAGCGGCAGATCACCCATGAAAATCTCATGCTCGTTAATCTCGTCTTTGTCCTTGTTGCAAAGCCTTACCTTCACCTTTAAAGGCGCAGCGTAAGTCGCGTCGCGTTCCTTGCATTCTTCGATTGTATATTTAATGTCATCTTTACAAAGCGTAAAATCTACAAATTCCAGACTTAAATGGCCCGCAAAGTCCGCGATCGGGGAAATATCATCAAACACTTCATGTAAGCCCTCGTCGAGGAACCACTGGTAAGAGTTTTTCTGAATTTCAATTAAGTTTGGCATTTCCAGAACTTCCTTCTGCCTAGAGAAGCTCATTCTGATACCTTTACCGGCTTTGGCCGGACGCATTCTGCTTTTCTCCATTCGACGTTTCACCCCTGTTTTCTTTCTATGTTTAATGGCGGGTTTCGCACGCTTCCCGATGAGGTTTCAAATATAGCTATAGGCGCACGACACCACAATAGTGCATTTTTCATAATATCATGGCCTTGTCAAGATGTCAAGCAGATGATGAGAAAATTTTCTTTTTAATAGGAAGAAGGAGGAGAAAACCCAGCCAGCCGCAGAGCCTGCAGTTTCTGCCTGCCCTGCGGCGGCTTAAAAAACAGTTTTCATTCATGGGTTTATGGTGTCAGCCTGTCAGGACAAACGCATGAGTAAATAAATTGTGAACAAATCCCCTTTTTCTGGTATGA
>ERZ779870.1848-NODE-1848-length-12412-cov-3.06474_pt1 | contig 12412 bp, 8 predicted proteins | sample MGYA00511247_ERZ779870 | MGnify/ENA primary metagenome ERZ779870 (study PRJEB29588, sample SAMEA2149068) | human gut metagenome | biome: human gut; feature: human-associated habitat; material: faeces | place: Denmark | collected 2008/2010 ...
TTATAATGATTAAGCATTTAACATGATAAGGAGGGAAAACAAAGACCAGCACCATTTCCACAGAAGATAAGGATTCCGGGAGTTTCCGGAATAAAATATACAGGCTGATAACATTTCTTAAAATACATAAGACAAAACCCGAAAGCTGATAATATAAGTTACATAAAGAAAGGAATGTCTTATGGAAAGCAGTACTATTTTTGATGATGTGTTCCGGACTATGTTGGAAAAGATGCCGCAGCTGGCAGTGCCGCTGATCAATGAAGTTTTTGGCACTTCCTATCCGGAGGATGTTAAAATCATACAAAAGAGAAATGAACATCAGACACAAAACGGCAGGATAATCACAGATTCCCATTTGCTGATTGCAAATCGGATTTACCATATAGAATGTCAGAGTACAGACGATTCTACTATGGTGATCCGAATGATTGAATATGATTTTGCAATCAGTCTGGAACAGGTACAGAAGGAAAATGGCAGATATCGGATGTATTTTCCGCAGTCCTGCGTATTGTATTTGCGGGGCATAAAAAAGAGGGATACGATATCTGTAGAGATTGTGATGCCAAATGGTAATACAGTGGAATACACGGTTCCTGTTGTACAGGTGCAGAGGTTTACCTGTGATGATATGCTGCAGAAGCATTTGCTGTTTTTGCTGCCGTACCATGTAATAAAATACGAACAGGAAAAGGAACTGGACACGGACAGCGAAAAATGGAAGGAACTTTTAGATGAGTATGCAAAAATCGAGAAGTATCTGGAGAAAAATTTTCTTGAGAAAGGAAATGAAAAAGCATACCGGGATATGGTTGAGCTGATCATCCGGATTGCAGATTATGTGTTCAGAGACAAAGAAAAAGTAAAGAAAGGATTTGGTGATGTAATGGGCGGAAAGGTATTGGAACTGGAATCAGATAAGCTGATTCAGCGGGGAATTGAACAGGGGCTGGAAAAGGGAATCCAACAGGGCATTGCCATGGAACGAAAAAACACAGAGCTTGCACGTCGCAAGGTGGAGGCGGCAGAGGAGGAGATTCAACGTTTGAAGAAGCTTTTGGAAGAACAAAATAATAAATAGTGACTGTGAGAAGCACAACAAAGAATTCAGGCCGGAGCATCAGCTCCGGCCGTTTTTATGATAAGTTACATACCCGCTTACCAGCATGGCCAGCTTAAAGGTCAGGGCATCCTCAAAGGTACGGAGATCCAGCCCGAACTTTTTCTGGATTTTCTCAAAGCGGTACACAAGAGTGTTCCGGTGGACATAAAGCTGTCTGGAGGTTTCGGAAAGATTCAGGTTGTTCTCAAAGAAGGTACGGATGATGGCAAGGGTTTCACTGTCCAGGGAATCCAGAGATTCACTGCCAAATACCTCCTGGATAAACATTTCGCACACAGAAACCGGGAGCTGATAGATCAGCCTGCCAATTCCAAGCTTGCGATAGCTGAAAACATTTTTTTCTGAGTAAAAGATCTTTCCGATTTCCATAGCTGTTTTTGCTTCTTTGTAGGCATTGGAAAGCTGGAGGAGATCATCGGCTGTGTTGCTGTAGGAAACCCAGGCCTGGGTCATGGCTTCAGTTCCAAGCATGTCTACCAGCATAAAAGCAATATCTTCCATATCCTCGTCTGATTCTGTAGAGGAAAGCTCCCGGATTACAATGATTCCGGAATCGTCTACAGAGGTAATAAAATCTTTTGTACGGGCGGAAAAGATATTCCGGATAGTGGCAAGAGCGTGTTCGTCTCTGGCCTGGCGGGTTTCCACCAGAAAAACTGCCCGTCTGGCAGTGGAAGAGATATGGAGCTTTTTGGCGCGGTTAAAGGCTTCTACGTCCTGATAATTTCCCAGAAGAAGTTTTTGCATAAAAGTGTTTTTGTCATTTTTTTCTGCATAGGCTTCCAGAAGACTCTGTACCTGGCAGACAGCCAGTTCTCCAATGGTGGGAACACTGTCTCCGCTTCCCCACACAATAAGGATATAGGCCAGCTCTTCTTTATACAGGACTTTATAAAGACAGCGGCTGGTGTTTGCCATGATAAGAGCATTGCTTTCCCTGAATTCACTGAGCTTTTTTTCTGAAGGAAGTGAACGGGAGCAGGTAGTTACAAAAACTTCGTTTTCATCATTGATAAGACAAAAATCAAGATTGCTGATGGTTTTCCAGTCATCCATATATTTCTGTAAGGTTCGCTGTATTGACATGAGATCATCCCTCTTTCTACTGTAGTTATAAATGAAACAAAGCCGGCTCCTGTATTTTATCTGCCGGGAAAGTAGTAAATTCTGTACCGGACTTTCTGGTAAAGAATATTGCAGCCTGTATCATAGCTGAAATTTCCTGTAATATAAAATGCTTTGCACAGGATTCAGTGACAAAGCAGGTTACTGTAAACAGAGTGAACAGTAACCAAAGCTGTGGATTATCTTGAAAATCCGGAAGATTCATCCTCTGCCGGGCTATGAGGCGCTGGTCCGGTGGAATTTCGTTCAATCAGCTGAGCGTGAAGATAAATGGTTCCGATAGAAACTTTGTTCATAATACTGTCTATGGCATAAAAACCACATTTGCCAAGCTCGATCCGGTCCTGGCGGATGGTAGTCAGAGGCGGAGAAGTATAGGCGCACAGAGGCAGATCGTCAAAACCGATAATACTGATATCTCCCGGGACCCGGTATCCCAGCTGCTGACACTGAACCATAGCGGCGTTGGCAATCTGGTCGTGGCTGCAGATAATGGCAGTCATTCCCATATTCAGAAGTCGGGGCAGATGCTTTTCAATACACTGGGTTACATAGTAAGAAGCGCCTGCGTAATCGGGATCAGCCTTCAGCCCGTTCTGTTTCAGCGCATGGAAAAACGCCTTGTGGCGCACCTGCATAATATAAGCACCAGGTGCGCTGCTTAAATATCCGATCTTTCGGTGCCCAAGTTTTTTTAAGTGAGATACAGCAAGAGCCATTCCTTCATTATTGTCAATTCCGATAGAAGCGATAAAGGGATTGGCGGGAATATAGTTGTCATAAAGAACAGTTGGAGTGTGGCTTGTTTTAAAATCCTCCATCCAGGGATCGTTCAGAGAAAACCCCAGGACAAAGGCGCCAGCATAATCATTCTGGAGCATAAAAACATCATAGGGAGTTTTTTTCTGAAGCTTTGCTGTTACAGGAACCACATTTACTACATATCCTGCAGGTTCTGCCATCTGCCGGAAGCCGATCACAAAATCATATCCGAACTGATGAGGTTCTTCATATTCCATATTTTCGATTAGGATGCAGAAACGTTTTGCATCATTTTTTTGCCGCCGCAGTCTGGTATATCCCATTTCTACTGCAGTATCAAGCACTGTTTTTCGTAAAGTTTCGCTTATATCGGGAGCATTGTTGATTGCTTTGGACACAGTTCCCTTGGAAACGCCAAGTCTGTCAGCGATATCCTGTATTGTTGCCATATGTGTACCTTCCTTTTGCCAGACATATCTGAGATAAAAGAGCAGCCGTGTAAATCCGAAAAGACAGAGCCTTAAAAGCAGAATAGTGACTGTATAAACAGTTTGCTTTTAATCCTGCCTGTTTATTCGGAAACTGCGGATTGTACTTAAAAACAGTTCAAATGTCTGGATTCTTTGACTTTAATTATATCGAAACATGAGGAAAAATGCAATTCTTTTGATCTTACTTGTTTCGAAAAGTATATCAGCGAACAGAGAAATTATAAAAAATGCACAAAAATAACAATATAAAAATGTGAAAAACAGAGAAAAGCATCTGATATATTGACGTTTTTTTCGGGGTGTTGTATATTACAAGTAACGAAACATAACGAAACACAAGGAGAAAAGAAAAATGGGAAGGAGAAGAACAGTGCTTCTGATGGTCGGAGTTCTTGCTGCAGTCAGTCTTGCAGGCTGCGGAGGAGCTTCAGGAGAAAAGACCGGAGCAAAGGAAAAGGTACGTCTTATGGTATGGTCTCCTTCTGAGGATCAGTCCAAAGACAGCGGCCAGTGGCTCCAGAACAGCTGTGAGGACTTTGCGGAGCTTCATCCGGAATGGGACATCACGTTTGTGTATGGAATTGCTGACGAGGCAACAGCGGCAAATCAGGTGGCACAGGATCCGGAGGCAAGCGCAGATGTATTTATGTATGCCAACGATACACTGACAATTATGACAGACGCCAATGCACTGGCGAAATTTGGTGGAAAGTACAGAGAAGAGATCGAAACAACCAACTCTCCGGAGGTTCTGGAATCTCTGGTAAAGGATGGAGATCTTTACGGTGTTCCGTTTACCACAAATACCTGGTTTATGTATTATGATAAGAGTGTTTTCTCTGAGGAGGATATTAAAAATCTGGATACCATGCTGGAGAAGGGAACGGTTTCTCTTCCATTTACCAATTCCTGGTATCTTCCGTCTTTCTACATTGGAAACGGCTGTACTCTCTTCGGAGATGGAACAGATGAATCCCAGGGGGTGGATTTTGGCGGAGAAAAAGCGGCAGAGGTAACGGACTATCTGATCGATCTGGCTGCAAATCCGAATTTTGAAATTGATGCAGACGGTTCCGGTCTTGCAGGACTTCGTGACGGAAGCATCAACGCTATCTTCTCCGGTTCCTGGGACGCCAATGCCGTAAAGGAAGCCCTTGGCGAAAATATGGGCGCCGCGGCTCTTCCGACTTATACCTTGAATGGTCAGAAAAAACAGATGACAGCTTATGCCGGATCCAAGGCGATTGGCGTGAACCCTTACAGTAAAAATATGGTAGCGGCAGTAGAGCTTGCCGTTTATCTGGGCTCTGCAGATGCACAGAGAACACATTACGAACTGAGAAATGTGATCCCCTGTAACACAGAGCTTCTTGAAGAAGAAGCCATTGCTGCAGATTCGCTTGTTTCTGCGCAGAACGACACCTTTAACCGGACTTCCATTCTTCAGCCTTTTGTGGCTAAGATGAACAACTGCTGGGTTCCGGTGGAAAATATGGGAAAAGGTATCCGGAACGGAAGCGTGACCCATGAAAATTCTCTGCAGCAGACAGAGGATATGAATGAGGCGATGAACAGCGACGGTATTTAAAAGAAGGGGACAGGAAAATGTTGAAATTAAAGAAAACAAAAGACGAATTTTCCACACCATATACCTGTATGAACGCCATTAAAAAAGGCGGGATTGAGACAAAACTTTCCATGGTACTGATGGGATTTGGAAACTTTGTGCACAAACAAAAGATCAAAGGTCTTTTATATCTGGCAATAGAAGCTGCGTATCTTGTATTTATGCTGGTGAACGGCATCGGATTCCTGAGTATGCTGGGCTCTCTGGGAAGTGTTCCCCAGAAAGAGGTCTGGGATGAGGCAAATCAGGTTTATGTGTACACACAGGGCGATCAGTCAGTACTGATCCTGCTCTACGGAGTGGCAACGGTCTTTCTGACACTGCTTATGATCTGGGTTTGGAGAGGTACTCTTAAAAGCGCTTACAAAGCAGAATGTCTGGACAAAAACGGACAGCATGTGAATACTTTTGCAGAAGATCTGAAATCTCTGCTTCATGAGAATCCTCACAGACTTCTGATGACTCCGCCTGTGGCAGCTATTTTTACGATCCTGCCGCTGATCTTTATGATCTGTATGGCGTTTACCAATTACAGTAAGATCGGAAATCACCTGATGCTTTTTGACTGGGTAGGACTGGAAAACTTTAAGGCGCTGTTTGATTCCAACAGTATTCTGGGAAGCACCTTTTGGTCAGTTCTTGGATGGACCCTGGTGTGGGCGTTCTTTGCAACCTTTAGTAACTACATTTTCGGTATGATCCTTGCTATGGTGATCAACCGTAAGGATACAAAAGCCAAGGGATTCTGGAGATTTTGCTTCGTACTTTCCTGTGCGGTTCCCATGTTTGTCTCTCTTCTTATTATGAGAACCATGCTTCAGCCAAACGGCGCGGTAAACGTACTTTTAAGAAATCTGGGATGGATCGGGGCAGACGCAAGCCTTCCGTTCTTTACAGATCCAACATGGGCGAGAGTGACTGTAATTGTTATTAATATCTGGGTTGGTGTTCCCTATACACTGCTCCAGCTTACCGGTGTTCTGCAGAATATTCCGGAGGAGCTTTATGAAGCGGCAAAGGTGGACGGAGCCAATGCGATACAGAGATTTTTCAGGATCACACTTCCGTATATGCTGTATGTGACAACTCCGTATCTGATCGTGACCTTTACCGGAAACGTAAATAATTTTAATATTATTTATCTTCTTTCTGGAGGAGATCCGGTTACGGATCTGGCGTCCACAGCCGGAAAAACAGACCTGCTTGTTACCTGGCTCTATAAGCTTACCATTGATAAACAGTACTATAATATCGGAGCAGTGATCGGAATTCTGACCTTTATTATTCTGGCGGTGGGAGCGCTTCTTACTTACCGCAACAGCAAGTCCTATAAAGAAGGAGGAATTTAAAGATGGCAGCAGCAAAATATAAGTCAGCAAAAACAAAGCGTTTTGCAAACAATACCATTGTACATGTAAGTCTGGCAATTCTGGCCTTTATCTGGGTATTCCCTATTGTCTGGGTTGTGCTCACAAGCTTCCGTGCAGAAAAGGGCTCTTATGTTTCTACGTTTCTGCCCCGGTCTTATACACTGGATAACTATATTAAACTGTTTACCGATACATCGATTCTGAACTTCCCCAGGATGTTCATGAATACCCTGATTATTGCAATTTTTTCCTGCCTGATCGCAACCTTTTATACACTGGCAGTTTCCTACTGTCTGTCAAGACTGAAATTTAAGCTGAGAAAGCCATACATGAATATGGCAATGATACTGGGACTTTTTCCGGGATTTATGTCCATGGTGGCTGTGTACTTTATCTTAAAGGCTGCAGGACTGACAGAAGGAAATCTTATCAGGGTAGCGTTGATCCTCTGTTATTCAGGCGGCGCAGGACTGGGCTTCCAGATCGCCAAGGGATTTTTTGATACCATTCCCTATGCAGTGGATGAGGCTGCTATTCTGGACGGCTGTACCAAATGGCAGGTATTTACAAAAGTAACTTTGCCGTTAAGTAAGCCGATCATTGTTTATACAGTACTTACAGCGTTTATGGCTCCATGGCTGGACTTCATCTTTGCAAAAGTTATCTGCCGTGCAAACTCAGACCAGTATACCATTGCCATTGGTCTCTGGAAGATGCTGGAAAAAGAATATATTGACAGCTGGTATACAAGCTTTGCGGCAGGGGCTGTTCTGATTTCCATACCGATTGCGATTCTTTTCCTGTGTATGCAGAAATATTATGTAGATGGAGTATCCGGCGCAGTTAAGGGTTAATGAAAAAGGAGAATTATGAGGACGAGACAGGAATTAAAGAGACTATATCATTCTTCAGAATTTCAGAAAAAATATTTGTATGAGGGCAGTGACCTGGGGGCTGTCTGCACAGAGGAAGGGACCTCCTTCCTTCTGTGGAGCCCTCTGGCGGAGAACGTGAAGCTTCGTTTTTATAAAGACGGGGAAAAAGCTTCCTGTCATCAGGTCGTTTCCATGGAAAAAGAAGAAAAAGGTGTCTGGGCATACCGCACCGGGGAAAGCCTCCACGGAGTTTACTATGATTATGAACTCACATTTGACGGCGAAAAAACAGTTACCGGGGATCCTTATGCAAGGGCATGTGGGGTAAACGGGAACCGCAGCATGGTATGTAACCTGAAAAAAACAGATCCACAGGTCTGGGATGAGGATAAACGACCGGAGCCGTCCCCTGAAAATGTGATCTATGAGCTTCATGTAAAGGAGTTTTCCTGGGATGCTTCCGGTGGCTTTAAAAAGGAAAACCGTGGAAAATACAGAGCCTTTACAGAAGAGCATACCACACTTCACGGGAACGGTGTGCATCCTACCGGACTTGATTATCTGAAAGAGCTTGGAGTTACTCATGTGCAGATCATGCCTGCATATGATTACGGCTCTGTAGATGAAAAAAGTGAAACAGACTTTAACTGGGGCTATGATCCGGTGAATTACAATGTGCCGGAGGGGTCCTATTCCACAGATCCGGAACATGGGGAAGTGCGTATCCGGGAATTTAAGGAAATGATCCAGGCCCTTCACAGAAATGGTTTTCGTGTGATTATGGATGTGGTTTACAATCATATGTATTCACTGGATAATAACCTGAATCGTACAGTGCCCTGGTATTATTTCCGCACAGACAAAAACGGAGAGATTTCCAATGGCTCTGCCTGTGGAAACGATGTGGCAAGCGAGCGTCCTATGTGCGCCAGATATATTCTGGATTCGGTGCTTTACTGGGTAAGGGAATATCATATTGACGGATTCCGCTTCGACCTTATGGGACTTCTTGACGTGGAGCTTATGAACCGCATCCGAAGAGAACTCGATACTGTTTACGGAGAGGGAGAAATCCTGATCTACGGCGAACCATGGGCGGCTGATGTGACAGCCATGGAGGACGGCGCGGCTCCGGCTCTGAAAAGCAATATACAGCTTCTTGACAAAAATGTAGGTATGTTCTGCGATGATACAAGAGACGCCATTAAGGGGCATGTGTTTGAGGCGGAAACACCGGGCTTTGTCAACGGGGCAGAGGGCATGGAGGATAAAATCCTGAACAGTGTAACTGCCTGGTGGGGAAAAGACAGTGTAAAGACCCCAAGCCAGATCATTACCTATGTGTCCGCTCACGACAACTGGACGCTTTGGGATAAGCTTGAAAAAACCATTTCCGATGAAAAACAGCGGGAAAAAGTGAACCGGCTGGCAGCAGCAATTTATATGACCTGTCAGGGAAATCTTTTTTTTCTTTCCGGCGAGGAATTTGCCAGAACAAAGGACGGATATGAGAATACCTACAACGCGCCCATAGAGCTGAACAGACTAGACTGGGAACGGGCTTATGAATATCAGGAGTTAAGACAGTACTATCAGGGACTGATCGCTCTTCGGAAACAGCTCCCCGGCCTCTGTGACAAATCAGAGGAGGCGCGGAAAAGGATTTCCGGGCAGTGGAAAGAAGACGGCGCAGTTGGATTTCTGGTGGATAACCGGGACGAAGCAAAGACATCCCCCTGGAAAAAGCTTCTGATCATTTATAACAGAACAGAAAAAACAGTAACAAGAGAGCTTCCGGAAGGAAACTGGGAAATTCTTCTGAATGGAGAAAACAGTTTTCTCTGGAAGGAACCAAAAAATACACAAAAGGCAGAGGCTGCGCCGGTAAGCGCGCTGATCCTGGGACAGAGGTAAGGATATGAAGTGGATTTACGGAAAACAGGAGCTGAAAAATCTGGAAAGAGGACAGGAAAACTGTTATCTTCTTACCAATGGCCTGGGTGGATTTTCTTCTCTGACCATGACAGGTTCTGTATCAAGAAACGATCACGCCCTTCTGATGGCATGTGTGCAGGCTCCCAACCACAGATACAATATGGTGCATCGTCTGAAGGAAAGTCTGTGTTTTGGTAAAGAGGAGATTGTTCTCTCTTCCCAGGAGTTTGCAGACGGACAAAAAGAAGAGGGCTGTCCTTATCTTTCCTCTTTTGTATTTGACGATATGCCCATATGGAGATTCCTTGTTCATGGAGTGGAGATCCGCAGGGAAATTGCCATGAAGCAGGGGGAAAACACAGTGGCAGTCCGCTACAGTATCAGAAACCGCAGTGGAAAAACAGCGGAACTGAAAGTGATGCCCTTTTATCAGTTTACCCCAAAGGGCAGTGAGCCGGAACCAGAGCAAAAGTTTCAGTATACGAAAAATGCAGTGATTTCCAATGGAATGACTCTCTATTTCCAGACAAATGGAACACTGGATAATATAGAAGAAATACAGGAAACATATTTTTACAGCTATGACGCCTGTGACGGACGAAGGGAGACCGGTCTTGCAAAGTCCGGACACATAATCACAGAAAGCGTTCAGCCGGGAGAGGAAAAAATCCTGAAGCTTGTATACTCCATGGAAAATGCAGATCAGGATGCAGACGTTATCATTCTGGAAATGCAGACTTACCGCAAAGCTCTGGAAGCAAAGGCGGGACTTCATAAGGAAATGGCAAAAGAGCTGGTAAAAAGCGCCAGCCAGTTTGTTTCCAGAAGGGAATCTACCAACGGAAGAACCATTCTTGCAGGTTATCCGTTTTTTGAGGACTGGGGAAGAGATACCATGATTGCTCTTCCGGGCGTGTGCATTTCCACAGGACAGTATGAAACAGCCAAGGAGATTCTCAGAACCTTTGCAGTTCATGAACGGAGAGGGCTGATGCCGAATCTTTTTCCGGAGGGCGGAAACGACCCCCTTTATAATACGGTGGATGCGGCGCTTTTGTTTATCAACTGTGTGTATCTTTATTATCAGGCTGCCGGGGGCAGAGCTTTTGTGCAGGAAATGTATCCGGTGATGGAGCGGATCATAAAGGCTTACCGGGAGGGAACCGACTATGGAATCCATATGGATGAGGATGGTCTGATCCAGTCAGGGGAAGGGCTGTGGCAGGTAACCTGGATGGACGTGCGGGTAGGAGATATTCTTCCCACGCCCCGTCACGGCAAGCCTGTGGAAATCAATGCTTACTGGTATAACGCGTTGTGTATTATGGATGAGCTTGCAGAGACAGCAGATAAAAAGGCAGTTTATACACAGCTAAAAGAGAAAGTAAAAGCTTCTTTTGTGGATAAGTTCTGGATGGATGACAAAAAATGTTTAAAAGATCTTGTTTCCGGAACAAAGGCAGATGCTCAGATACGGTGCAATCAGATCTGGGCAGTATCCCTGACCTTTACCATGCTGGACCCGGAAAAAGAACAGCAGGTAGTGGAAACTGTTTTTGAAAAGCTTTACACTCCATATGGAATTCGTACCCTGGAACAGGAAGATCAGGAATTTCATGGACTTTATCAGGGGAAAATGGAAGACAGGGATATGGCTTATCATCAGGGAACGGTATGGACGTTCCCTCTGGGAGCTTATTATCTTGCATATCTGAAGGTGAATCAGTACAGCCCGGAAGCAAAAAAAATCGTGAGAGAGCAGCTTGAGGTTATGGAAGCAGCCATGAGAGAGGGCTGTATCGGACAGCTTCCGGAAATCTATGACGGCGAAAATCCTACAAGGTCAAAGGGATGCTTTGCCCAAGCATGGAGCGTGGGAGAGATCCTGAGAGTATATGAAGCACTGGAAAAACTCTGAACATAGAATGAATAGAAAAGAGGAGACAGTTATGGAGAAATTATTAGAGCAGGTATTACAGGAAAGATATCACAAAACCATCAGGGAAGCCTCCAGTCAGGAGATTTATACAGCGCTTCTTCTGATCACAAAAGATAAAATGAAACATATGAAGCGGAACGAAGGAAAGAAAAAGCTGTACTATATTTCAGCAGAATTTCTGATTGGCAAGCTTCTTTCCAATAATCTGATTAACCTTGGGCTGTTTGAGGAAACAAGAGAGGTTCTGGAAAAGAACGGCCATCATATCACAGATATCGAGGAGATCGAGCAGGAGCCTTCTCTTGGAAACGGCGGTCTCGGACGTCTGGCAGCATGCTTTCTGGATTCCATTGCAACTCTGGGCCTGAACGGTGACGGCGTGGGCTTAAATTACCATGACGGTCTGTTCCGCCAGACCTTTGTGGATCACAAACAGAAGGAAGAAAAAAATCCATGGATCACAGAGGATTCCTGGCTTACAAGAACAGAAACAACTTTCCAGGTTCCTTTTAAGGATTTTACCCTGACCTCTGTCATGTATGACATTGAAATTCCGGGATATAAAAACAACTGCAACCGCCTGCATCTTTTTGACACAGACACTGTGGATGAAAGTATCATCGGCGACGGTATCAGCTTTGACAAAAACGATATCAAAAAGAACCTGACCCTGTTCCTTTATCCGGATGACAGTGATGAGGCAGGCCAGCTTCTTCGTATTTACCAGCAGTATTTTATGGTCAGCAATGCCGCGCAGCTGATCCTGAAAGAAGCAGAGGACAACGGTTACGATCTCTACAGACTCTACGACCACGTGGCAATTCAGATCAACGATACTCACCCCACCATGGTGATCCCGGAGCTGATCCGTCTTCTTATGGAAAAAGGCTTTAACATGGATACTGCCATTGATGTTGTGAGAAAGACCTGCGCTTATACCAATCATACCATTCTTGCAGAGGCTCTGGAAAAATGGCCGGTTGCATATCTTGAAAAGGTGGTTCCTCATCTTATGCCTGTGATCCGTGAACTGGATGCCCGTGTAAAAAAAGATTACAGTGATGAGCGTGTTGCTATTATAGATAAGGATGACCGTGTGCATATGGCGCATATTGATATTCATTACGGATATGCGGTAAACGGTGTGGCTGCCCTTCATACA
>ERZ779870.1863-NODE-1863-length-12350-cov-21.94_pt1 | contig 12350 bp, 10 predicted proteins | sample MGYA00511247_ERZ779870 | MGnify/ENA primary metagenome ERZ779870 (study PRJEB29588, sample SAMEA2149068) | human gut metagenome | biome: human gut; feature: human-associated habitat; material: faeces | place: Denmark | collected 2008/2010 ...
CTGCATGATAGATTTTTCCCTCCTTCAGTCTCTGAAGCAGATCCGAAGGCTCAATGTCGATCAGTTCTACCTGATCTGCCTGATCAAAAATCCCGTCCGGAATCCTTTCCCTGACCCGGATTCCCGTAATGCTTCCGATCTGGTCATTGAGGCTTTCCAGATGCTGGATATTTAAGGTGGTATATACGCTGATCCCGGCCTGTAAAAGCTCCTTTACATCCTGATACCGCTTTTCGTGCCGCAGTCCGGGAGCATTTGTATGTGCCAGCTCATCCACTAAGATCAGCTTTGGTTTTCTCTTTAAGGCTCCGTCCAGATCAAATTCCCTTAAACGGATGCCTTTATATTCAACCATAAAGGGAGGAAGCGTTTCCAGCCCCTCTGCCATAGCCAGAGTAGCCGGGCGGTCATGGGGCTCAATATATCCGGCTACCACCTCTTCCCCTCTGTCGCGAAGGGTCTGGGCTGCTTCCAGCATGGCATAGGTCTTTCCCACGCCGGCCGCATATCCCAGAAAGATCTTAAGCTTTCCCCTCTGCTCCTTCTCCCGCTTTTCTTCCTCTTTACGGAGCTTTTTTAAAAGAAGCTCCGGGTCCGGTCTGTTCTCTTCCATCTAAGCCTCCTTATGCTGTCACTCCCAGCTTCCTTGCCAGATCCAGATTCAGTTTCAGCACATTGACCCGTTCCTCTCCAAAAATCCCAAGCGCCTTATGCTCTGTGTGGGCTTCTACCATCTGGTAAAGCTCCTCCTCCTCAAAACCTGTATTGGCTGCCACAATGGGAACCTGGATCTTGGCTGATGCCGGGCTGATATGGGGATCCAGTCCGGAACCGGAAGCAGTTAAAAGATCTGTCGGGATTTCCTCTGTCAGTTCTTCTCCTGTGGCTTTTTTATATTCTGCCTTAAACTCTGTTACAGCTGTTTCCACCCTTTCCTTTAATGCCTCATTGGATGGACCATAGTTATAGGTTCCCGATGCCACGCCTGTATAGGTTCCGTCTGCCTTTTCCTCATCTGTATACACATTATAATTGACCGAAGAAGGTCTTCCTTTGAAAAAGCGGGGATCGCTCCACTGCTGTCCCACCACCTCAGAGCCTACCGCCTTTCCGTCTGCGTAAATCAGGCTTCCATCTGCCTTTTCCTTAAACACCGTCTGAGCCAGTACCGTCGTCACAGCCGGATATATAACAGAGCTTAAAACAGCCATAAGCACGGTCAGGACAACCGCTCCCTTTAATGTCTTTAAAAATTGCTTCATATTCCTCTCCTCCTCATAAACCGCCCGGAAACCGGGGGCTGTATTACAGCCCCATCAGTCCAACCAGGGGAGCAATGATCAGGTCAATGATCTTGATTCCGATAAAAGGTACTACAATTCCGCCTGCTCCGTAGATTCCCATATTTTTAAGCAGCATACGCTCCGAGCTCATAGGCTTATATTTAACGCCGCGCATTGCAATGGGGATCAGTCCGGGAATGATCAGCGCATTAAAAATCAGTGCGGATAAAATGGCGCTGTAGGGGCTTGAAAGCCCCATGATATTAAGCCGGCCCATCTGAGGAATCACCATCATAAACATGGCCGGGATAATGGCGAAATACTTTGCCACGTCATTTGCAATACTAAAAGTAGTCAGAGAACCTCTGGTAATCAAAAGCTGCTTTCCGATCTCTACTACCTCAAGGATCTTTGTAGGGTCGGAATCCAGATCAACCATATTAGCAGCCTCTTTTGCCGCGGCCGTACCGGAATTCATTGCCAGCCCCACATCCGCCTGAGCCAGAGCCGGAGCATCATTCGTTCCGTCGCCGGTCATTGCCACGATCTTTCCCTCTGCCTGCTCTTTTTTAATGGCGTCGATCTTATCCTCCGGCTTACACTCTGCGATAAAGCCGTCTACGCCTGCCTCCTTCGCAATGGTAGCTGCTGTCAGAGGATTATCACCGGTACACATGATGGTCTTGATTCCGATCTGGCGCAGGCGCTCAAAGCGTTCCGTCAGTCCGGGCTTTACGGTATCCTTTAAGTAAATCACACCATAAATCACATTTCCGGCGCAAACCACTAAGGGAGTACCACCCAGCTTGGAAATTCCTGTTACAATTTCTTCCAGATCTTTAGGGATGGTTCCATTTAATTCCCTTACTCTGGCCTTGATGGCCTCGGAGGCGCCCTTTCTTACCTCCATACCGTTTGAAAGATTAACGCCGCTCATCTTGGTCTGAGCCGTAAACTCCACAAATTCCATCTGACTGGCTGCCGAAGGGTCGATCCTGGTTCCCATGGTATTTCCCAGTTCTACTACCGATTTTCCTTCCGGAGTGGTATCCTTTAATGAGGTCATCACCGCATAATCGATCAGGTCTTCCTTTAAAACACCCTTTACCGGATAAAACTCCGCAGCCAGACGGTTTCCATATGTAATGGTTCCCGTCTTATCAAGGATCATGGTATCTACGTCTCCGCAGGCCTCTACGGCCTTACCGCTCATGGCAATTACATTAAACCGGGTCACACGGTCCATTCCCGCAATACCGATAGCAGAAAGAAGGCCGCCGATAGTAGTTGGGATCAGACATACCAGAAGGGCAATCAGGGTTGAAATGGGAATCCGGGTCTGAGAATAATCTGCAAAGCAGTGCAGCGTCACTACCACAATAAGGAAAATAATGGTTAAGCTTACAAGAAGGGTATTTAAAGCGATCTCATTGGGCGTCTTCTGTCTGGACGCGCCTTCTACAAGTGAAATCATCTTATCTAAGAAGGACTGGCCTGGTTCTGAGGTAATCCGGATCTTTAACCAGTCTGATACCACCGTGGTTCCGCCTGTGACAGAAGAAAAATCACCGCCTGCCTCTCTTGTTACAGGGGCAGATTCACCGGTAATAGCCGATTCATCCACAGAAGCAATTCCTTCAATCACCTCTCCGTCATTGGGGATCAGCTCCCCTGCTTCTACTAATACTACGTCTCCCTTCTTTAACTGGGAAGCCGGGATCACCGTTTCATTCCCTGCTTTATCCAGAATCCGGGCCGTGGTATCCTTTTTCGTCTTTTTTAACGTCTCTGCCTGAGCTTTTCCACGGCCCTCTGCAACCGATTCTGCAAAGTTTGCAAACAGGATTGTCACAAACAGGATCAGCGTTACGATCGTATTGTAAATCCGAAGCTCACCGCCATCTCCAAACATAGAAGGAAAAATGCTTAACAGCAGGGTAATGAAAAATCCGACCTCCACCACAAACATCACCGGATTCTTTATCATATATCTGGGATCCAGCTTCTGAAAGGCTCCTTTAACGGAGCTTTTCAGAATATCCTTTGTAATAAATTCAGTATGTTTCTCTCTTGCCATAGAAATTCCTTTCTACCTGTTTCCCTGCCTACATGGGGTACCACAGGATCAGATGCTCTGCGATTGGTCCCAGAGCCAGAGCCGGGAAGAAGGTCAGAGCCGCAAAAATATATACGATAAACACAAGAATCAGCATAAAGAGCACATTGTCCGTGCGCAGCGTACCCACGCTTTCATTCATGCGGCGCTTTGCAAGAAGGCTTCCTGCAATGGCGATCTGGGCAATAATAGGAATATAGCGCCCTAAAAACATTACAATGCCGGTTGTCATATTCCAGAATCCCGTATTGTCCGCCAGCCCCTCAAAGCCGGAGCCGTTGTTTGCCGCTGAGGAGGCAAATTCATAGAGCACCTGGCTTAAGCCGTGAAAGCCCGGATTGGTGATTCCTGCAAGTCCCGCCTGGTTTACCACTGCCAGAGCGGAAAAGCCCAGGATTAAAAGAGGATGAAGGATCAGTACGATCACGATCAGCTTCATTTCCCTGCCTTCAATCTTCTTTCCCAGATATTCCGGCGTACGGCCGATCATAAGTCCGCAGAGGAAAACTGCCAGGATCGCATACATAATCATGTTCATAAATCCGACGCCCTTGCCGCCGAATACGCAGTTAAGCATCATGTGCAGCAGCGGCACCATACCGCCTAAGGGTGTAAGGGAATCATGCATATTGTTGACCGTACCGGTTGTAAAGGAGGTGGTAACGGTGGTAAAGAGCGCCGACTGGCTGATTCCAAACCGTACCTCTTTGCCTTCCATATTTCCCATGGCCTGACTTAAACCGGCCTGCTCCAGAACCGGATTTCCGGCCTTTTCGGCAAAAAAGCAGATCATAAGCCCCACTAAAAACAGAATTGCCATGGCTCCGAATACAGGGCCTGCCTGACGGCCAAACATGGGACGGGTGCCCTTCTTTTCTGCCTGCGCTTTTTTATTCTTATCATGGAACATACGTCCAAAGACGATCACGCAGGCTCCGGGCAGAATTGCCATTGCATACATTTCTACCATATTGGAAAGAATGGTCGGGTTCTCCAGAGGAGTCGATGAATTGGCCCCCAAAAAGCCGCCTCCGTTGGTTCCCAGATGCTTAATGGCAACCAGCGCTGCCATCGGTCCCATGGCGATATCCTGATTTTTTCCCTCTAACGTCTGCACCGTCAGATTGGCTGTATAATTTTCCGGTGTTCCCTGGCTTACAAGGATCAGTGCGATCACAATGGAAAGGGGGATCAGCACACGGGTCATGATACGGATCATATCCTCATAGAAGTTTCCCATATCCTTTCCCGTTCCGGTTATTCCGCGGATAAAGGCCATGCAGGCCGCATATCCCGTGGCCGCCGAGGTAAACATCATAAAAATGATTACCAGCGTCTGGCTTAAATAGGAAAGACCCGACTCTCCGGCATAGTGCTGAAGGTTTGTATTTGTCATAAAGCTGATGATCGTATTAAAGGCAAGAGTCGGTTCCATGGCTCCTGTCCCATTGGGATTTAAAAACAAACTTCCCTGAAGACGCAGGATCAAATATCCCGCAAAGATCATTACCGCATTGGTTGTCAGCAGACTTACCGCATACTGTTTCCAGTTCATGCCCTGTCTGTCAATTTTACAGATTCTGTAAATTCCGTTATCGATCCTGTCAAATACAGGATCCGCAAATGTTTTCCGGCCTGTGGTTATGTGATACAGGTACGTTCCCATGGGAATCACCAGAACCATATAGATCACAAGCGCCACCATAATCTGCAGCATCGCTTTTCTTCCTCCTGTCTTTCATTTGGCGTATCCGAAAGGAAACCGCGCCTAGAGTTTTTCTGGGTATACTAGAGCATACACCAGATATCCGGCAAGTCCTGCCAGGACAAGTCCTAAAAAAATCATTCCCGCCATATCCATTTCCTCCTTATTACCTGCATTCTCATTTGATCAAACCATTCCGCTTACTGGTTCTTTTTTCCGGTTCCCTCTGTCTGGTCGATGCACCATCCGAGAAAAAGTCTCAGCAGTCCAAAGCCTGCCAGCAGAGTACCTATCATTAAAGCATCCATTACCAAAACATCCATCATTGTCTTTCCTCCTTTCGGTATTCAAGAGATTATCACAGTTATAATAAAATAGGCATTAAGCATCCGACCCTCTCTGTTAAGATTCCATAAATGCTTTTATACCAGTCCAAACAGCAGCGCTGCCGGAAAAGCCGCTAAAAAAGTCAGGGCCGATACGGCTGCCAGCATCCCAAATGGCACTGCGATAAACATGATCAGTATGGTAAGATAGGGATGACGAAATGTAAATTTCTCGGCCCGGCGGTCAAAGGCAGCCTCTATTCTGCCAAATGCTCCTCTTCCTGTATTCATAATGCCTGCCTCCTTCCCGGTCATGGATCAGGAAGACGTTTTCCTGTCCTGTGTATGTATCATAGCATGGGAGGGATTAAGAGGGTAAAAGGGTCAGATGGCGGAGGATTAAGATTTTGTTAGGATAAAAAATGACACCCGCCATTGCAGCGAGTGCCATTTTTTATACTTATCTTCCTACTCCTCACAATCCAGCAAATACGGCGTAATCTGGTACACATAAAAGTTCAGCCAGTTCGTATACAGCGTATTGGACGTATTTCTCCAGGTCAGCGCCGGAATGGAAAAGGGATCATTATTTTCATAGTAATTACAGGGAAGAGCAGGATCCAGCCCTTTCTTCAAATCCCTGTGGTATTCATTATTCAGCGTCATGCGGTCATATTCCGGATGGCCCTGGACAAAAATCTGCCGGCCATCCCGGCTCATAACCAGGAATACGCCGGCCTCATCGGACTCTGCCAGGATCATCAGTTCCGGATGCTTCCTTATGTCTTCTCTGCGGACCTCCGTATACCGGGAGTGCGGCGCTAAAAAGGTGTCATTTAAGCTTCTCACAAGAGGAACCTTCCGATCCAGAACTCTATGGCTGTAGATCCCTGACAGCTTGCTCTCCCTGCTGTATTTGGGAATCCCATAGTGATAATAAAGCCCAGCCTGAGCCCCCCAGCAGATATGAAGGGTGGAGGTGACATGAGTCTTGCTCCACTCCATGATAACAGACAGCTCCTCCCAGTAATTCACTTCCTCATATTCCAGATTCTCCACCGGCGCACCTGTGATGATCATTCCGTCAAATTTCTTCCTGCGGATGCTTTCAAAGGTAACATAAAATTTATTTAAATGACTGGCCGAAGTATTTTTTGAAACGTGGGTGGACAGCATGAGAAAGGTGCAGTCCACCTGCAGGGGAGTATTGGAAAGAGCCCTCAGAAGCTGGGTTTCCGTTTCTTCCTTTAAGGGCATCAGGTTTAAAATCAAGATCTCCAAAGGCCGGATATCCTGCCTCATAGCTCTGTCTTCATCCATAATAAATATATTTTCTGATTCCAGGATTGCCTTTGCGGGCAGATCCCTCTGTACTTTGATCGGCATATAAACCCTCTCCCTCCTAGAGCATGTTCAGGAATTCTTTTTCTGAAATAATCGGAATCCCCAGCTCTTTTGCCTTTTTATTTTTTGATGAATTAGATGTGGTGTCATTATTGATGAGATATGCGGTTTTGGAGGTTACGGAGCCGGATGCTTTGCCGCCCTTGCTTTCGATCAGCTCCTGGAGCTCCTTGCGGTTGGCAAAATGCTCCACCGATCCGGTAATTACAAAGGTAAGCCCTTCAAAGGGCTTTTCTCCCTCCTGCACCGGCTCCTCTTCTATGGACAGCTCCTCTAACAGCCGGTCTACCATATCATTATTTTTCTTATCTGCAAAATAATCCATCCACGCCCGGGCCAGCACCTCTCCGATCCCGTCCACAGCCGTCAGCTCCTCCAGACCGCTGTTTCGCATGGCTTTAAAATCATATCGGAAATGACGGCAGAGCATCTTTGCATTTGCCAGGCCGATTCCTGCGATTCCCAATCCGTAGATCACTCTGGGAAGGGTCGTTTGAGAAGCTTTCTTCACGGAAGCAATCAAATTGTCATAGGACTTCTGTCCAAAGCCCTCCATCTCTACGATCGCATCTTTATGGGCCTCCAGATGGAACATATCCGCATATTCGTGGATAAAGCCCATGCTGATAAATTTTTCCAGAGTCGCCTCTGAAAGTCCGTCAATATTTAATGCATCCCTGCTTACAAACAGGGTAAAGCTTTTGATTTTCTTTGCCTGGCAGTCCGGATTGGTACAGTACAGACTCTTTACATCATTGATCTGCCGGATCTTTGTAGGACCCCCGCAGACCGGACAATGCTCCGGAATATGCTTCACGCCGCTGCGGGTCAGATTATCCGCAATCTGTGGAATGATCATATTGGCCTTATAGACGGTAATCCTATCCCCTTCTCCCAGCTCAAGGCTCTCCATAATGCTGATATTGTGAACGCTGGCCCTGCTCACCGTAGTTCCCTCCAGTTCCACAGGTTCAAACACAGCCACCGGATTGATCAGACCCGTTCTGGAGGCGCTCCACTCGATATAGGAAAGGGTGGTTTCCCGAACCTCATCCTGCCACTTAAATGCGATGGCATTGTGCGGAAATTTCGCCGTGCGTCCCAGTGACTCTCCGTATGCAATATCATCATAGAGAAGAACCAGGCCGTCTGAAGGGATATCATTGTGCTCTGTCTCCTTCCCAAACCACTCGATCTTCTCAGGGAGATTTTCTGCTGTCACTTCCTCATAGTGAACCACTTCAAAGCCCTGGCTCTTTAGCCATTCAAACTGGCATTTTCTGGAATTCTTAAAGTCAACTCCCTCAGCGCGCACCAGTGCAAATGCCTCAAAATGTACATTTCTTTCTGCTGTAATCTGACTGTTGAGCTGGCGTACGGAGCCGCTGCACAGATTTCTGGGGTTCTTGTATTTGGCGCCTGCATCCCCGATCTGGCTGTTAATCTTTTCAAAATCCGAATATGTGATCACAGCTTCGCCCCTGAGCACCAGCTGCCCCTTATAGGCAATACTTAAAGGGATATTGGAAAATGCCCTTGCATTGGCTGTGATCACCTCCCCGATCTCTCCGTTTCCTCTGGTTACTGCCTTGATTAAACTTCCGTTTTCATAGGTCAGTACAATGGTAAGCCCGTCCATTTTCCAGGAAAGAAGGCCTTTCTGGCTGCCAAGCCACTCCTGTAAATCCTCTGTGCTTTTTGTCTTATCAAGCGACAGCATAGGTGCCTCATGTGTTTCCTTGGGAAGCTCGCTTAAAACCTCATAGCCTACCTGCTGGGTAGGGCTTCCCGACAAAATCACCCCTGTTTCCTCTTCCAGTGATGTCAGCTCATCATAGAGCCTGTCATATTCAAAATTGCTCATAATCTCCCGGCTCTCCTGATAGTAAGCCTTTCCGGCTTCCTTAAGGACGGGAATCAATTCCTTCATTCTCTGGATTTTCGTTTCCATTCACTTCTCCTGTCTGTTTCGCATTATTTATTTTTAAGTCTTAAATCTCTTTCGGACAAACTTTTTGACTGTTCAAGCTGCGCCAGAAGCGTCCTGTATTCCTCTCCTGTTATTTCCCTGAAAGAGCCTTCCTTTAAGTTCCCCAGATGAATATTCATAATCCGCACCCGTTTCAGAGTGCGCACATGGCAGCCGCAGGCCTCACACATTCTCCGGATCTGCCGGTTTAATCCCTGAGTCAGTATGATAGAAAAACTTTTATCCCCTGTTTTCCTTACCTTACAGGGCAGTGTCTTTCGTTCCAGCTCAGCCAGCCACAGGCCGGACGCCATTTTTTTCAGAAACTCCTCCGTAACCGGGCGGTCTATGGTTACCTCATACTCCTTTTCATGCCCATTGCCGCAGCGCATGATTTTATTTACCAGATCCCCCTGATTGGTCATCAGCAGAAGTCCCTGGGAATCCTTATCCAGACGGCCGATGGGATAAATCCGCTCCGGATATGCCAGAAATTCCACAATGTTTTGTGCCCTGTCTTTATCAGAGGTAGTGCATACAATCCCTCTGGGCTTATTTACCGCTAAAAGCACCTGTCTGGGAGTTTTTTCCTTTTCCCCAGCTTTTCCCACAATCCGGCCGCCGCAGACCACACGCTGGCCCTCAGACACCTTCTGGCCTGTTACAGCCGGTCTTCCGTCCACCAGGATCTTTCCTTCCTCAATCAGACGATCTGCTTCCCGTCTGGAACAGACGCCCATGCGGCTCAGCCATTTATTTAAACGTTCTTCCACAGGCATCCCTCCCTTTTCATCAAAACTTTCACAACTATCATATGTTCCATCAGTATATCATCAATTCCACATTCAGGCAACAAAAGGCCTTTGCTTCTGTATTTGCCGTCTGCGGCAGAGCCAAATAAGGATATGAGAAAACAGGCGCAGATCCAATTAGCCGGTTTTGAACGAAAAATGCTTGTAAATGGATCAGGCGAACAGATTTTCCACAGGTATTGCAGCAGCTTTCAAGGATTCAGCCGGGGCATTTTCACAACGGAGCGGTTCATGTGGGAAACAAAACCGTACTGTACATGGGATCTGTATAGCGTAAAACCCGCAAATGCAATAAGCGAAAAAGCGTCCGGTCAAACGTATCCTGACGCTTTTTCGCTTAACTTTCTTTCATCCCGGCCGTTTTTTCCTTACTCCTGACCATTCACAATAAACATCGCATCCCCAAAGGAGAAGAAACGATACCGCTCCCGGATGGCCTCCTCATAAGCATTCAGGATATGCTCTCTTCCGGCCAGAGCGCTGACCAGCATTACCAAAGTAGATTCCGGCAGATGGAAATTGGTGATCAGGGCATCCAGGATTTTAAAACGGTAGCCCGGATAAATGAAAATATCGGTCCAGCCTGTTTTTGCCTGCAAAATGCCGTCCTCGGTAGAAGCAGATTCCACGGTACGGCAGCTGGTAGTGCCCACGCAGATCACTCTTCCTCCCGCTGCTTTAGTGTCATTCACCTTTTTAGCCTCTGATTCCTCTACCACATAAAACTCAGAATGCATATGGTGATCAAGGACATTTTCCACCTTAACCGGACGGAAGGTGCCAAGGCCCACATGAAGGGTCACATGAGCAATCTTAACTCCCATATCCTCAATCTGCTTTAACAGCTCCTTTGTAAAATGGAGTCCTGCTGTGGGAGCCGCCGCAGAACCCTCGTGAACTGCATATACCGTCTGATAGCGGTTTTTATCCTTTAACTGATGGGTGATATAGGGCGGAAGGGGCATCTGTCCCAGCTGGTCTAAAATTTCCTCAAAAATGCCCTCATAGGAAAACTGAATTAGGCGGTTTCCGTCATCTACAGTCTCCAAAACCGTTCCTGTAAGAAGCCCGTCTCCAAAGTCAATGACCGTTCCTGGCTTTGCCTTCTTCCCCGGTTTTACCAGAGTTTCCCAAATATCATTCTCCCTTCTTTTTAACAGAAGAAGTTCTATTTTTGCCCCCGTATCCTTCTTTACGCCAAACAATCGGGCAGGAATAACCTTGGTGTCATTGACCACCAGACAGTCTCCGGGACGGAGATAATTTACAATATCCTTAAATACTCTGTGTTCAATCGCCCCTGTGTTCTTATCCAGCACCAGAAGCCTTGATGAAGATCTGTCCTCTAAGGGATCCTGAGCGATCAGCTCCTGAGGCAGATCAAAATAAAAATCCTTTACATCCATGATCGTTTTTCCTCCAAACGGCGCAGTATGCGCCTGTGTTTTATTCTATACTGACTGAAGCCTCGGACTCGCTCTGGCTTTCCTGAACCGTCTGCTCCGGTGCTGTTTCTTCACCTGAACTCTGTGTATCTGCCTCTGCTTCAGCTTCTCCTGATCCGGCTGCTTCCTGAGATTCCGGACTGTCCGTGGAAATTCCTCCCTCCAGAATCTGTACCTGGCTGTCAGAGCCTTCCTGTGCGCTGTCATCCCCTGTGACGATCGCGCCGTTGCTTAAGCCCTTATAAACGCCTGCTAAAAGCGTATCGGACTCTATGGCCTCTTTTAATTTTGCCTTTACCTGCCGATTGAGGAGCCGTACCCCCTCAGTCCGGTTCTGCTCTGCCACATAATCGGCTTCCTCGCCAATGACATTTTCCCGGATTTTATAGCTTCCGCTCTCATCCTTTGCCACGTAGCACCACATGATGCCCGGAGCCAGGGTATCAACCCGGTTAAACTTCACATCATAGGTCACATAAACCACAAAGGAATCCTCTGTAAGCCCCTTTCTGGTATAACAGGTCACATCCTGATAATCCTGCACATATACGGCTTCTTCCTTCAAGGCCTTTTTATAATAGTCCATGTTTCCGTCATCGGCCTTTCCAAAAACCTGATAGAGCGCAGCCGGATCCTGATCGATCTTTGCCTGAAAATAGGCTCCTACTACTTCGTTTACCTGCGGATAGGCATCCTTTTCCAGATCATACGCAGAAAAATCCGTCACTGTCTCTGCTTCTGAGCCGTTTTCTTCTGCCAATGAAGCTTCTGAAGGCTCATCCGCCTCTGCTGCCTCAGAGGTCTGCTCCTCTGTGCCGTGACTCACATCCTCGCCCAGAATCTCAATTACGCCATCCTGGTGTGTGCCGTCCTTCCCCGCAAAATGGGATATCATAAGAGAACCTGCAGCCAGGACTGCCAAAACCGCAGCTGCAGCAGCTCCCAGCTTTACATATCTGCTTTTATTATCTCCGGGCCCTTTATAGCTTGATTTCCATTTAACCCTGCGCTTCATCCTCTGACCTCCGTTTCAGGCCCCATAAAGGCCGTATCTCCGCTCTATTCTAGCAAAAAGGGATTCAAATTGCAACAGAAAAACCAGGAGGACACGCCCCCTGGTTTCTCTGTGTAATGCAGAATAAGGTATCAAAAATGCGTCTGATAGGAATCGAACCTACGCACGCGGCTCCGGAGGCCACTGCTCTATCCACTGAGCTACAGACGCATCTCTATTATATTACTATACTTTTTAAAAAACTGCAACTACTTTTTTTATTTCCAATCTTGTTT
>ERZ779870.1866-NODE-1866-length-12335-cov-4.22158_pt1 | contig 12335 bp, 7 predicted proteins | sample MGYA00511247_ERZ779870 | MGnify/ENA primary metagenome ERZ779870 (study PRJEB29588, sample SAMEA2149068) | human gut metagenome | biome: human gut; feature: human-associated habitat; material: faeces | place: Denmark | collected 2008/2010 ...
TCTGAATGGAAAAGGAATTCAGGCAGTGCGGCAGACTGTTTACGCGGATACCAATACTTTGATCGATGCAGGGATTGATATTGTGGTGGTCAAGAGTACCCAAAACCAATATTTTATGGGAAGTCGCCTGTTTGAGTATCCAGAACTGAAAATGCTGACAGATGCAGTAGCATCCTCGAAGATCATTTCTGCCAAGAAATCCGAGGAGCTGGTGCAGAAATTATGCCGTTTAGCCGGCACATATCAGGCAGAGCAGCTTCGGCAGTTCGCCAGCTTATCCAGTCGGGTGAAACCGGACAATGAGCAAGTCTATTACATCATTGATGCCATCCAAACGGCGATTTTGGAAAAGCGGCAGGTACAGTTCCAGTATTATGAATATACGCCCGAGAAAAAACGAGTTCTCAAGCATGGCGGTTACCTCTATAAACTGGACCCTTACGCTTTGGAATGGAAGAATGACCACTATTACCTGATCGGCTTTTCTCACAAACACCAGCGGATGGCCCATTTCCGAGTAGACCGCCTGTCGGGGATCAAGATACTTCCCTCCGGCTTTATACCCAATGAAGGCTTTGATGTGGCGGGCTACACCAACAAGATCGTTGATATGTTTGCTGCTGACCGCACGATTTCTGTTGAACTGCTCTGCGAGAACAAGCTGATGAAAGCCATCATAGACCATTATGGAGAATCTGTACCCACTCGTCCATATGACGAGGAACACTTTGCTACAAAAATCGAAGTCGATCCAAGCAGCACCTTTTACGGCTGGGTCTTCAAATTTATGGGCGGTATTCAGATCATAGCACCCCAGGAGTGTGTGGAAGAAATGAAGCGGATCGCCCGCAGTTTTCTCTAAAACGGAGGTCAGGTGTTATGAAATTTTAACACCTGACCTCCGGTTCCTTTTTTATCCTTGTATCGAACAGATGTACTGGCTATAATATAAACAAGATGTTCGCAAACCAGCGAAACTCTATGAAGGAGGGATACCAGTGACCTTTGGAGCTTTCATCAGCACACGGCGCAAAGAGGCCAAATTAAACCTCCGGGATACCGCGAAACACCTCGGTATCTCCAATGGGTACCTGTGTGATATTGAGCAGGGGCGCCGGCCGGCGCCAGAGGAAGCGTTTGTAGAGCGTATCTCTTCTTTTCTGGAATTGGATAAGCAGGAGCATGAAATACTGCTGGATTTAACCGCAGATTCCAGAAAGACAGTTCCGTCCGATCTACCTGACTATACCGGGCTTATCTATCTACAGAGTTTCGCCCCGGATATGGATCTGCAGGAGTTTGAGGAACGGGTCTGCTGCGTGATGGAAAACCGGATGCTGGTGGATGTGATCGACCGTGCCCTTCTCCGCTTGAAACGATACCCTGACCGGGGGGAACTTTACTATGAGATCCTGAGCAAACAATTTATCCACCGTTTCAACAGCACAGAAAAGGAACTGCTGGATGAGTTGAATATGGAGCGAAGCGTATTCTATGACCGGAAGCGTGAGGCGATCTTCTTATTGTCCCTCTGCCTTTTTGGTTATGCTGTGCCGGAACTTCAGGAAGAATTGGAGATGCCCCGACTTTAATATCAGAAGCAATGGGGATCGCTTCTGCTCTATGCCAGCCCTTTCACTGACCGGAATGACTGCTGTATGAGTTACCATTCCAATCCTGCAAGGGATCTGGTTATCAGAGAAGCGGTCCCTATTTTTGTGGTATTAAGCCAGAAAAACAGGGGGTGCAAATGATGGAAACATACCGCAAAGAGGACATCCGCCGGGGTGATATCTACTATGCAGACCTGCGGCCGGTAGTTGACTCCGAGCAGGGCGGAATCCGTCCTGTGGTCATTCTGCAGAACAATGTGGGCAACCGGCACAGTCCCACAGTGATTGCAGCTGCGATCACCAGCCGGAAAGGTAAGCATAAACTTCCTACTCATGTGAACCTGGATGCTCCAGTCCCAGGTCTTTACCGCGACTCTAGGCAATTGGAGGACTATCTCTACAGCGGTGAAAGCGACAGGGTCTGCCTGGTCTTTGGCCTGCGCAGGACCGGAAAGACCACCATGCTCCGGCAGGCCATTGCCCGAATGAACAAAGAAGATCTCAGCCGCACGACCTATATCAAAGCCCGCAGAAGCGATACCATGGCTATGATGAACCGGGATCTGAAAAAACTGTTCGATGCGGGCTTCCGCTATGTATTCATCGATGAGGTCACCCTGATGCGGGATTTCATCGACTCCGCGGCGCTTTTCTCCGATGTGTTTGCGGCGATGGGCATGAAGATCGTCCTCTCCGGCACGGACTCCCTTGGCTTCTGGCTGGCGATGGATCAGGAGTTGTATGACCGGGCAAAGCCCATCCACACTACCTTCATCCCATACCGGGAATACAGCCGCCTGCTGGGGATCGACAGCATTGATGAATATATCCGCTACGGAGGAACGCTACGGGCCGGTGAGCTCGCCTTTGATGATGAAGATGTCAACGCCCAGGACGCCTCTTTCCGGGATGATGAGTCCACACGGCGGTACATCGATACAGCGATCTGCAAAAACATTCAGCATTCCCTGGCTTGCTATGAGGCAGGCGGACATTTCCGCCATCTGTACGCTCTGTATGAGGCCGGTGAGCTGACCAGTGCCATCAACCGGATCATCGAGGATATGAACCACCGGTTCCTGCTCTCAGTTCTGACCGATGACTTCCAATCTCACGACCTGCGGCTGACCGCCTCGAATCTTCGGAAAGAGCGCGATCCCGAAAAGCGTACCGAGATATTGGATCATATCGATACGGAATCGGTCACCCAGCGCCTGATGGAGCTGCTGGACATCCGCAACAAAGAGGAACAGTCCATCGGTATCACAGATACCCACATCCAGGAGATCAAAGAGTATCTCTCCGCGTTGGAACTGATCGTGAACTGCCCCATTGAAACCGCTGATCCAGGAGCGAGATCCGTGGAACACATCCTATTTACCCAGCCGGGGATGCGATACTGCCAAGCACAGGCCCTTGTCCACTCGCTGATGAAAGACGAAACCTTTTCAGTAAGCAGCGAATTCGAGAAGACTCAGACTGCGGGCAGGATCCTCGAAGAAGTGCGGGGCCGGATGCTGGAAGATATTGTCCTGCTGGAGACCATGAAGGCGGCCGATAGAGGGCATCGGGTCTTCAAACTGCAGTTTGCAGCCGGCGAGTTCGACATGGTGATCTATCATGAGAAAGAAAACTGCTGCGAGATCTTCGAGATCAAACACAGTGACAAACAGGTTCCCGCACAATACCGGCATTTGGCCGATCAGGAAAAATGCGATAAAACTGAGCGGCGATTTGGCCCGATCCGGGGACGCTATGTCCTGTATCGGGGTGAGGATGCCGCACTGGAAAATGGAGTGCAGTACCGGAATGTGGAACGCTATCTGAACGATCTGCCTGAGATGGATATTACCCCTGTGCAGGAAACTGGCATTCAGCAGATCGGTCCTGTTTTGTAAGCTGTGGCCCCCTCTGCCCCCAAACAAAAATATCGATTTTAACCGTCCTTTGCAAAAAGAAAGACACGACGAAAGTCGTGTCTTTCTTTTTGGGTTCCGGCCGCCGGAGGCGGCCTCCACCCTTCGGTATTTCAAATGCTCGGGCAAAGTAAATTTGCTCTGCGCCAAGGTTTCCGCCTGCGGCGGAGACGCTTGTACGGCGCAAACGCGCCGCCGGCCAGAAGGCCGGTTGGGGCGTCCTTCTGATCCATGGATATGGGGAAACTTTCGTGCGATCCTTCTTGAAAAAGTGGCTGTGCTGCATTTTCAACGGAAAGTGGTTTGAAAGATTTTAGAAGTCCTGACGGCACCTACAACGAATGTTTAGGGACTAAGGACCCTGTTTCTACAGTCTCAACAGCCGCACCGCCTGGTGCGGCTGTTGTCATAAGAAATACAGGCGGTGGGCGGGGCCATCCGGAGGCCGGATCCGACACCACTGGGCCTGTTCTTGTTTTTTTCTACAAAAAAACGGGGAGGGCTCCGAAACACATCCAAGTTTTTTCCTAGAAGAGCCAAAAAATTTCTATCGTTTTTTCCAGAAGCCGGAGATACAATAGGGGACGAAAAGCGGAAGGCTCCGCTTAGGAAGGAAATGTTTCATACAGATCCGTACCACAACAGGAGGAATGAAAATGAAGAAGAAACTTGCTCTGATTCTCGCGGCCACCATGACGGTCGGCCTTCTGGCCAGCTGCGGCGGCTCCGGCTCCGGCAGCGCTTCCAAGCCCGAGGGCTCCGGCACCTCTGCCTCTCAGACTTCCGATCTGAAGGTTGGCGTGTTCTACTACAACTTCGCCGACGCCTACATCACCACCGTCCGCACCGCGATGGACAAGCAGCTGGATGAGCTGGGCGTTCAGTACCAGAACTTCGACGCCCAGACCAACCAGGGCGAGCAGCTGAACCAGGTCAACACCGCCATCTCCGACGGCTACAACCTGCTGGTCGTGAACGTGGTGGAGAACGCCTCTCCCGACGCCGCCCAGAACATCGCGGACGCCGCCAAGGCCGCCGGCATCCCCGTGGTCTTCTTCAACCGCGACTTCGACGTCTCCGTGCTGGAGAGCTATGAGGAGAGTGCCTTCGTGGGCACCGATCCCGCCGAGGCCGGCCATATGCAGGGCAAGGCCGCCGGTGAGTACCTGGTGGAGAACTTCGACGCTGTGGACCTGAACGGCGACGGTAAGATCTCCTATGTCATGTTCAAGGGCCAGGAGGGCAACCCCGAGGCCGAGATGCGTACCAAGTACGGCGTGGAGGACGCCAACGCTGTCCTGGCCGAGGCCGGCAAGCCCGCCCTGGAGTTCTATGACGCCAACAATACCTCCAAGTACCTGGTCGATCAGACCGGCGCCTGGTCCTCTCAGGCCGCTGTTGACTACATGAACACCATCCTGGGTCAGTACAACGAGGGCAACAACAACATGGTCGAGCTGGTCCTGGCCAACAACGACGGCATGGCCGAGGGCGCGATTTCTGCTCTGCAGACCGCCGGCTGGAACCTGGAGGGCGGCGACAAGACCATCCCCGTCTACGGCGTGGACGCCATGGACTCCGCCGTGCAGAAGATCGACGCTGGCATCATGACCGGCACCGTCAAGCAGGACGGCGAGGCCATGGCCGCCACCATCGCCACCCTGGTGAAGAACGTCAAGGACGGCGCTGACCTGATGGCCAACACCGAGAGCTATAAATTTGCTGTGGACGAAGAGGGTGAGACCATCCCCAGCAAGATCCAGGTCCCCTACGCCATGTACACCAAGTAAGCAGCGCGGTACCGACAGATCGCCCCGATCTGTGACAAAGCGGGACGCGGGGCTGCCCTTCGGGGCAGCCCCCTTCCCATCCGTGGAGCCTTTGCCTCTGCCCCATCTCATGGGAGAGGCAGAGGCAGCGGCTCCACGCAGAGGAGAGAGGAGGAATATTCATGGATCATCCAGTTCTGCTGGAAATGAAGGGGATCAGCAAGGAATTCCCCGGCGTCAAGGCTCTGGATAACGTCAACCTCACCGTTCGGGCGGGCACGGTCCACGCCCTGATGGGAGAGAACGGCGCCGGCAAGTCCACCCTGATGAAGTGTCTGTTCGGGATCTATAACCGGGACGCCGGCACCATTACCCTGGATGGCAAGGAGATCCACTTCAAAAGCTCCAAGGAGGCCCTGGAAAACGGTGTGGCCATGGTCCATCAGGAGTTGAACCAGGCCCTGACCCGCACTGTGCAGGACAACCTGTGGCTGGGGCGCTATCCCAAGATGGGCGGTATCATGGTCAGCGAGCGCATCATGGCCAAGCGTACCCACGAGATCTTCGACACCCTGGAGGTGTCCGTCAACCCCAAGGCGGTCATGTCCACCCTGCCCGTCTCCCAGCGGCAGATGGTGGAGATCGCCAAGGCCGTCAGCTATGACTCCAAGATCATCGTCTTTGACGAGCCCACCTCCTCGCTGACCGAGACCGAGGTGGAGCACCTGTTCCGCATCATCGATATGCTGAAGCAAAAAGGCTGCGGCATCATCTATATCAGCCATAAAATGGACGAGATCCTCCGCATCAGCGACGACATCACCGTCATGCGCGACGGCCAGTGGGTGGCCACCCGCCCGGCCAAGGAGCTGACCATGGAGGAGATCATCAAGCTCATGGTGGGCCGGGAGCTGACCAACCGCTTCCCGCCCAAGACCAACAAGCCCGGTGACGTGATCCTGGATGTGCAGCACATCGCCGGCAAGTACACCCGCCTGAAGGACGCCACCTTCCAGCTGCGCAAGGGCGAGGTGCTGGGCATCGCCGGCCTGGACGGCTCCGGGCGCACCGAGGTGCTGGAAAACCTGTTCGGCGCCATGACCCGGGAGGGCGGCACCATTACCCTCCACGGCAAGGAGATCCAGAACCGCACTCCCAAGGAGTCCATCAAGAACGGCTTCGCCCTGCTCACCGAGGAGCGCCGGGCCACCGGGATCTTCGGCATCCGGGACATCCGGGAGAATACGGTGATCTCCAGCCTGAAAGACTATCTGATGGGCGGCATCTGCCTGAGCGACAAGCAGATGAAGGAAAAGACCGAGTGGGCCATTCAGGCCATGCATATCAAGACCCCCACGCAAAAGACCCAGATCCGCTCCCTGTCCGGCGGCAACCAGCAGAAGGTCATCATCGGCCGCTGGCTGCTCACCAAGCCGGAGGTCCTGCTGCTGGACGAGCCGACCCGCGGCATCGACGTGGGCGCGAAGTATGAGATCTACCAGCTGATCATCGACCTGGCCAACGAGGGCAAGGGAGTCATCATGGTCTCCTCCGAGATGCCTGAGCTGCTGGGCGTGTGTGACCGGATCATCGTCATGTCCGGCGGCCAGGTGGCCGGCGAGGTGGACGCCAAGAATACCAGCCAGGAGGAGATCCTCACCCTGGCGGCCAAGTATGTGTAAAAGAGGAGGAAAAGAACCATGAGCAATGAATCCAAAGAGTTGGCCGCAAAGGCCAAAAGCTTCGACTCCAAAAAGGCGTTCGATCTGCTGCTGAATAATGCGCTGTACATCCTGATGATTTTCGCGGTGATCGTCATTCAGATCATCAATCCCAACTTCCTCAGACCCAGTTCCCTGATCAACATTCTGTCCCAGACGGCGGCCTATCTGCCTCTGGCCCTGGGCATTGCCGGCTGTATCGTGCTGACCGGAACTGACCTGTCGGCCGGCCGCTGCGTGGGTCTGACTGCCTGTATCTCCGCATCTCTGCTCCAGGCGGTCACCACCTCCAACAAGATGTGGCCTGAAATCGGCACCCTGCCCATCCCCGTGGTCATCCTGATCGCCATGGCCATCGGCGCCGCGGTGGGCGTGTTCAACGGCTTCTTCGTGGCCAAGTTCAAGCTGCATCCCTTCATCGTCACCCTGGGCACGCAGCTGATCCTGTACTCCTGCCTGCTGCTGTATGTCAAGATGGGCAACAACGGCGGCATGGCCATCTCTGGTCTGGACAAGAGCTATAACGACTTTATCAAGGGCTCCATCATCAGCGTGCCCACCGGAAACGGCACCAGCACCCCCATCCCCAACTATGTGTGGTTCGCCATCCTGCTGGCGGCCGTCATGTGGTTCATCTGGAACAAGACCACCTTCGGCAAGAATATGTTCGCTCTGGGCTCCAATGAGGAGGCTGCCCGGGTGTCCGGCGTCAACGTGCTGATGACCACCGTTCTGGTCTTTGCCCTGGCCGGCGCTATGTACGGCTGGACCGGCTTTGTGGAGGGCGCCCGCGTGGGCTCCAACACCGCCAACACCGGCCTGAACTACGAGCTGGACGGCATCGCCGCCTGCGTCATCGGCGGCGTCTCCTTCGTGGGCGGCATCGGCAAGATCCGCGGCATCGTGATCGGCGTGCTGCTGCTCCGGCTGATCTTCGTGGGCCTGAACATGGCCAGCGTCAACCAGGACCTGATCTATCTGGTCAAGGGCGGCATCATCCTGTTCGCCTGCGCCCTGGATATGCGCAAGTATCTGGTCAAGAAATAATCGCACCGGACTTTTGATAGGGCGCGCCGTGACAAGCGGCGCGCCCTTTGTGCCAGAAAGGAGAAACGGGCAGTATGCTGGAAAGATGGAGCGGGATATGGTATAATGGCAGAGAAAGCGGCCATGGGAAAAGGAGCGCGCCGCCGGCCCGGGAGACCGCCTCTCTGACGCCGGAGAAGCCCGCGGGCCCTGGACAGCGGACGGAGAAGGGAGCGGACGGCATGGAGCGTTATCGGGTGCTGCTGGTGGACGACGAGGAGGAGATCCGGGCCGGGATCAGCCGGAAGATCGACTGGGACAGCCTGGGCTTTACCCTGGCGGGGGAGGCGGACAACGGCGAGGAGGCCCTGGAGCTGGCCGAGCTGGTCCGCCCGGATGTGGTGCTCACCGACATCAAAATGCCCTTCATGGACGGACTGGAGCTGTGCCGGCGTCTGAAGCGGGTCCTGCCTGCCGCCAAGACGGTGGTCTTTTCTGGCTTTGACGACTTTGAATATGCCCGCCAGGCGGTGGGAATGGGCGTGTCGGAATATATTATGAAGCCCATCAATGCCCAGGAGATGAGCGGGGTGCTCCTCCGGCTGAAGGACCAGCTGGACCAGCAGCAGGCGGAGCGGCGGGATATGGAGAGCCTGCGCCGCCGGTATGAGGAGAGCCTCCCGGTCCTGCGGGAGCTGTTTTATACCCGGCTGCTGGACGGCCAGGTCCGGGCGGAACAGATCGGGGACCGGGCGGCCCGGTATGAGATCCAGATGCCGGAGGGTCCCTGGACGGTGGCCCTGTTCGATGTGGACAGCCTGGAGGAAGCGGAGCAGCGGGACGAGCTGTTGCTTCTCTCTGTGCAGGGCTTTTTGACCAAGTATGCCAGCCTGGACTGTGTGGTGCGGACCGTGCTGTACAACGACAGTGTGGCCCTTCTGGCCCAGACCGATCAGACCTATACCCTGCTGGAGGAGCTGGAGCGCCTGCGGGCTCTGGCGCTGAATTATCTGGGGCTGGAGCTGACGGTGGGCGTGGGGCTGTCCTGCGCCACCCTGGGAGAGCTGCGCCAGTCCACCGAGGGGGCGCGCTCCGCCCTGGACTACCGCGTGCTCATGGGGGGCGGCCGGGTGCTCTATATCGGCGACATCGAGCCGGGGACCTCCGCGGAGCTGTCTCTGGATGAGGATGACCAGCGGGAGTTGGCCAACGCGGTCAAGCTGGGGACGGCGGAGCAGGTGGAGGAGCTGGTGTGCAGCCTGATCGAGCGGCTGCGGAAGCACCGGATGGACCTGGCCCAATGCAGTCTGTTCCTGCTGGAGCTGACCACCGCCCTGATCCGGCTGGCCCGGGCGGGGGACGTGGAGCTGGAGGCGGTGTTCGGTCCCGGCTTTACCGGGGTGATGCCCATCTCCCAGTTCCGCTCCCTGGACGAGCTGGAGCACTGGTGCGTGGACCGTTGCCTCAACCTGCGGGAGCTGCTGGGCCGCCAGCGCAGCGACTCCGCCTGGCGGACGGTGGAGCGGGCCAAGCACTATATTGGCCAGCATTACGCCGACAGCGAGTTGAGTGTGGAGAGCGTGTGCACCCACCTCCACCTGTCCCCGGCCTACTTCTCCACCCTGTTCAAGCGGGAGGAGGGGATGAGCTTCATTGCCTATGTGACCAATGTGCGGATGGAGCGGGCCGCCCAGCTGCTGCTGGAGAGCGACGACAAGACCTATTTGATCGCGGAAAAGACCGGGTATACCGATCCAAACTATTTCAGCTATGTGTTCAAGCGGCGCTTCGGCATCTCTCCCTCCAAATACCGGGCAGGGGGCGAGCGGTAGGCGCGGTCTTAGGAAGGAGGGCGCGTGTGGGAAAACTGCTGCGTAAGGTGACAGGGCGTGCGGTGGGCCGCTATCGGGCCATGGGGATCCAGATGGTGATCTCCCTCTCCTTCACCGCGGTGGCTATTGTGGGCATGGTATTTATGGGCATGAGCCTGTTCCTGCGCTTCTCCACCACCACATACGAGCTGATGGAGGACAACAGCCAGCGGGTCCTGGCCCAGGTGAACATGAACCTGGACGGCTATCTGCGGCGGATGATGCGGGTGTCCGACACCCTGTATTACCGGATCATCAAGAACACCGATCTGGAGGAGAGCTCCCTGGAGTCCGGCATGAGTCTTTTGTACGAGGAGAACCGGGAGTCCATCGTGTCCATCGCCGTGTTTGACGAGAAGGGCCGGCTGGTCTCCGCCGCGCCCCTGTCCGAGCTGAAGCCGGATGCGGAGCTTCGGGACAGCGGCTGGTTCCAGGCTGCCATCAAAAAGATGGAGAATTTCCACTTCTCCACCCCACACGTCCAGAACCTGTTCCAAGAGCAGGACGCCCGCTACCGGTGGGTGGTCTCCCTGAGCAGTCAGGTGCAGCTTACCCGGGGCGGGGCCACCGAGACGGGGGTGTTGCTGGTGGACATGAGCTTCGGCGGCATCGAGCAGATCTGCCGGGATGTACAGCTGTCCAACGGCGGTTACCTCTATCTCATCGACGGCTCCGGCGAGCTGATCTATCACCCGAGGCAGCAGCTGATCTACGCCGGCCTGCTGGAGGAGAACAACCGGGCGGCGGCGGGCTACTCCGACGGGAGCCACCGGGAGAGCTTTCAGGGGCGGGAGCGGCAGGTGACTGTTAAGACCGTGGGCTACACCGGCTGGAAGCTGGTGGGTGTGGTGCCTATGGAGGATCTGGAGGCGGACTCCCACCAAATGGTCTTGTTTGGACTGTCGCTGCTGCTGTTCTCCATCTTCCTGATGGCCTTTCTGAATTTCCGGATCTCCGCCCATATCTCTGACCCCATCCGCCGTCTGGAGCAATCCATCAAGGAGCTGGAGGCCGGCCGGGACAACGTGGAGATCGAGGAGCGGGGGTGCTATGAGGTGCAGCACCTGAGCCGATCCATCCGGTCCATGGTGTCCACCATGCACCACCTGATGGACGACATCGTCCAGCAGGAGGCGCAGAAGCGGCGCTCGGAACTGGAGGTGCTCCAGTCCCAGATCAACCCCCACTTCCTGTACAACACCCTGGACTCGGTGATCTGGATGACGGAGGCCGGGCGGTATGACGAGGCAATCCAGATGGTGACCTCCCTGGCGCGTCTGTTCCGCATTTCCATCAGCCGGGGGAGCAGCATCATCACCCTTGCAGATGAGCTGGAGCACGCCCGCCACTATATGAACATCCAGCAGATCCGGTATAAAAACCGCTTCACCACCGAGATCACGGCGGAGCCTGGCACAGAGGGGCTGTATACCCTGAAGCTGATCGTCCAGCCCATTCTGGAGAACGCCATCTATCATGGGATGTCCGCGGCGGAGGACGAGGGCGTCATCTCGGTCCGGGCCTACCGCCGGGGGGACGATCTGTTCATCGATGTGGAGGACAACGGCCTTGGGATGCGCCCCGAGGTGGCGGAGCAGCTGCTGGAGGAGCACCGGCCGGCCATCAACACCAAGGGCTCCGGCATCGGGGTGCGCAATGTCCACCAGCGGATCCAGCTCACCTTCGGACGGCAGTACGGGCTGACCATCCAGAGCGAGCCGGACGAGGGGACGCTGGTGCGGATCCATCTGCCGGCACTGGACGAGGAGGCGTCGCGGCCCTATCGGAAGGAGGCGGGCTCGTGAAAGATCGGAGAAACGGGATCATCCAGCTGGCCATTCTGGTGGCGCTGGGGGCGGCGGTGCTGCTGTCCCTGGCGGCCCCGGATCTGGAGGGACGGGACCGCAGCCGGGAGCCGGTGGAGGTCTCTGTTCTGATCCGCAGTGCGGACAGCAGCCTTTGGGCCAATACCCGCCTGGGGATGGAGCAGGCGGCGGGCGATCTGGGGGCGGAGCTGCGATTCCTGACACCTGGGGCGGACAATGACCAAGAGGAGCAGAAGGAACTCCTCCGCCGGGAAGTGGAGCGGGGGACCGACGCGCTGGTGCTGGCTCCGGTGGACCCGGCGGACCTGGGCGCGGAGTGGGAGACCCTGACGCGGGGCACCCCCACAGTGACCCTGGAGTCGGAACTGCCCGAAGCGGTGGCCCTGATCACACCGGACAATGAAGCGCTGGGCTGGGCGCTGGCCCGGCGGGCCCTGGAGGAGTACCGGGGCGGGACTGTCCTGCTTCTGGACTGCCTCCCGGAGAATACCGGGGTGCAGGCCCGGGTGGAGGCGGCGGAGGCCGCCCTGATCCGCGGCGGGGCCACGGTGCTCCGCTGGTCGGAGACCGGGGGGGAGGGGTTGATCCGCCTG
>ERZ779870.1868-NODE-1868-length-12325-cov-2.24645_pt1 | contig 12325 bp, 10 predicted proteins | sample MGYA00511247_ERZ779870 | MGnify/ENA primary metagenome ERZ779870 (study PRJEB29588, sample SAMEA2149068) | human gut metagenome | biome: human gut; feature: human-associated habitat; material: faeces | place: Denmark | collected 2008/2010 ...
CCGGGCCGTCGAACGCTGGAAAGAGCTTTATTCCGATCCCGACGCCCGTTTCGATACGGAGTACCGCTTCGATGCCGCCGATATCGAGCCGATGATTACCTACGGCACGAATCCGGGCATGGGCGTCGGCATCACCGGAACGATTCCCTCCGACGAGGGTCTGAGCGGCAGCGACCGCGTGAGCTTCTCCAAAGCGCTTGCCTACATGGATTTCCGTAGCGGCGAGCCGATGCGCCGCAAGCGGGTCGACTATGTTTTCTTGGGCAGTTGCACGAACGGGCGCATCGAGGATTTCCGCCAGTTCGCCCATGCCGTCAAGGGTCGCCGCAAAGCGCCCCATGTGACCGCATGGCTCGTTCCCGGCTCGAAAGGGGTCGAGGCGCAGGCCCGTGCCGAGGGGTTGGACAAGATACTGGCCGAGGCGGGTTTCGAACTCCGTCAGCCCGGCTGCTCGGCCTGTCTGGCAATGAACGCCGACAAGATTCCCGCCGGGATGTACAGCGTTTCGACGTCGAATCGCAACTTCGAGGGGCGTCAGGGGCCCGGCGCGCGTACGATGCTGGCCGGACCGCTGGTAGCTGCCGCCGCCGCCGTGACCGGATGCGTTTCCGATCCGCGCGAGGTGTTCGGTCTCTAACCGATTCGTTGAACTTAAAGCGATATTTGTCATGTCTATTCCGAAATTTACCCGTCTGACGACGACGGCCTGCCCGTTGAACATAGAGAACATCGATACCGACCAGATCATTCCCGCCCGCTTCCTGAAAGCCGTCGAGCGGAAGGGATTCGGCGACAACCTGTTCCGCGACTGGCGCTTCGACAAGGCCGGCGCGCGCGTGGACGGTTTTCCGCTGAACGATTCGCGCTACGGGGGCGAGATTTTGGTCGCCGCGAAGAACTTCGGTTGCGGCTCGTCGCGCGAGCACGCGGCCTGGGCCATTTTCGACTACGGCTTCCGCGTGGTCGTGTCGAGCTTTTTCGCCCACATATTCAACAATGCGCTGAACAACGGCCTGCTGCCGGTTCAGGTCAGCGAGCCTTTCTTGGAAAAGATCTTCGCTGCGATCGCGGCCGATCCGCAGGCTCGTTTCGAGGTCGATCTGCCGAATCAGACGTTCACGATTCTCTCCACCGGCGAGCAGGCGTCTTTCGACATCGACGGCTATAAGAAGGAGTGTCTGCTGAACGGCTACGACGACGTGGACTATCTGCTCAGCATCCGCGACGACATTGCCCGCTACGAGCAGGCGCATGCGTAGTTTGTCTTTTGACCGTCCGTCGTTCAGAGAAAGTCGGCAGAACGACGGACAGTGAAAAATGGTCTTCGGGGTCTGTCGCTCCATGCGTGATCGATCGGGCGGAGCGGTCCGGGGGGCGGAGTGAAAGGCCGGCCGGGACGAGTGCCGGCGATTCGGAACGCGCGGCCGAGGACCCTACCCCTTGTCGTCCGGTGGGACGGGGACTCGGAACGGATTTCCGGACGGATTTTGAAAAAGAGATTGATTGTCTATGGTGGATCGCATCGAAATACTGGATACGACCTTGCGCGACGGCGAGCAGACTTCGGGAGTGTCGTTTACCGTGCGCGAGAAGCTGAGCATCGCGCGTCTGTTGCTCGACGAACTGCATGTCGACCGGATCGAGGTAGCCTCGGCCCGGGTTTCCGACGGAGAGTTCGAGTCGGTGCGGCGTATCGCCCGCTGGGCCGAGGAACGCGGTTTTCTCGACCGGGTGGAGGTTTTGGGTTTCGTCGACGGCGGAGTTTCGCTGCGGTGGATCGCCGATGCCGGATGCCGCGTGATGAATCTGCTTGCCAAAGGTTCGTTGCGCCATTGCGAGTTGCAGTTGCGCAAGACGCCCGAACAGCACGTAGCCGATATTTGCGAGGCGATCGAGGCTGCCTCGGCCGAGGGTATCGCGGTCAATCTCTATTTGGAGGACTGGTCGAACGGCATGCGCTTTTCCAAGGATTACGTTTACGGGATGATCGACGCGCTGCGCGATCGGCCGATCGCGCGTTTCATGATCCCCGATACGCTCGGCGTGCTCGCTCCCGACGAGTGCTATGCGTTCTGCCGCGAGATGGTCGAGCGTTATCCGGAACTGCATTTCGACTTCCATGCCCACAACGATTACGATTTGGCCGTGGCGAATGTCATGGCCGCTGTCAAGGCGGGCGTACGGGGAATCCATACGACCGTCAACGGGCTGGGGGAGCGGGCCGGCAACGCGCCCCTGTCGAGCGTTGCGGCTGTGCTGAACGACCATCTGAAGGTGCGTAACGCGATCGTCGAGAAGAACATCAACCATGTGAGCCGGTTGGTCGAGACCTATACCGGTATCCATATCCCGGCCAACGAGCCGGTCGTCGGCGAAAATGTCTTCACGCAGTGCGCGGGCATTCATGCCGACGGCGACAACAAAAGCCACCTCTATTACAACGATCTGCTGCCCGAACGTTTCGGCCGTGTCCGCGAGTATGCGCTGGGGAAAACCTCGGGCAAGGCCAATATCAAGAAGAATCTGGAAACGCTCGGCATCGATCTCGACGACGAGGCGATGCGCAAGGTGACCGAGCGAATCATCGAGCTGGGCGACAAGAAGCAGGCCGTCACGTCGGAGGACCTGCCCTACATCATCGCCGACGTACTGAAACAGGACGTTTACGAGACGCAAGTACACATTCTCAATTACAACCTGTCGCTGTCGCAGGGCCTCCGGCCCGTGGCCACGCTCAAGATCCGGATCAACGACGAGGAGTACGAGCAGACCTCGTCGGGCGACGGCCAGTACGACGCCTTCATGCGCGCGCTTCGCAAGATATACAAGGAGCAGCTCCGGCGCGAGTTCCCGATGCTGGTCAACTATACGGTCTCGATTCCTCCCGGCGGCCGGACCGACGCTTTCGTCCAGACCTACATTACCTGGGAATACCGGGGCGATACGTTCAAGACGCGCGGGCTGGATGCCGACCAGACCGAGGCGGCGATCAAGGCCACGCTCAAGATGCTCAACAAACTGGAAAATATGCAGGCGTAAATACCTGCTTCCCGGACATGCGCGTGTATTCCCGTTCGCAACTCCGGAAGGTGCCGGCGCGTCCGTTCGTACCTACTGCGGGGAGAGGGGCCGTTCCCTGAATTCGTTTCTGTTCGGCGGCGTTCCCGTATCGTTACGCTGAAGTCAACGGACAATGCGGTTCGGCTTCGTGTCGCTTATAGCCGATGGTGACAGCCGGCTCGTACTCAATGAAACTCGCGTGTAGCGGATCGGAACAAACGGGCTGCGGCCGGGCGGCTCCGAGGACGGGCCGAAGTAGGCGAAAGTCGCCGCTTGCGCTCCGAAACGGACTTCGTCCGGTTCTCGTAAATTTTATTTCGAACGGGAACGGCGCGATTTCCGGGGAATGAAAAGCGGGAAAAAGTTACTCGTTGCGGAACGTTTCCTGCTATTGCGCGACCAGTTCTCTCGGGTCGAACATGCCGATTTCCGAGCGGTCGATCAGCCGCATTTTCAACTCTTCCATATCCGGGAGACCTTCGGCCGCCGAGCGGATTCTGTCGCCGAACCGGGCCGCGCTTTCCGCCGAGTCGCGTTCCCGGTTGTAGACGATCAGCAGCACGGGCGCGGCCCGTCTGCCCGTAAGGCCCCGGTAGCGGCAGAGGCACGTATTCATTTGTCGAACGATGTCGAATACGTATTTCCCGTTCAGCCCGTTTCTGAAATACTTGATCTCGATTATTTTGTCGCTCCGGAGCCCGTTGTCGCGGGAAAGCAGCAGCATATCCAAGTGCAGCCGGTCGCCTATCTCCGTCTGCGGTTTTATCTCGTATTCTTTCCTGTCCGACAGCCGTTTCTCGAACGATTCGATGACCGCCCGCTCGACGTCGTAGTATTCGCTGATGTATCTTGCCCGCTCTCCGGCTTGTACCGGGCCGGAAGGCTTGTCCGGTTTTTTCGCTCCCGAGGGTTCCTGCCGGGTGATTTCGTCCACCTCGCGGGCGATCTTCTCTTTCGTTTCCTCAGGCGAAAGCGCCCGTATCTGCAAGTCGAGCCGTTTGACTTCCAGATCGAACTTGGCGTCGGCCTGCCGTTGCCGCCGGCTCCATTTGTACAGTCCCGCAGCGACCGACAGGAGCCCGGTCGCGAACATGGCGAGCGACAGGTACGGAACGTAGTTCTGCACGCGGAGCAGCAGCTGTTGTTTCGTGCGTATGATCTGCCGTACTTCCGGCTCGAAGCGGGCCATGTCGGACTGCGGGACGCAGAGCCCGAAATCCTCTTTCAGGTAAAAGTACGGAATCAGTACGGCGAACCCGATCAGAATGACTCCGACCGAGACGAGGAATTTGTACAGATCGCCGTATTCGATTTTTTGCATCGTTTCGTCCTTGGAGGCGTTTTCTGCCGCGCGGCTATTTCCAGCCCGGCGCCTTCAGCGCGATTTCCGAGCCGTCGGGCGTGACGAGCATGGCGCCGGTTCCTGCGGCCGTGACGTGCCCGATCACGTCGACGCCCAGCGCGAAGATTTCCTGCTGTTTCGATAGCGGGACCGTGAACAGCAGCTCGTAGTCCTGACCTCCGTTGAGCGCCGCGACGACCGGATCGGCGTGCAGTTCTTCGGCCATATCGTGCGTCTGTCGGGCGATCGGCAGGCGGTCGAGGTAGATGCGCGCTCCGCAACCCGAACTTTTGCACAGGGGCAGCGTTTCGGACGCCCGACCGTCCGTGATGTCGATCATCGAGGTCGGCACGATGCCCGCTTCGGCCAGCCGTTCGATTATGTCGGTACGGGCTTCGGGCTTCAGTTGCCGCCCGAGAATGTACTCGTGTCCCTCGAACTTCGGTTTCGGATCGGGTTGTCCGCCGCATGCCCTCTTTTCCCGCTCGAGCAGATGGAGTCCCATGTAGGCGGCGCCCAGATCTCCGCTCAGGCAGATCAGGTCGTTCGGCTTCGCTCCGCTGCGGTAGGCGATCCGGTCCTTGGCGACGTCGCCCGCTGCCGTCACGCCGATTGCGAGTCCGTTGACCGAGGCTGTCGTGTCTCCGCCTGCCAGATCGGTCCGGTAACGGTCGCAGGCCGCTCGTACCCCGTCATACAGCCGATCGACCATTTCGACCGAGAAGCGGGCCGGGATGCCGAGCGCCAGTTCGATCTGCCGCGGCGTTCCGTTCATGGCGAGGATGTCGGAAATTCCCGCGACGACCGCCTTGTAGCCCAGATGCTGCAGCGGATAGTATGTCAGGTCGAAATGCACGCCCTCGAGCAGCAGTTCGGTCGAGAGCAGCACGTAGCGGTTGCCTGCGTCGATTACGGCCGTATCGTCGCCGCAGCCCTTGACCGTCGAGGCGTTTTGCGGCTCGACGCGCGAGCAGATTCGTTCGATGAGTCCGAATTTTCCGATTTCGGCGATTTCGGTTCGTTTTTTTCCTTCCATAAGTTATTCGGGTTGCTGTCGCAGATTTACAAAGATAGTTTATCTTTTGCGCAGGTGAAAAATTATATTAATTTTGTCGACGTTTGTTCCATATCAAGCTAAATTTCGATTCCGATGCTGAATATCGTGCTGTTCGGTCCTCCGGGGGCCGGCAAAGGAACGCAGGCTGCCCGACTGATCGAGAAATACGGGTTTCACCACATATCAACCGGCGAGGTGATCCGCGAGGAAATTCGTCAGGGGTCGCCTCTCGGCCTCAGCGTGAAGGGCTTTATCGACAAGGGGCAGCTGGCTCCCGACGCTTTGGTGATCGACCTGATCGCCGACTATGTGTCGAAGCATAAGGAGAGCAAAGGAAACATTTTCGACGGTTTTCCGCGCACGACTCCGCAGGCCGAGGCTTTCGACAAGATTATGGAACAGCACGGCACGCCGGTCAATCTGATGCTGGCGCTCGAGGTTTCCGACGACGAGCTGATCGATCGTCTGCTCAAGCGGGGCAAGGAGAGCGGACGTGCCGACGACAGTTGCGAATCGGTGATCCGGAACCGGATCGATGTTTATAAGGCTCAGACGGCCATCGTCGCCGATCATTATCGCCGGCAGGGCAAATTCCGTGCGATTCGGGGAACCGGCAGCATAGAGGAGATATTCCGTTCCATCTGCTGCCAGATCGATCCGCTGCTTGAAAAGCCGGATGCGGCGTCTGTCCGTGTCGGGTAGTTGTCTTTTGATTTTTGATGCGGTTATTCAAAACCGTGTTCGGGCGTGTTCCTTGAAAATATGCGAACGACGGTTATGATGTAACCGTGATTTGCGTATTGTCTGCGAAAACTGTCGGTCGACAGCCCGTTTATATTATCCGTGCTTAATATTTCGTGGTATTTTCTCGTGGGAATTTCATACTTTAGCGCATCGAATGCCGGAGCGAATTGTTCGGCAGTTAAAACTATTGGTTCGACTATGAAAAAGCATTTACTGTTCTTTTGGGCCCTGACGGTCCTTTTGATGCCGGGCGTTCAGTCCTGCGACGATTTGTCGGAAGGAGGGAGTGCTCCCGCCGAGTTGACGGTGACTCCTAATCCTTTGACGGTCGGTGCGGACGGCGGCCCCCAGGAGCTATCCTGCCTCGTTGAAAACCCGAACGGCGGGAGCGTCCGAGCTTCGTCGAGCGGGGCGACATGGATTCATTCGTTCGATTGTTCGACAGAGGGCAAAATTTTTTTCTATGTCGATGCCAATCCCGATTACGATCTTCGCACGGGAGAAGTGATCGTGACCTATGAGGATGCCGAGAGCGTCCGACTCGTCGTGGAGCAGCAGGGAGCCGAGCCCCCGATCGGCATTCGCATCGAGGAACTGACCACGACTTCGGCTCGGGTAACCTGGGAGCCCGACGATGCTTCGATGACGTACATTTTGGGTGTTGCCGAAAAGAGCGTGATCGATTCTTATGCGAGCGGTCGCGAGATGATGGAGCACGATCTCGAAGGATTCAAAGCCGATGCCGACTCATGGGGCATGAGCCTGAGCGAATATCTCGAGTTCGGTGTCTTATATACCGGCAAGCAGGTATTTCCGAAAGACGGATTCAAACCCGGAACCGAGTATTGCGCCTATGCGTACGGTATGGATGCGAACGGCGAGTTTACGACGGGGCTGGTCAAGGAAATTTTCGAGACGGTGGCTATGACCGACTGTTCCTTTACGATTGAACCGCGGGATGTGACCAAGAACAGCGTGTTGTTGGAGGTGACGCCCGAGCGCAACGATGTTTCCTATTACGTCGCCTATGTCGAGCGAAAAGCCTTTGAAAACGATTTCCATGGCAGCGACAGCGAACTGATGCAGGCGACCGTCGCCCAGATCAGGTCCAACATGGCATTGACGGGCGCTACATGGTCCGACTTCGTTCATTTGGGGGCCAAGTCGTTCCCTGTGGCCTCGCTTCTTTCCGGTACCGACTATTACGCGTTCGCTTTCGGCCTCGACCGTGGGGCGATCACGACCGACATTTCCAAGAAGCCCTTCCGAACAGCGGCAGCCGAGCTGACCGACGACTGCACGTTCGATATCCGCTTCGTCGAGATCGGAGCCTCGACCGTCGATGTGGAGATCGTGCCGTCGAATTCCTCGACGCGCTATTATGCGACTTTCATGGAGTCCTCTATCCTCGAAACGCACACGCCGGACGAAGTGGCTGCTATGAAAATCAGTGAGGAGGAAGGCTGGCAGACCGATTGGGTCAACGATCCCCGGATTCATTCGGGGACGCAGACGCTCAACTCGAATTCCGATCTGGGCATCGCTCCGTTCAAACCTCAGCACGATTATACGGGGTTCGTGTTCGGTGTGAGTGCCGAGGGCGAACGCACGACGCAGGTCGCAACGAAGAACGTAACCACCGCGGAATTCCAGAAGTCCGACATGACCATCCAAATTCAGGTGGGCGAACGGACCGACAGATCGTGCGTGTTGAGTTTCACGCCTTCGGTCGACGACGAATTGTATTATATCGGAGTGGTGCCTTATGAGTTGCGCGGCTACTATACGACCGACGAGGAGTTCATGCAGGCCGTCGTCTATACGTTGGGCAACTATATCGAGATGTATTGCGTTCGAGGCAAGATGGACGGGCTTTACTGCCAGAGCGACCTGCTGGGCGATGAGCTGAAGCCCGGAACCCGGTATTTGGCCATCGCTTTCGGCTATATGAGCGGCGTTACGACGGGATTGTTCTCGGAGGAGTTCACGACGATGGACGCCGTTCAGCAATAACCGGTATAGTTCGGTGTAAAATAAGCAGGGGACGGTCGAAAGACCGTCCCCTCATTTTTGAGTGTTCATACTTTGGACGAAATATCGGAACACGGAAGAACTTCTTGGATATGTGCCGGAAATCAGTCGTTCATGGTTATCGGCGTTGCCTGCTTCGTGCGGAAAGCCGGTAGAGTGAGTCTGTTCGCTTCGTGCGGAACGGACGGTCGGGCCCGGCTGTTCCGCTTGTGCGCATCGCTTCGGTGCGGCGGAGGGGATCGGGTCGGCTTCCCGTTTTTCGGCCGGATCGGTTCATAGCATGTCGATGCATTGTTCAAAAGCGGCCCGAATTGTTCATATATTCCGTCTTTTCGTTGAATATTCCGGCCTCGTTTGTCTATTATGTGTTCATAACTTTCCCTCCCGATAGTTTGTCGGAAAGAGAAAAGCCTGTCCGCGGGACAGGCTTTCGAGAATATGGATCGCAAATATGGTATCAGGTGTTCATCGCGCCGCACACGTGGATTACTTGGCCGCTGACATAGGACGACAGATCCGAAGCGAGGAACAGGGCGACCTTGGCGACGTCGTCGGGCGTACCTCCGCGCCGCAGTGGAATCTGCTTGGCCCATTGTTCCTTGATCTCGTCCGACAACGCGTTGGTCATGTCGGTGATAATGAAGCCCGGGGCGATCGCGTTGGCGCGGATTCCTCGCGGGCCGAGCTCCTTGGCGATCGACTTGGCCAGACCGATCAGTCCGGCTTTCGATGCCGAGTAGTTGCACTGTCCCGCATTGCCCGATACGCCGACGACCGAAGCCATGTTGATGATGCTTCCGCTTTTCTGCTTCATCATCACGGGCGTGACGGCATGGATGAAGTTGAACGCCGACTTCAGGTTTACGTTGATGACCATGTCCCACTGCTGCTCGCTCATGCGCATCATCAGTCCGTCGCGCGTGATGCCGGCATTGTTGACCAGCACGTCGATCCGGCCGAAATCCTTGACGATCTGGGCCGTGTCCTCGAAATCGGCCGCGTTCGACGCGTATCCCTTAGCCTGAACGCCGAGGGCCTGCAGCTCCTTTTCGGTGTTCTGAAAGTTCTCGTCGACTTTCAGATCGGTGAAAACGACCGAGGCGCCTTCCTCCGCGAAACGCAGCGCGATCGCCTTGCCGATGCCGCGGGCGGCTCCGGTTACGACGGCGACTTTTCCTTCAAGTAGTTTCATCTGCTTGTATTTAAGTTAATGTATGGCTCTTTGTTTTCCGCTCCGAAGCGGGGCGCCATCGCTCCGTCTCCGGGCTGTCGTTGCGCTCCGCGTTTCCGGGACCGTCGCCGGCTTCGGAAATCTGGAGGCGAAGAGCTTCGCAAAGGTAACAATTTATTTCGGCATCGGGAACCGCCCGCTGTGTTTTGTCGCTCTTTTTTACTACCTTTGAGCGTCCGTTTTACCGATCGGCACAACGTTTAAAACCCGTAAGATAATGACAAAGGATACCAAACTATTCGATCTGATCGAAAGCGAAAAGCGGCGGCAGATGCAAGGCATCGAGCTGATCGCCTCCGAGAATTTTGTAAGCGAACAGGTCATGCAGGCCATGGGCTCGGTGCTGACCAACAAATATGCGGAAGGATATCCCGGAGCGCGTTATTACGGCGGCTGCGAGGTCGTCGATCGGGTCGAGCAGCTGGCTATCGACCGCCTGTGCGAGCTCTACGGAGCCAAGTATGCCAACGTGCAGCCTCATTCGGGCGCTCAGGCCAATATGGCCGTATTTTTCACGGTGCTCAAGCCCGGCGATACGTTCATGGGGCTCGATTTGTCGCACGGCGGCCATCTGTCGCACGGCTCGCCGGTCAATACGTCCGGCATTCTCTATCATGCCGTGGGGTATAAGCTCGACGAGCGTACCGGTCGGATCGACTACGATGCGATGGAAAGGCTCGCATTGGAACACAAACCCAAGATGATTATCGGCGGAGCTTCGGCTTACAGCCGCGAGTGGGACTACAAGCGCATGCGCGAGATCGCCGACCGCGTCGGCGCGCTGCTGATGGTCGATATGGCCCATACGGCCGGCCTGATCGCCGCCGGACTGCTCGACAATCCGGTCAAGTATGCGCATATCGTCACCTCGACCACGCACAAGACGTTGCGCGGGCCGCGCGGGGGCGTGATCCTGATGGGCGAGGATTTCGACAATCCGTGGGGCGTCAAGACGCCGAAGGGCGAGATCAAGAAAATGTCCGCCATGCTCAACTCGGCGGTTTTCCCCGGCATTCAGGGCGGGCCGCTGGAGCATGTGATCGCGGCCAAGGCCGTCGCGTTCGGCGAGGCGCTCGATCCTTCGTACAAGGAGTACCAGAAGCAGGTGCGCAAGAACGCTCAGGCGATGGCCGAGGCGTTTGCCGCGCGCGGCTATAAGATCGTTTCGGGCGGTACCGACAATCACCTGATGCTGATCGATCTGCGGACGAAGTTTCCCGATCTGACGGGCAAGCAGGCCGAAAAAGCCCTCGTGCAGGCCGATATCACGACGAACAAGAACATGGTTCCGTTCGACAGCCGCTCGCCGTTCCAGACGTCGGGCATCCGTGTCGGTACGCCGGCCATTACGACCCGGGGACTGAAAGAGGACCGGATGGAGACGATCGTATCGCTGATCGACCGCGTGCTCTCGGATATCGATAACGAAACGGAAATCGCTGCCGTCCGCAAGGAGGTGAACGATCTGATGGCGAATTATCCGCTGTTCGCTTGGTAAGAGCTTCCGAAAAACGTATAAGTCGTCACCGTGTCTCGTTGAGGGGCACGGCGACGATGTTTGAGAGCGTAGGTTTTTTGCGGCGGACTGTCGGATTGTGTGTCCGGCAGGCAAACGCTTCCGACTTGTCGACCGTTGCACCGCTTACGCTCCCTACATGGTCGGCTTTCGGCAGCATGTCACGGCTCACGAGATTGACGAAAAGTCTTTTCGCCTTCTTTATGCCTTGATTGGTGTGATGACTCTTGCTCAGGCTGACCGGTATCCGGTCATGGCCGATAACTCCCGTGTGTTCCACTGCGAGTTGGTTCGCTTTTCTTTCGATCTCCGCCCCGGCAACCGTCGTCGGTTCGGGATAGAGCGCCAACGGATTCCCGAGATTTTTCTTGTTCGTTTCCATTATATCGGGTTGAACGGTGTTTTCCTTGACAGTCGCGCGTGTTCAGACATATCGATGGCGTGGGGCAGGCAGGTCTTGCATGGGACTGGCCATGACTTGCCCGTCTATGATCGTGGGGTGATTCGCCGGTGTCGCCGGTCGCATGACGACCGCCCGATAACTTTCGGTTATGGCGTATAAGAATTTGGTCGTTCGGAGTTTGCTCCGAATGTCGTTTCTTTGTCCCCGGTTCATTGACGTAAAAACGTTCCGGATGATGAAAATGAGTGAAGAAAGGGGCAATATGCTGCACGGCGTTCTGTTGATCGCTCTGTTCTCCTGCGCAGCGTTCTATATCGGCGATTTTCCTTGGGTCAAAAGCCTTTCGTTCAGCCCGATGATCGTGGGCATCATGCTGGGCATGCTCTATGCGAACAGTCTGCGCAACCGGTTGCCGGCTACGTGGGTTCCCGGCATTCTGTTCTGCTCGAAGCGCGTTTTGCGGCTGGGTATCGTTCTGTACGGTTTCCGGCTGACTTTTCAGGACGTGCTGGCCGTGGGCGCTCCGGCCCTGCTGATCGATGCGGTCGTCGTGACCGTCACGATTTGCGGAGGGGTCCTGTTGGGACGGCTGCTGAAGATGGATCGGGGCATTGCGCTGCTCACGTCGGTCGGTAGCGGTATCTGCGGAGCCGCCGCCGTGCTCGGCGCCGAGTCGACGATCCGCGCCAGACCCTATAAAACGGCCGTAGCCGTTTCGACGGTCGTGATCTTCGGGACGATCTCGATGTTTCTCTATCCGGTTCTCTATCGTCACGGTATCGTTTCGCTGACTCCGGAGCAGATGGGCATTTACACCGGAGCCACGCTGCACGAGGTCGCTCATGTGGTGGGGGCGGGAAACGCGATGAACGGGGAGATATCCGATGCGGCGATCATCGTCAAAATGATCCGCGTGATGATGCTGGTGCCCGTGCTGCTGA
>ERZ779870.1870-NODE-1870-length-12322-cov-4.14258_pt1 | contig 12322 bp, 10 predicted proteins | sample MGYA00511247_ERZ779870 | MGnify/ENA primary metagenome ERZ779870 (study PRJEB29588, sample SAMEA2149068) | human gut metagenome | biome: human gut; feature: human-associated habitat; material: faeces | place: Denmark | collected 2008/2010 ...
AAATATGTCGCAAGCGACCGCGCTCGGCGCGAGAATGTGCCAAGGCACATTCTTTATTTTGGTCAAAAACACTTGACAGATTAAGGGGGATTACCCGTATAATAGAGTGTCTGGAATATAGATATGATTTATCTGCTATATAAGAAAATACAGGTTACTGGGCACGTATGCGTGAACAGTAACAAATACAGGATGGTATGATTTATGTTATTTAGTTCCCTTGTGTTCCTATGGTATTTTTTGCCAGCGGTATTTTTGCTTTATTTTATAACGAAAAATCTGCATATCCGCAATGGCGTCCTTCTGGCTGCCAGCCTCTTTTTTTATGCGTGGGGCGAGCCGAAGTATGTGATTCTGATGCTTGTTTCGATCGGGCTGAATTATTTCTTTGGATTGTGGATTGGGAGGATGCAGAGTAAACACAGAATGCGCCTTGCTGTTACAACCTGCGTGTTTTTAAACCTCCTTCTTCTGGGCTATTTCAAATATTTTAACTTCGCAGTCGAGATTGCAAATTCTCTGTTAAGCCGCTTTGCGGGCGGCGCACATACACTTTCTTTCCGCGAGATTGCTCTTCCGGTCGGAATATCCTTCTACACGTTTCAGGCGCTTTCCTACGTGGTGGATGTGTACCGGGGGACGATTCAGGCGCAAAAAAATATCTTTCATCTGGCGCTCTATATTTCCTTCTTTCCGCAGCTCATCGCGGGACCGATCGTCAAGTATCACGATGTCTGCGAACAGATTGGGAACCGGCAGTGTACGGCGGAGGGGATGGCGTATGGAATCAAGCGCTTTTCCTACGGACTGGCGAAAAAAATGTTGTTTGCTAATACCTTTGCGGCGACGGTGGACTGGATGATGGAGAAACCGCTGGCACAGCTGGGAACGGTCAATGCGTGGATGTTGGCGGTTTTGTACACACTTCAGATTTATTTTGATTTTTCGGGATATTCGGATATGGCGATCGGATTGGGAAAAATGTTTGGATTTGATTTTATGGAGAACTTCAATTATCCGTATATCTCTACCTCGATCCGCGAGTTCTGGAGACGCTGGCATATTTCACTCTCGACCTGGTTTAGGGAATATCTTTATATCCCGCTGGGCGGCAACCGAAAAGGGCAGGTGCGGACGTATGTTAATCTGCTGATTGTCTTTTTTGCGACCGGGCTCTGGCATGGCGCTGGGGCAACCTTTATCATCTGGGGATTGTACCATGGGCTGTTTCTGGTGGTGGAACGCATGGGACTTGGGAAGCTATTGGAGAAGAACTGCTTCCGGGGACTGAATCACATCTATACGACGTTGGTTGTAGTGGTTGGCTGGGTGTTCTTCCGCGCCGATACGCTGGCGGATGCGAAAGTGATCCTGCATCAGATGTTTACCTGGGAGAACGGCATCTATCCGGCGTCGCTGTTCGTGAATCGGAAAGTGATTTTTCTTGCGGTGCTGGGCGTGCTGCTTTCGGGCATCGTGCAGAGTATATGCCCGAAGCTGCGGGAGCATTTGTATGAGAAAGAAGTGACAAAGACAGTGGATATTGTGATTATGGCTGTGCTGCTGTTTTTGTGTACCATGTATCTCGTCAGCAGCACATATAATCCGTTTATTTATTTCAGGTTTTAGATCCAGCCGCCGTCCAGTTGAATTATCTGTCCCGTTAAATAGGAGTCCTCGCTCCCCAGCTGGTATGCCAGTTTTCCGACTTCCTCGGCACGCCCCATACGTCCTGCTGGAATTTCTTCCAGCAGGGCATTCCGTTCTTCTTCATCGAGAAACTGGTTCATTTCGGTGTCAATAGCGCCGCAGGCGATCGCGTTGACCTGGATGCTGCTCGGCGCAAGTTCCTTCGCGAGGGCGCGCGTCATGGCGTTGATGCCGCCTTTGGTGGCAGAATAGGCGACTTCGCAGGAAGCGCCGCAGATGCCCCAGACGGAGGAAATATTGAGAATGCGTCCCGATTTGCGTGACACCATCATCGGAATGGCGAGGCGGCAGCAGTTGAAGACGGAGGTCAGGTTGGTATTGAGAATGTGGTTCCACTCGTCCGGCGTCATATCCTGGAACAGACCGATGTAGGAAATCCCTGCATTGTTGACGAGGACATCCAGGGAACCGAAGCGCTCCCGGATCGCGTCAAACAGGCGGGAACAGCTCTCAAAATCGCCCGCATCGCCCATCCAGGCAAGGCAGGAAACGCCCAGCGCTTCGATTTCGCGCTGGGTCTTTTTTAATTCTTCTTCCCGCCTCAGGCAGGTAATCACGACATCCCAGCCATTCCTGGCGTAGGTTAATGCAATCGCTTTCCCGATTCCGCGGGAAGCGCCGGTTACGAGGATAGTTTTATGATTCATGGCAGTAAACTCCTTATATGCGTATATTTGATTGAATTATAGCATGTATTTAAAATTCATGAAATAGTTTCATTTTTCCGCCTGTCATAAAATCGTAAGAAATTTTCATCCATTTTTTGCTCTTCTGAGTGTTTTACAGCATTGTATGAAAGTGCCAAAATGTGTTATACTAAAACCAAATGGATCTGACACAGCGATAGAGCGGATCAATTACCGAACAGATTCGGAAGAAAGGAACTGTATACCATGTATGATATAATAATCATTGGTTCCGGACCAGCTGGCTTGAGTGCGGCGATTTATGCACAGCGGGCATGTCTGGACACGATTGTGATAGAGAAGAATGGAATCAGCGGCGGACAGGTGCTGAATACCTGGGAGGTGGACAATTATCCGGGATTTCCGGGTGTGACCGGCTTTGAGCTTTCCAGACAGTTCCGGGAGCATGCAAACAAGCTGGGAGCAAGAGTTGTACAGGATGAGGTCGTGCAGGTCGAGCTTTCAGGAAATGTGAAGAAAGTAGTCTGCGAGGAAGAGACGTATGAGGCACGCTGTGTGATTCTGGCATCCGGAGCACATCACAGGACGTTGGAGGTGCCGGGAGAAGAGGAACTTCGCGGGGCAGGCGTTTCATACTGCGCGACCTGCGACGGGGCATTTTTCCGGGGAAGGACGGTTGCCGTTGTGGGCGGCGGCGACGCGGCGCTGGAAGATGCAATTTTTCTTGCACGGATGTGTGAAAAAGTATATATCGTCCACCGCAGAGACAAGCTTCGCGGGGCAAAACGGCTGCAGGAGCGCTTACAGGCGCTTGAAAATATTGAATTTGTCTGGAACAGCGAGACGGTTGCGATTGAAGGGAACGCTCAGGTGGAGGCGTTGCGGCTGAGACAGACCAAAACCGGAGAAGAGAGGCGGCTGGACGTGGACGGCGTCTTTATTGCGGTCGGAATCGCACCGGAGAGTGAGCTGTATGCGGGTCAGTTAGAGCTTGATGAGCAGGGCTATATCCGGGCGGATGAGAGCGGTCAGACGAGCGTTCCGGGCGTATTTGCAGCCGGAGATGTCCGGACCAAGGCGCTGCGCCAGATTCTGACAGCGGCATCGGACGGTGCAAACTGCGTGGCATCTGCAGAGCGATATCTTCAGGCATAACTCATTTTTAACATAGAAGAAAACAGAAATCTTGTAAAAGCTGAAAATGCGGCAAACAGAAGAAATTGAAAGTTTGAGATAAAACGACGGAACAGAACGGACAGAAGAGTAGGAGGTTCTTATGAGAAAAACGCTGAAATTTCTGATAGCATCAGGGGCGTGCCTTGTGATGGCAGGGACGGGACAGATGAGCGCCCAGGCGGCGATGAATCTGGAGACGGATGCCCCGGTCGCTGGTGCGTCAGTGGCGATCAATAATTACTATGCGAGCAGCTTGAACCCGGAAAAAGAGCTGGCGGAGGCATTTGCTTCTAAAGAAGTTCTGGCAGTGGCGGGAGCCGGTCAGACGGGCGTGGCAGGCGGCGCGCAGACAGCCAAACCGGCACAGGTGGCAGCAGAGACGAAAGCCCAGCCAAAGGAGACAACTGGCGAGACTGAGGCGGTTGTCCGCGCAATGTCCAAGTCGATCTACGATAATATCGCGATTTCCCGTGTGACCAATTATGTCAATGTTCGCGCACAGGCGAGCACAGGCAGCGAGGTAGTCGGAAAGATTTACAATAACTGTGCGGCGACAATTCTGGACACGGTGGACGGCGAGGGCGGCAAATGGTACCATATCCAGTCGGGTTCCGTGACCGGTTATATTAAAGCACAGTATTTTGCGACCGGCGAGGAGGCGTCCAAGATTGCCAGGGAAGTCGGCACAACCTACGCGAAAGTTACAAATACCTCTACGCTTCGCCTGAGAGAGACGCCGAGCTTAGAGGGCAAGACGCTGGATCTTCTTTCTGCCGATGCAGAGTATGAGGTGATCGGAGAAGAGGGCGATTTTGCCAAGATTTCCGTCGATAATGATCTGGTCGGATATGTGTATAAAGATTATATTACGACACAGGTAGACTTTAAGCAGGCAGTTTCCGTAGCTGAGGAACAGCAGCAGAAAGCGGAAGAAGAAAAACTGAAACAGGAAGCGAATGCGGCGATCGAGAACCTGGAACAGGTAAAGAAGAAAGCCGAGGAAGAGTCGAGGGCAGCGGAAACCACGGCAGCGGCGAAGGAAACCACGGCAGCTGCCAAAGAGACGACCAAAGCATCGGAGACTTCCTACAGCGGAACAATAGAGGCGAATCCGAGCGAAAGCAAGGCAGCTGGGACGACAGCGGCAGCCAAGGAGACGACAAAGGCAGCTGAGACGAAAGCGCCGACTACCGCGGCAGCGACGAAAGCGACCACTGCAAGCGGCGTTGGACCGGGCGGCGGACCAGGCACAGGCGGTACGTCCTCTTCTGGAAATGAAGTAACAAATGCTACCCGTTCTGCGGTTGTGGCATATGCAAAGCAGTTCCTTGGAAATCCGTATGTATACGGCGGAACCAGTCTGACAAACGGCGCGGATTGTTCCGGATTTACAATGAGTGTATTTGCACATTTCGGTATTTCAACCGGACGAAGCTCGAGAGATCAGGCGGCAAAGGGCAAGGAGGTTGCGGTCAGCGCAGTACAGCCGGGCGATCTGCTTTTTTATGCGAGCGGCAATTATATCAATCACGTAGCACTTTACATAGGCAATGGACAGGTTATCCACGCAAGTACGGCAAAGAGCGGCATCAAGATTTCGCCGTCCAACTACCGAACACCGTGTAAGGCAGTTTCATTCTTAAATTAGTAAACGCAGATAAAGGAGTATATCGGTTCTTACGGAACGATTTCATATCCGTAGGGCGCGGTGGGAATACCGCAAAATTACGTTGCCAGCGGGGCAGAAGATTTCTGATCGGTGAGACAAGCAATTTTGCGGTATTTTTTCATTTTCATAGGAAAATGTATGCACTCGCGCGAAGCAGAAACATGTCGCAAGCGACCGCGCTCGGCGCGAGAATGTGCCAAGGCACATTCTTTTTCATAAAAAAGGAGAAAAATCATGGCAGAATTAAGAGAACTTTCCGTAAACCAGTTTGTAGAAGAAACTGCTTCGAAGGCGTCTGTACCGGGCGGCGGAAGTGTGTCGGCGATGGTGGGGGCGCTGGGCGCGGCATTGATGGAAATGGTGGCAAATCTGACGATCGGAAAGGAAAAATATGCCGGGGTGCAGGAGGAAATGCAGGCGCTGGCAGCTGAGGGCGCTGCGCTGCATGAGGAGCTGCTGGCAGGGATCAAAAAGGATAGCGAATCGTTCAATGGATATATGAGAGCGCTGAAGCTTCCGAAGGAGACGGAGGAGGAGAAAAAAATCCGCACTGCCGCCCTGCAGCAGGGGTTAAAAGAGGCGACCGAAGCGCCGCTTGCGATTGCGGATTCAGCGGCAAAGATTTTTCCGATGGCGGAAGCGGTCGTAAAGAGGGGCAATAAAGGTGCCGTTTCCGACGGTCTGATTGCGGCGATGTTAGCCCGGACAGCGGTTGTGGGCGCACTCTTTAATGTGAAGATCAATCTGGCATCGATCAAGGACGAAAGTTATGTATCAGAACTTGAGAAAAGAGTAGAAAAACTGGAATCGGATGCAATTTTTTGTGAAAAATCAATTTTGTGTCTTTCCAAATTGTCAGACACAGTATATAATAGATAACATTCACAGCCTTTCCGGGAAATTCACAGGGGGGGATCTTCTTTACAGAAGATAAAGCAGATAACATTCATTGTGTGAAAACTTCCGGAACAGGCAAAACCGCAAAAACAGGGAGGTACAGGAGTAATGATGACAGATATTGAGATTGCACAGGCAGCGAATCCACTGAAAATCGGTGAGATTGCACAGGCGGCAGGCGTAGACGAGAAGTATCTGGAGCAGTATGGAAATTATAAGGCAAAGGTTGACTACAATCTTCTGAAAGAGACCGAGGGCAAGGATGGAAAACTGATTCTGGTGACCGCGATCAACCCGACTCCAGCCGGAGAAGGAAAGACCACGACCACGGTCGGTCTGGCAGACGGATTGAAACGTCTTGGCAAAAAGGTAACCGTAGCGCTTCGTGAGCCGTCGTTGGGACCGGTCTTTGGTGTCAAAGGTGGTGCAGCTGGCGGCGGATATGCACAGGTCATTCCAATGGAGGATATCAACCTCCATTTTACCGGTGATTTCCACGCGATCGGCGCAGCAAACAACCTGCTGGCAGCGATGCTGGACAATCATATCTATCAGGGCAATGCACTCCGCATCGATCCGAAGCGCATTACCTGGAAGCGTGTTGTCGATATGAATGACCGTCAGCTCCGCAACATCGTAGATGGTCTGGGACGCCGCGTGGATGGCGTGACCCGTGAGGACGGATATGACATCACGGTTGCCAGCGAGATCATGGCAGTCCTGTGCCTGGCACGCAATATTACGGATCTGAAAGAACGCCTTTCCAAGATTATCGTAGGTTATACCTATGACGAGGAACCGGTCACTGCCGGTGATCTGAAAGCAGCGGGCGCGATGACGGCTCTTTTAAAGGATGCTCTGAAACCAAACCTGGTACAGACCTTAGAGCATACACCGGCATTTATCCACGGCGGTCCGTTCGCGAACATCGCGCATGGATGTAACTCCGTCATTGCGACAAAGATGGCATTAAAGCTGGGTGATTACACGATCACAGAGGCTGGCTTTGGAGCTGATCTGGGGGCGGAGAAATTCCTGGATATCAAGTGCCGGATGGCAGAGCTGAAACCGTCGGCGGTCGTTGTAGTAGCGACGGTACGTGCCCTGAAGCATCACGGCGGCGTGGCGAAGGCTGACTTAAACGCAGAGAATCTGGAAGCACTGGAGAAGGGACTTCCGAACCTGATGCAGCATGTAGAAAATATTACCAAGGTATATGGACTTCCGTGTGTCGTAGCGATCAACCGCTTCCCAATGGATACCGAGGCAGAATTAAAGCTGATCGAGGACAAGTGCCATGAGGTCGGTGTTAATGTAGCTCTGTCCGAGGTATGGGCGAAAGGCGGAGAAGGCGGCGAGGAGCTGGCAAAAGAAGTCATCCGCCTGTGCGAGACTGAGAGCGAGTTCCACTACTGCTACGAGACCGATACAACGATCGAGGAGAAACTGGATGCGATCGTGAAGAAGATCTACCACGGCGACGGCGTTGTACTCACGGATGCAGCAAAGAAGCAGGCAAAACGCCTGACTGAGCTTGGATTTGGTAACTATCCGATCTGTATGGCGAAGACGCAGTACAGCTTTTCGGACAATGCGAAGCTGCTTGGCGCACCGAAGAACTTTACGGTAACTGTCCGCAACCTGAAAGTATCCGCGGGTGCAGGCTTCATCGTAGCGCTGACCGGCGACATCATGACGATGCCAGGACTTCCGAAGGTGCCGGCGGCAGAGAAGATCGATGTCGATGAGAATGGACGGATCACGGGTCTGTTCTAAGAAAAGAAATAGGATATGAATGGAACTTAACACAACGCAAAAAGGGGAACTGCCACATGGCAGCTCCCCTTTTTGCTAGGAAACTTGTCTACTTATAGTACGAAGCGATGAATTAAAATTCTGGTTCGATCAATCCGTAGGTGTTGCCTTTACGTTTGTAAACAACATTGACCTGCTCGGTCTCGGAATTCAGGAATACATAGAAACTATGTCCTAAGAGTTCCATCTGTACACAAGCCTCTTCCGGATCCATCGGCTTCATAGCGAATTTCTTTACTTTGACGATATCTACTTCGTCGTTGGAATCATATTCTTCGTTTATGAAGAGGTCAGAGAATGCAACGGCTGCCTGTTTCTTGTCTACGATTTTATTCTTATATTTTTTGAGCTGACGCTCGATGATTTCTTCTACCAAATCAATCGATACATACATATCGTTGCTTTCCTGTTCTGCACGGATGATGGTGCCTTTGACAGGGATGGTAACCTCGATCTTCTGACGATCTTTCTCAACCGTAAGTGTGATATTCACTTCCGTGTCCTGATTGAAGTATCGCTCTAACTTTCCGATCTTCTCCTCTACAGCTGCTTTTAACCCCGGGGTAACATTGATATTTCTTCCAGTAATCTTATAACGCATAATCATCGCTCCTTTTTATTGGGATGGCTATAGTATACCACTTTTGGATGTTAAATTCAACCTTTTTCGCAAAATTGTCAACACAATTAATTGAAAAACAGGTCGAAATACTGTGTCGTTTGATTTTTCATGAATTGCTGTTGTTTTATAAGGGATTTGCGCGCGGTTTGTGCGGCGGACAATGAAATATGAAAAAAGAGTCTTGCAGGATAGGGCAGAATGGGTGTGTTTTTGCAACAGAAAAAGGTCGAAAAAGCTAGAAAAAACGGGGGTTTGGAGGCAATGCAAGGGTTCTTCATTTGTCAATAGATCTGCTTGTATTTTTGGAAGAAATATGCAAGTTTATGAGATCTGAACAAAAAAGAAATCAAAATGCGCCGGGGAAAATGGGGGCTTCGTGAACAGACGGAAATTGTGGATAATGTGGATAAGTCGGTGCAAAACTCCATTTTCCCTAAAAAAGGGAAAAAATGGGTGTGCAAAACTTATCCACAAAACTGGGGACAAAATGTGGATAATGTGGACAACAAGAAAGTCGAACATATATTTTGTGCAACTTGTCTGGTTTACCATAAAGTTGGCGGGCTGGCAGAAGAAAAAACGTTTTACCTGGATAGGCAGGGAGGCGGCGTTTTACAGCAGGTTCCTTTGTTCGTGTATGGAGGGTCTTGTTTTATGGCTGGGATTTTCCGGGTACGGCAGGTTCGGCTTATCTTAGCCGGGCGCGTGCGCAGAATAAATGTAAAAAAATCATGAAATCATTGAATAAAATCCCTGTTAGTGTTAGAATAAATAAGATTGTATAACTATACCTATATGATCTTTTCGATCTAAAACACATCATACATTGAGCTATAAAAACGAAAAAAGAACGAGAAAGCAAGAAATAGGAGAGAAAAGCATGAATCTGATAGAGAAAGTGTTTGGTACCCACAGCGAACGCGAGCTGAAGCTGATCCGCCCGATTGTGGATAAGATTTTAGGTATGCGCGAGCAGATGGTTGCCTTATCGGATGACGAACTGCGCGACAATACGCGCAAGTTCAAAGAGCGCCTTGCAAACGGCGAGACGCTGGACGACCTCCTGCCGGAGGCATTTGCAACCGTGCGTGAGGCGGCGAGACGGGTATTAAATATGGAGCATTACCCGGTTCAGCTGATCGGTGGTATCGTCCTGCATCAGGGACGTATCGCAGAGATGCGTACTGGTGAAGGTAAAACCCTGGTTTCCACCGCACCGGCGTACTTAAATGCGCTGGCTGGAAAGGGCGTATTTATCGTTACCGTCAATGACTACCTGGCAAAACGAGATGCAGAGTGGATGGGCGAGGTTCACAGATTCCTCGGTCTGACTGTCGGCGTGGTTTTAAATTCAATGAATTCCGACGAGCGCCGGGAAGCTTACAACTGTGATATTACCTACGTTACCAACAATGAGCTTGGTTTCGATTACCTGCGTGACAACATGGCGATCTACAAAGAGCAGATGGTTATGCGGAATCTGGACTATGCGATCATCGATGAGGTCGATTCCGTCCTGATCGATGAGGCGAGAACCCCGCTTATCATTTCCGGACAGAGCGGCAAGTCCACGAAGCTCTATGAGGTGTGCGATATTCTGGCACGTCAGTTGGAAAAGGGCGAGGAATCAGCAGAATTTTCCAAGATGGCAGCCATCATGGGCGAGGAGATCGAGGAGACAGGCGATTTCGTAGTCAATGAGAAAGATAAAGTAGTCAACCTGACCGAGGCTGGTGTGAAGAAGGTTGAAGATTTCTTCCACATCGAGAACCTGGCGGATCCGGAGAACCTGGAGATCCAGCACAACATCATCCTGGCACTGCGTGCCAACTACCTGATGTTCCGCGATAAGGACTACGTGGTAAAAGATGACGAGGTTCTGATCGTCGATGAGTTTACCGGACGTATCATGCCGGGACGCCGTTATTCCGATGGTCTCCATCAGGCGATTGAGGCGAAGGAGCACGTACATGTGCGCCGTGAGAGCCGCACGCTGGCAACCATTACCTTCCAGAACTTCTTCAACAAGTTCAACAAGAAGGCTGGTATGACCGGTACGGCACAGACCGAGGAGAAGGAGTTCCGTAACATTTACCAGATGGACGTTATCTCCATCCCGACGAACCGCCCGGTACAGCGTATTGATTACGAGGATGCGGTTTATAAGACGAAAAAAGAGAAATTCCATGCGGTTGTCGAGGAAGTGGCAGCAGCCCATGAAAAGGGACAGCCGGTTCTGGTTGGTACCATTACGATCGAGACTTCCGAGCTTCTGAGCAAGATGCTGACAAGACGCGGCATTCCGCATAAGGTATTAAATGCGAAGTTCCATGAGCTGGAGGCTGAGATCGTAGCAGATGCAGGTATCCACGGTGCCGTTACGATCGCGACTAATATGGCAGGCCGTGGTACGGATATTAAGCTGGATGAGATTTCCAGAGAACTGGGCGGCTTAAAGATTATCGGTACAGAGCGTCATGAGTCCAGACGTATTGATAACCAGCTGCGCGGTCGTGCCGGACGTCAGGGCGATCCGGGTGAATCACGTTTCTACCTGTCCCTGGAGGATGACCTGATGCGTCTCTTCGGTTCAGAGCGTCTGATGAATATGTTCAACGCGATGGGCGTACCGGAGAATGAGCAGATCGAGCACAAGATGCTTTCCAAGGCGATTGAGAAAGCACAGATGAAGATTGAGACCAACAACTACGGTATCCGCGAGAACCTGTTAAAATACGACGAGGTTATGAACGAGCAGCGTGAGGCAATCTACGCAGAGCGCCGCCGTGTACTGGATGGCGAGAATATGCGTTCCGTTATCATGAAGATGATCACGGATATCGTAGAAAACGCCGTAGATATGTCCATCTCTGATGAGCAGGAACCGGCTGAGTGGGATCTGTCCGAGTTAAATTCCCTGCTGCTTCCGGTTATCCCGTTAGAGCCGATTCAGCTGACGGAAGACCAGCAGCATATGAAGAAAAATGAGCTGAAACATATGCTCAAAGAGGCGGCAACGAAGCTTTATGAGACACGCGAGGCAGAGTTTACAAGCGCGGAACAGGTACGCGAGATGGAGCGCGTGATCCTTCTGAAAGTGGTTGATGCAAAGTGGATGGCTCATATCGACGATATGGATCAGCTGCGCGAAGGCATCGGTCTGCAGGCGTATGGTCAGAGAGATCCGCTGGTTGAGTATAAGATGAGCGGCTATGAGATGTTCGACAGCATGACGGCAGCGATCCGTGAGGATACCGTCCGTATTCTGTTCCACATCCGTGCAGAGCAGAAGGTCGAGCGTGAACCGGCTGCCAAGGTAACGGGAACCAACCGTGACGACAGCACCGTGCAGGCACCGAAGAAGCGTGAGGAGAAGAAGATTTACCCGAACGATCCGTGCCCATGCGGTTCCGGCAAGAAGTACAAACAGTGCTGTGGACGGAAGCTGTACGCGAAGAATTAATAGATGAAAGAAGGCAGGCTGCCGTGATTTTGCAGCAGTCTGTGCAGAAAATTCCCGAAACTATGGCGAAATACCTGGTTCCGGGAATTTTTCCAAATATAAAAAAGAGTTACGGTCTATATGTGTGTGATCCGTAACAAAATATAACTGAAAGAATGCTGAACCGTTGAGGAAAATGGCAGCAGATAGATGAGAATGGAGAAGGTGAGAGCATGGTTGAATTAGATCAGTTTAAGTATACATTATCAACCTACGATGAGACGCTGAAAGAGGTCAAGGATTCCCTGGATCTGGAAAATAAGGAGCGCCGCATCACGGAGCTT
>ERZ779870.1873-NODE-1873-length-12312-cov-2.82027_pt1 | contig 12312 bp, 18 predicted proteins | sample MGYA00511247_ERZ779870 | MGnify/ENA primary metagenome ERZ779870 (study PRJEB29588, sample SAMEA2149068) | human gut metagenome | biome: human gut; feature: human-associated habitat; material: faeces | place: Denmark | collected 2008/2010 ...
GGGGGAGGAGCTTTCTGAAGAAAGGTCTCTCCCCCGGCGCTTTCTCCCCTTAAAAGGATGTGCGTATGAATATCAAGGTGCAAATGGGCATGGTGCTGAACTTGGACAAGTGCCTCGCGTGCCACACGTGCAGCATCCCGTGCAAGAACGCGTGGACCACGGCCCCCGGCACGGAATACATGTGGTTCAACAACGTGGAAACCAAGCCCGGCGTGGGCTATCCCAAAGAATGGGAAAATCAGGACCGTTACAAGGGCGGCTGGGAAATCAGGGACGGCAAGCTCCATCTGCGGGCGGGGGGCAAGACCGACAAGTTGGCAAATATTTTTGCGAACCCGGATCTGCCGGCCCTCGACGACTACTATGAGCCGTGGAAATACGATTATGAACGGCTGACGGACAGCCCGGCTTCGCGGCATCAGCCCGTGGCCCGTCCCTATTCGGCGGTCACGGGAAAGGCGTTCAACCCGCAGTGGGGCAGCAACTGGGAGGACGACCTCGGCGGCGCGCCCGTCACCGGGCTTTCCGACCGCAACTTCGCGGGGCTCGAAGCCAAGGCGTATCTTGATTTCAAGAACGTGTTCATGATGCACCTGCCGCGCCTGTGCGAGCACTGCCTGAATCCCGCGTGCGTGGCGTCCTGTCCGTCCGGGGCCATGTACAAGCGCGACGAAGACGGGATCGTGCTGGTGGACCAGTCCCGTTGCCGCGGGTGGCGCTACTGCGTATCGGGGTGCCCCTACAAGAAGGTGTACTTCAACTGGAAGACGCACCGTTCGGAAAAGTGTCTGTTCTGCTATCCGCGCATCGAAGCGGGCGAGCCGACCCTGTGTGCGCACAGCTGCGTGGGCCGCATCCGGTACGTGGGCGTCATGCTGTACGATGCCGACCGGGTGCGCGAGGCCGCCTCGCACCCCCAGCCGCAGGCCTTGTATCAGTCACAGCTTGAGGTGTTCCTCAATCCCAACGATCCCGCCGTCTGCCGCGAAGCCGAACGCAAGGGCATTTCGTGGCATGTCATGGAAGCGGCCCGGCGTTCTCCTATCCGCAAACTGGTGGTGGATTGGAAGTTGGCCCTGCCGCTGCATCCCGAATTTCGGACCTTGCCGATGGTGTGGTACGTGCCGCCGACCAGCCCGCTCGTCTCGGGTGGCGTCGAAGACGCCAAGGGACTTGACCGGATGCGGATCCCCGTCCGCTACCTCGCCAACCTGTTGGCGGCGGGCGATGAGGAGCCGGTGCGCTCGGCGCTTTCCCGTCTGCTCGCCATGCGCCGCCACATGCGGGACGGTCAATTCCAGTCCACGGCTTCCGCGCCGTTCCCGTCCCTGCGCGCGCATCCCGATACGTCGGGAGTATTGGCCGATGCCGGTCTGACGCCGGAACAGGCTGCCGAGATGTATCATCTTCTTGCCATTGCCCGCTATGAGGACCGGTTTGTGGTTCCGAGCTCGGGACGTGAAAACCACGATGATGTCTGGGCCATGAAAGGCTCGGAAGGGCTGGCGCAGGGTGAAATGGAGGAAAGGCCATGAACGATTCCGATCGTCAGCTTCTGCTCGCCGTGTCGGGGCTGCTGCATTACCCCGATGACGATTTTTTCGTTCAGGCGCGCTCGTTTGAGGAACTGTGCGATTTGCTGTCCGTGGTCCGGGCGTGCCCGCTGCGGGAGTTCATCCGGTCGGCCCGCTCGAAAGGGCTTTCCAGATTGCGCGAAGAGCACGTCGCCATTTTCGACATGGACAGCAAGTGCAGCCTGTCCCTTGCATGGCACCGCTACGGGGACGATCCCCGGCTTGGGCGCGCGCTGGCGGGCCTGAACGAATTGTACCGCGACGCGGGCTTTGAGCCCGTACAAGGCTTGCTGCCGGATTATCTGCCGCTGGTGCTCGAGTTCTTCGCGGCCGCGCCTGACTGGGCTCGGGTGGTGCTGCTCGACGGGTTCGGCAAGGAACTTATCGGCATTTATGCCGCGCTTGAGGCCCGGCATCCCGACAGTTCCTATGTCTCTCTGTTCCGGCCGATCGTCGCGGTTCTCGGCCTTGTCCCGGATCAACGCCTTCCCGCGAAGCGTTTGGAGCAAGTTTAGGTGGAGAGAGGGTATCGGGGGAAGAGGAGGAAACGTTTTTGAGCGTAGGGCTCGCCCGCGCGGTTTCCCTCTCTCCACCTTTTCTCCCCAAAGTTTCTGGCTGATGGGGGAATTGCGGAGGCTCGTTCCGGTTACAGCCGTTCCAATATATTTCGCAATATATTTGGATAGAGAGGAGTTGTAGAGTCATTTCCCATCGGTCGGAAAGCATTCCCTCCGGGCGGGTATGGGCGATGGTCCCATACGCCGGGAGGCATTCTTAAGGAGGTCATATGCACTTTTTCTTTGCGTACTATCCATACATCTGCATAACGTTGTTGCTGGCGGGGCTGGCGTTCCGGTACGTGACGGATCCGGGCGACTGGAACGCGCGTTCCAGCGAAATTTTTGAGAAGACATGGTTGCGCCGGGGATCAATCATTTTCCACTATGCGATCATCTTGTCTTTCTTTGGGCATATTGTGGGCCTGCTCACGCCCGATAGCGTAATGCACGCCCTGCGGATCTCCATGGAAGCCCATACCGTGGTTGCGGTGGGCATGGGTATGATTCTGGCTCCGCTGGTTGTGGTGGGCCTCGGCATCCTGCTGTGGCGGAGAATCACGAACGAGCATGTCTGGGCCACGACCGTTCCTATGGACGTGCTGGTGGTACTGCTCATTCTGATCAACGGCTGTACCGGGTTTTATCAGGCGTATGTGGCGCATTTTCCGGTATTTGTGACCGTTGGACCGTGGCTGAGGAGCCTTGTCGTCTTCCGGCCTGATGTGGTTCTGATGGAAACGGTGCCGCTGTTCCTGCAAATCCATGTGGTGAGCGCGTTTACGTTGTTCGCGCTGATTCCGTTCAGCAGATTGGTGCACATCTTCAGCGTGCCGGTCACATACGCGCTGCGTCCGTTCCAGATCTATCGGAGGCGGTATGCCGGACTTTAAGAACACTGTCGGCGGGCGTTTTTTGACCATGCTGGAAGCGCAGGCCCCCGCCAACTTCGCAATGGTCATGTCCACGGGCATCGTGTCCGTGGCCCTGCACCTGCTGGATTATCCCATCGGCGCACGTCTGCTGTTTTGGCTCAACGCGGCGCTGTGCGTGGGGCTGGCGATCCTGTACATCATACGGCTGTTCGTGTTTCCGAAACGGTTCGTCCAAGATTTCAGGAGCCACGGCGCGGGGCCGGGCTTCCTGACGGTGGTGGCGGGCATATGCATTCTGGGCAACCAGTTTGTGCTGCTCGGCAAAGATCCGGCTATGGGCGCGGCGCTGTTCTGGATAGGGAGCGTCCTGTGGATCGTGATTTTGTGGGGCGTGTTCTACTTCGTGTTCTCCGACGAACCCAAGCCGCCGCTGGAAAAAGGCATTAACGGCGCGTGGCTGGTCGCCACCGTGAGCACGCAGGCCATCGTGATCCTCGGCTGTATCCTCATCGATCATATGCCGTGGGACAAGGAAATCGCCTTCTTTGCGTTCACGGCGCTGTTTCTGCTTGGATTCATGTTGTACTTGTTCGTGATCACGATGATTTTTTACCGGTTTGCGTTCAAGGAGCTGGAACCGGCGCAGCTCAGCCCGACCTACTGGATCAATGCCGGGGCCGTGGCGATTACGACGCTGGCGGGCGCGGAACTGTTGTCGCATCCGGGCGCATCGCCGCTGTTGATGGAGTTTTTCCCGTTCATCAAAGGGCTGACGCTCATGGCGTGGGCCACGGCGACCTTCTGGATCCCGATGCTTTTTCTGCTCGGGTTCTGGCGGCACAGCGTGAAGCAATACCCGGCGGCCTACACCCCGGAATACTGGGGCATGGTGTTCCCATTGGGGATGTACACCGCATGTACGGCCATGCTGGCGAAGTCTCTGAATCTGGAATTCCTGTTGCCGTTGCCGGAAGTCTTCGTGTACGTGGCGCTGGGGGCGTGGACGGTGGTTTTCTGTGGTATGGTCATCACAAGGCTGGTAATGCTCCTGAGGGGGGATTGCCCGACGGCATAGCACCAATGGGGAGGCTGCCGAACGAGGCGGTGGTCCTCCCTTTTCCATAAAAAAGAATGTTAATTAGGAATTTCAACATGTAACATTAATGTTGCACCAAAACATGTGGTGCAGACGGCAAAATGTGTCTTCCCGAGATTACTGTTCCACGGAATTTCATATGTTGAATCACCAAAAAACTCCACCTTCCGATTCATGCCGGAAGGTGGAGTTTTTTGGTTTCTTCAGTCCGACTTCTTTGCCACAAATCGAATCTCGTCTCGATGTTCCGGGAGCCACCTGCACTTATGCAGGCACCACCACGACGTGATGATAAACCAACCATCCGCTTTCGCTTTTCTATCGGAATGAGCACCGGACAAATCACAATCAAGCGAGCAGAGCATCAACGCCTGATTACGTTCACCGTGTGGACAGCGAAACTTTTCCTCTTCCTCTGGCATAGGTAGTGGCATGACCTCTCTCCTTTTTGGGGAAGGAGGATACTGTATGGGATGGAATAGGGCAATCCTTGCTTATTATTTATAGAATAGCCTTTTTCTCTCTTAATTCCGGTGGCGACTGCCTGCCTTCCCTCTCGCTCTCGTAACTGCTCTTGCAGTGTTCCCTCTGCCAGAAGAACAGCCCATCCACTACGCGCCAGGGCCATGCCCTCCTCCTACCCCTCTCTCGCCATATAAACGAGTACTATGTCAAGGGCAGGCGCTCAAGCTTCTAAACCGCCTACACGGCGGATAACTACGCCGCCCTTATATCATGTGTTTTTTACACACATGTTTTTCATGAAGTCAAAAAGAAAGTCCAGAACCTCTTCCTCTTGACAGTGCTCAATAAGGCGTTGCCGGAAATCTTTTTGTGTCTCTCCTTCTTTGGCACACTCGAAGGCCAGCGGCATGACATAACCATCCTTGACCACATCCGCGAGGTCAAATACCAGCGCGCCTCTTCGCGTCTTCCCGTGCAGGATGGGCATGGCGAAACTGATCCCAAGACCACAAAGCGCCACAGCGGCATACCCATACGCGATATAGTTGCCATGATCCAGAAAGCCGTTGCAGACATCAAAAGTTGTTCGGAAAAACCTTTTGGAATAAAGTAGTTAAAAAGAGGCGATGCGAACGAAGCTATTGGAGGGTGCCAAGATGTAATCCTTTGAAAGATAAAGATATTGTCTCGTATCGCTCTAGTTGTCCGCCGTGTAGGCGGTTTAGAAGTCGGCAATTTTATGACGCGCGTTCCGGTACATGTTGTCCGCCGTGTAGGCGGTTTAGAAGGTCAACGGCGTGGATTCGCTCATTAACTCTAAGTTACCCACCGTGTAGGCAGCTTGGAAGAGCGTAAGTAGGAGCTTATTTTTAGTATACCACTATCTTATAGTTGTAAAAAATAGTTGTGCAGGAGTTTGGTATGGTGAGTGGTGGAATCAGGCCGGGAAGCGGCAGGAAGAAAGGACGTACAAGCGTTGTTCCCGAAGATAACGCCGTCGTAAAAAATGTAAAACGAGTGGGAAGCTCTTGACGCCGTTGCGGAGTGGGAGGGATTGATGCGATCAACCTTAATACGGCGTGAACTATCGAAGTTGTTCAGTAAGTATTTTGAAAAAATAGTTGAAAAAAGTAGTTGACTAAAAAATACAAGAAGGGGGTAAAAGAAATCAACAGCAAGAGAAATGAACAGCCCGCCAAGGTGCGACTAACACCAAGACGGGCCTAACCAGAAAACCCGATCAGGAGTAAAAACATCCCCACGTGCGTGGGAAAGAGCATTAATATATTTATAGGCTGTTTACGGGAGGGGTTTGAAGAAATAGGAGCCATACCGGAGCAAGGTGAGTACGTTATCTGCTTGGAGAAGCCTGATTAACCTGCTGGGTTTCGCTCGTCTCTTCGGAATTGGACATTACTCCAACAAGTATAGCGGCATTGAGCAATATGATGAGGGCAATCATAATTTTCAAGAACCGCGTAATCAGCTTGTTCATTCTTTTTCTGAACTCATTCAACAAGCCAAGAGAAACAAGGAAGAGAATGCTTCCCATAATGGAAAGACTTCCCATATGTTGTGTTATTCCAGCGGGGATGAGGACGAACCCTGTGGTTACCATCAGGAACAATGCGATAGCCTGTCCGATAGGATTTAGAATACTCCCATGTCGTTCGGAAAAAGTGAGCTCTCCTCGTTCAGCCCGAAGATTTGCGGAAAAGACTTGTTTATGAAGTTGTTCCAGCATCGCAGAGTTGACTTTGACGAGGGCTTTTTTTTCGCCTTTAAAAGTAGCAACGATGGTGATTTCCTTATCTTCGCCCCCAACTAGAGCACCTACAAGGGTCCCTGTCCCGCCAAGAAACAGGCCGCCAACCAAAGCCCCACCAAGAGCTCCACTGAGACGCTTTACATTTTCCTCCGTGACAATTTCAAAGTCAGTCACATTGGGATAAATATCGAAGTCACCAGCTAATATTCTAAATCTTTTGCCCATAATGCTCCCCCTCCTTTTTCTTCTCAAAAGTTTCCTTCACGTCTACCCCGAGCGCGTCCGCGATGCGGATTAAAGTGGAAAGGCGGCATTCAAGGATGCCATCGTCGGTTCGGGCTTTGGCAAGGGTCGCCGGTACTAGAGAGATCTCGAATCTTGATCTTTTTATCTTTCATTATCTTCTTAATATTGCTTATAATCATAGTTTTTCGGGAGTATTGTTTTAGTAACGTGAATTTTTATTGACTCTATTTGTTTACGATGCTAAAACAAAATCAACGAAAGGGCAATACAAAAACAGCCCTCGGAGGTGGTAGCAACACCGCCGAGGGCCTAACCACAAAAACCTACCATGGGAGTTTGTTATGGCTGCACCTAGCATTACCGATCTTCAGTCTCTCGTCAATCGTCTCACTGCCGACAACAATCGCCTTCGTAACCTCGTGAAGCTCTACGAGGCCACGTTCGCCGCCATGAAGCCGGCAAGTACTACGTCTGCTCGGATGACGGCGAAATCTCTAGCTCTTATGCACGATGTGCAGTTCTCACAGGCGCGTCTCGGCACCACCCCCTGCGCGACGGAAATTGCTCACGGTTTTATGACGCCGTGATGCGTGAAGTGCAGATTTCTGCCGCAATGGTGGATGCGGCGCGCAACGCGCTCAACAACGCCCTTGAACTTCGCCAGATCGCGGAAACGGTGTGGTAGCCATGACCCCGATCACCCGCCTCGAAATCTGGATGTGCGGCTATGTGCTCGGCATCGTGACGATGCTCATCAGGGAAATGGGAATGTAGACGGATGGCCCCCGGAAACGGGGGCTTTTACATAAGGGGCACGGAATGTTGGAACAGGAAAAGCCACGCCGGACGATTGCGGAGCGCATCAGGAAGAAGGAACCGAAGCCGAAGAAGGCGAAGACGCCGAAGAAACGGGAAGTCTGCCGGGTGGAGATCGAACCGGGGGAATCGCGGATCATGCAGTGCCCGCGCCCTATGCTGGTGACGGCCCCGGCATGGCTGGCGGAATGGTTCAGGTAACACACAAGGCCGGGGTGGATGCCCCGGCTTCTCATCGGAGTGAGTTATGGAAATGAAAGCCTTGTCAGTGCGCCAGCCGTTCGCGTCGCAGATCGTCATAGGGGAAAAGACCATCGAATGGAGGTCGAAACCGTTCAACTGGCGCGGCCCTCTGGTCATCTGTGCCTCGAAAAGCGCGATCATCGAACTGGACAACGGGAAACGTCTGCCCGTAGGCGTGGCCCTCGGCATTGTGGATGTAGTGGGATGCCGCCCCATGACGCGGAAAGACCTTGTTGCGGCGTGCTGCGAGGATTACGAGGACGAGATGTATGGTTTCGCATGGGAGCTTGTGAGCCCGCGTGAGGTCGTGCCGGTGCCCGTCAAAGGCATCGTTGCCCCGCGGCCTTTTGGAGAGGCCCGGAACTGACCTTGTGCCCCGGATGGCATGACAGGAACCTATTGGACGATTGAATGGACCCCCGACCGGAAGGAAGAGGGCTTTGCACATGGGTCAGGCGGTGAAGGGACGGACGGTTTTTAGGCTCGTCTTCCCTTGACGGGGCTCTTATTTGTACATATTTTTGTACAAAAAGGAGATACCATGTCTCAGGCCATTACCTATTCGGAAGCTCGGCAGAATCTGGCCGAAACGATGAACCGTGTCTGCGATCATCATGAACCTGTCATTATTACCCGGCAAAAATCACCCTCTGTGGTCATGATGTCTCTTGAGGACTACAATTCCATCATGGAGACGGCATACCTCCTCCGTTCACCTGCCAATGCCGCACGCCTCAGGGAAGCGATACAGGCCGCAGATACAGGCAAGGCCATTCCGCATGAACTGGAGGATTGATCATGCTGCTTACGTGGACGCCGCAGGCGTGGGAGGATTACCTCTATTGGCAACATACGGACAAGCGCACGGTCAAACGAATCAATGAATTGCTGCGTGATGCCATGCGAAACCCCTTTGAAGGGCTGGGGAAGCCGGAACCGCTCCGGTTCGATCTTGCCGGATGTTGGTCACGCCGCATCAATCAGGAAGATCGCCTCGTCTACAAAGTGGACGAACGAAGCGAAGCCCTGATCGTACTCCAATGTCGTTACCATTATTGAATTAAGATAAAAGCCCTGTTCGTTTCATCAACGAGCAGGGCTGTTTTACCATGTCCGGCAATCCCTACGCGGCGCACCTGCGCCGATACTTCCAGAGAATGTTGTGATCGGTCTTCAAAGCATGTCGGAATGCCTCGATCACGTCTGTGTGGTACGCCTTCACGCTGCCGTATCGGCTGTCCTCGACTTCCCTGATTTCGTACCCCCATGCGCCGGGGCATGTCGGCGAGCTTGCGTCCGGCCACGGAGTACATGGCCTGTGACACCTCAAAGACCTCTTCCAGCCACGGAATGGCCTTCACCTGCTTCCATGTCCGGCTGTCCCCGATATCGTCGCGGAGATGTTCGTTTTCCTTGGAAAGGCGGCTTGCCGTGTTCATCGCCGTGGCCTCGCGCCGGGAGCCGATTTCCGCCTTGGTGCGGACGGCCTCGTCGCGATGTGCTTCCACGAGCTTTCGCTGTTCCCGCTCGAACTTGTACTGCTGGAGCAGGGAAATCCCGAAGTCGGGAGCGTCGAGGATGCGATCCATCACCGCTTCCGTGGCATACAGGCCGCGCTTACGGATGGAAGGGACGACCTCGTGGATGATCCACTGTTTGAACGCCTTGGCTTCCGGTTTGCGGGAACGGAGGATGAGGGAATAGAGGCCGGGTTCGGAAATGATGGACATTTCCTGTTTTCCACCGGGGGTGTCATTACTGATGATACCCTTCTCGTCGTCATCCAGATACGACAAGGTTTGCGATGTGTTTGTAAGTTCCAGACATTCGCACACGTCCTTGGCCACAAACCACGGCTCGCCCTCGCATTCTACGACGCGAACCCTGCCGAATTCCGCTTTTTCAAAAACTTTCAACATGTCCATATGAACCCCTCGGGTTAATGTCATTTCTTCAAATACCGCACCGGGAACAGAACCGCCTCAATGAGCATGACCTTCTGGAAGTTCCCTTCCGGGGTGTCCGTACGGTCGCATTCGGCGCGGACGGCTTCAAGCCGGATGGGGCGGGCTTGCCCGGCCATGCCTACGAAGTCGCGGGCGTGGATGTCGCAAATTTGCCAGATATGCATGGCTTGCTGGTTGTCGGGCAGGAGTTGCACTTCCGAAGAGGTACAGGCGCCGCAGGGCGGTTCCAGCCCGTCGAGCGCCCATGTCTCCCGGCATTCGTCGCAGCTTGGCGCGTTGTCCGCTAGGCGTCCGCACCAGTCACGGAGTTTTTTTCTTCCGCCGCCTTCACGAAAGAGAGTTCGCTGGACACGCAGGAATAGATGATGCCCATGAGGCTGGGGTTCATTTCCCACAGTTCCTTGATCATTTCCTTGGAGAAGGGGATGGGCGAGCCGTCCTCGAATTCGAGCCCTTCCCAGCCGGAGAGGGCGCGTTGCAGGTGCAGGATCTTGAAGCGGCGATCCATGAGTTCGGGGGTGCGCTTTTCGTTGCCGTTGAAGGTGCGGGACTTGACCCGGATGGTATCCAGCTCGGTTTCCGTCAGGACGCGGGTGTACACGCCGGAATCGTCGGGAAAGCATTTGATGAAGGCGGTATCTTTGGCGGTGGCGTCGTTCACGAATTTCATGATGTTGATCCTCTGGTTGAAAGTTGAAGTGGTGGTTGAAGAATAGCCCCGCCGGAAAAGGAGACGGCGGGAGCCGGAGCTATTCGAGGATGATTTCCACGGCGTCCTCAAGGCCGACGCCGAGGATGTCGGAGGATTGCGAAAGGGTGACGGTCGCGGAATCGGCGTCGAACCGGACTTCCTTGCCCTCGCTGCCTTCCCTGAGCCGTTTGGCGGCGTCGTTGCGCATGTAGTATTCAAAATCCACGCTGGAGTCCCGCATGATGTCGATGGGCTGGCCGGGGAAATGGTCGCCAAGCTCGTCGGTAAACTCCGTGGGTGTGGAGAACTTGATGGTGCAGGAGCGCATTTTTCCGGCTGTCCCGTCGATGCGGATAACGGAATCGGCGTTTTCCAGTTCATTGCCGATGGCGGGGCCGTAGGGCATCCACCACGTTACCACGTCATCCACGGCCCATGCGCCGGAGATGCCGGGCGCGACGGTCAGCGTGTTCGTCCGTTCGTCCACGGCGGTCACGGCGTAGCCCTTGCTGGAATTGTCGTCCGACTTGGTGACGTTCTGGATTTTCTGCCCAGTAAAGAAGACCTTCGCGTCCTCGACGACGATGGAAGTCGCGGAAGCCTGCGCCTCAGCCCCCACGGTTGAAGACTCGGCGTCCGGTAGGCTTCAAAGGCCACCAGCGCGACGGTACTCCGGGCGTATTCCGCATACAGGGCACACATCTCCGTCATGGCCTTGTCCAGTGCGCGGGCGTCGGACGTGCTCAGGCGGTCGAGTTCGGCCATGCGGCGCTTGATGGCTTGGCGGCGGCTTTCGATGGCGGCAATATCCACGGCTACCCCCTGCGGATCAGGATGTTGTGGACCAGTGCCGTATCCCCCGGAGCCACGGGTGCGGAGTCCACGACGCTCCATGTTTCGCCGTCCATGATGATCTGGTCGGGGACGGCGGTCACGGGAAGGCCGGAGGCTGCGGCAAGGATGATGCAGTCCCCGAGCTGTACGGGCAATTCCGGGTTTTCTTCGATTTTTGCGTTTTTGCGTATGCCCTTGAACGGGGTATCCTTGATCGAAGGTTCATAACGCATGGTCTGATCGTTGTAGACCTGTCCATCCTTCTTCTGACGGTAGATCATCCGTTTGCCGAACTTGTTGATCAATTGGCGTGCGGTCCTGCCCACGCTGGCGTACAGGGATGCGCTCATCCTCTTCCCACCTCCATGATGCCCCCGCCCTTGCCCGTGCAGACGGTACCGAGCCCGGCGAGCAGGCCGGACAGGGAGGGGAATACTGTTTCCGCCGGGGCCGTGCCGTTGTAGGCGATGCTGATCACGTCCACGCTCAGGCTGGCGATGTCCCCGCCCCGGTCGAGCGGCGCGAGGTAGTCCTGTTCGACGAAGAAGCCCGCCAGTTCGCAGCAAGCCTCGACGACTTCCGCCGGGATTTCATCCGGGGCTATTTCCCCGTCCTGCGTGACCACGCCAGACCGGGGCCACGCCATGCGCTGCGAGCGGGAAGCCTTGCGCCCATTCCACATAACCTTGCGGTTGAGCCAGTCAGAGGCGCGGATCAGCGCAGCCTCCTTCTGGACTTCCGCCAGTTCGTCCGTCCATGCGGTCGTCAGCCGGGCGGCATGGTAGGCGTCGGCATCGGCAACGCTGGCGAAGCTGTTGGCCCCGGCGGGCAGGGTGCCGTCTTCAACGATGAGGGGCATGGTTTTCTCCTTGAAGTCCCGTTTTGGGGTTCCGGGCGGGGGCGGAGGGTATTCCCCCGCCCGGTCGAAGCGCGGGGCTACTTGCCCTTGCGCTTCTTTTTCCTGGGGGTGCAGGTCATGGCGGTGTCTTTGCCGTTGGGGTTACGCTTGCGGCTGCCCGGGGACGTCACTGCCGGCGCGGGCTCCGCTGGCGGCGAGGACATGGGCCAGCACGTCGGCCTTGGCGGTGATCGTCGCGGGAATGGCGATGCCGTGCGCCTTGGCATGGTCACGCAGCTCCGCCAGCGTCATCAGGTCAAGAGGCTTGTTTGCGTTTGGCTC
>ERZ779870.1878-NODE-1878-length-12299-cov-2.55219_pt1 | contig 12299 bp, 8 predicted proteins | sample MGYA00511247_ERZ779870 | MGnify/ENA primary metagenome ERZ779870 (study PRJEB29588, sample SAMEA2149068) | human gut metagenome | biome: human gut; feature: human-associated habitat; material: faeces | place: Denmark | collected 2008/2010 ...
TCCACATCCGCATCCAGGGTGATGACGGAGATTCCCTTTTCCCTGGCCTGGGTCAGGACCGGAGTCAGGGCATATTCATCGTTGGCAGCCACGGCAATGGCCTCCACCTTCTCGTCGATAAGGTTCTGTATCAGATGTATCTGCTCCTGGGCAGAGGGGTGGTCGGGGTACAGCACAATACAGTTCTTGCCGGCATCCTCCACCGTCTGTTTAAACCCTTCGCTGGCCAGCTCATTGTACCAGTTGTTTCTGGATTTCATGATAATGGCGTATTTTCCCCTGTTAAACTGGCTGCTCTGGCAGGAAAACAGGAACAACACGCCTGTCATCATGACCGCCCCCGCTATCCAAGCCCAATTTTTTCCTTTCACCCTGCCGTTCCCGCCTTCCTGCTGTTTTTTCCCAGTATATACCTAATGTCGTATTTTGTCCATTTCCGTTGCAAATTTATGATTTCTTGATACAATAGTTGTATCGGTATTGATTATTGTATACAAATCACTGCCTTTTAGAAAAGGATGGATGATGATAGATGAAACTTCTGATTGTTGATGATGAAAAACTGACACGTGAGGGAATCCGGGACAGCCTGGGCCTGGAGAGCCTTGGCATCAGCCAGGTACTGTTAGAGGACGACGGCATACACGGCCTTAAAACCGCCCTTGAGGAGCGCCCGGATATTGTGCTCACAGACGTCCGGATGCCCAGGATGAACGGGGTCCAGATGGCGGAGCGGATTTTAAAGGAGCTGCCCGGGACCAGTATCATCTTTATGAGCGCTTATTCCGACAAGGAATACCTGAAAGCCGCTATCAAACTGAAGGCTTTGGGATATGTGGAAAAAACCCCTTGACATGGAGGAACTGGCCTCAGCCGTAAAGGAGGCAGTGGACAGCAGCAGGAACGAGAAAATAAGCCAGGCAGCAGCAAGGCTTCAGGAAAAGGAACAGCTGGGCCATCTGAGCCTCCTGCTGTCCCAGCCAGAGGAGGAAAGTCTTATAAAGGCAGGACAGCTGGCGGCGGACCTGGGTCTTTCTATCACCCATACCACCTGCTTCTGCTGCATTATCATTGACTGTGTCACTCCCTTATCCGCACTGCCGGAGGAACAGATGGACGGAATCAGGGATTATTTTATGGAGTATCTCACATCCATGGACATATCCCAGGCCTATGTGCTGAGGGGGGACCACCGCATTATTGTTTTCCTCCACTCCCCGGTGCGTCCCGCGGACAAGACCCTGTACGACTGCGCCGGTCTCCTGGCCCAAAAGCTTATTAAGATATGTCCCTTTTTCATTTCTCTTGGCCCGGTTGTAAGCGGAATGGACCGCGCGCATCTATCTTACCAGGAAGCCAGTGAACATCTGAAGGAGGCATTTTTCCACGACTACGGATTCATACTGACCCGCAATATGGAAACAGCTGTTTTCCGGCCGCCGGCAGATCTCCTTCTGGAATTTTCCATGGCCCTGTCCGAAAAGCAGGAGGAGGAAGCCCTGGACATCGTCAGGCGGCTGTACGAATCATTTGTGCCAAACGACATGATTGGCCCCAGCCAGGTAAAGGATATCTATTACAAGTATTTCAGCAAGCTGGACGAACACGGCCTGGGAAGCTATATTTCCCTGTGGCAGAAGGAAGGACTGGAGTCTGAATCCATCTGGGAAGGGGTTATGAACTGCACCATCCTGAGGGAGCTCAACGACCTTCTGGCGGCAAAGGTGCGCCTGTTCTTTGAGCGCCTTCGTGGAAACAGCGTGGGAAATCCGGTGGTATTCCAGATAAAGGAATACATCCATAAGAACTATGCGGTCCCGTCCCTTTCCGTGCCCGATGTCAGCGAATACGTCCGCCTTTCATCCAGCTACGTATGTACTATTTTTAAAAATGAGACAGGACAGACCTTAAACCAGTACCTGACGGATTACCGCATCAAGATGTCCAAGCAGTTCTTAAGCGATCCCAGATACAAGATTGCCGATATTTCCTCCAAGGTTGGATACAGCGACGGCAATTACTACAGCAAGACTTTTAAGAAAATCGTGGGCCTGTCCCCTTCTGAATACAGGGAGAAAATGCTTGCATGAAAAACCCGTTCACAAAGCTGATTCACCATTATACCTATGACATGCGCCTGAAAACAAAGCTTGTCATATCGCACATCATCCTGGTTCTGCTGCCCACCGCCGTACTGTCAGGCTTTCTTTACCTGCGCATTTACGGCATTGTTATGGACGACAGCATCCGCTCGGAGCAGGCTTTGTCCGCACAGACCGTGACCTCCATCGAGAGTCTCGTTTCCCATGTGGGGCACGCCTCTGACACCATCACCGGCTCCATGATGGTACAGGATCTGTTCCGGGTACCCAGATCAGAGGCCAGTACCCGGGATATCTCCACCTCCAAGATGAACAGCCTGTTCCACCTGGTGCAGAGCATTACGGACCATTCCATGATTATGGATGTGAAGATTTATTATGATGACAGCGTGTACGGGGACCTGATGCAGTACAACAAGATAGGGAATGCCCTGTTTAACCCGGTTTCTTCCGTCAGCAGCAGCTACTGGTACGGCATTTTCAGCACCTCACAGCAGTCGCGCCTGCTGTGCCCGGAATTGTACCTGACACCGGACGAGACGGGAAAGAGCGGAAAGCTGGCCTATATTACCCGAATCCCTTATACCTATGAAGGCGGTACTGTGTCCGACATTGAAAATGCCTCCGCCTATGTGGCCCTGTATCTGTCCGGACCTGCCTTTGAGACGGTGCTGCGCAACGACGCCACGGTCACGGATGAGGCTGCCTTTCTGGTTAATGAGCGGGATGTAATTGTGTCCGCCTCAGATATGGGCCTGGCCGGGAAATACTTCATTCCCCGCCGTGATCTGGAGCAGCGGGTGGGAAAGGAAAAGACCTTTTCCCTTGTTTCCTATCTGGACGGCTCTGCCTATGTCGCCTATTTTCCCATCGCGGACACGGACTGGTACATGATGTCCATTATTCCTGCCCTCCATATCGGAGACGCCGGAAAGGCGCTGATGACGCATTTTGCCATGATTTACCTGCTGTTCACCGCCCTGGCCCTGTACACTGCCTTCCGACTGTCGGGTTCCATTGCGGACCGCATCATAGGCGTGGCCCTGCAGATGGAGACGGTGCGCACAGGCCCGCCCCAGCCCATGGATGTGGCTGACACTGGCTGCGACGAGATTGGTGTGCTCTCCGATACCTACAACTACATGACAGAAGAAATCATCACCTTAATGGACAGCCAGAAAAAGGCTTCGGATGAGCTTCGGATGGCGGAATTCCGCGCCCTTCAGGCCCAGATTAATCCACATTTTCTCTATAATACCCTGGATATGATTAACTGGCTGTCCCAGACCGGGCAGAGCGAGAAAGTAACGGAAGCAGTCCAGATCCTGTCCCGTTTTTATAAACTGACTCTGAGCCGCAGGGAGCTGATGAACTCCATTGAGAAGGAGCTGGAGCATGTAAGCCTTTATGTGCGTCTCCAGAACATGCGGTATGACAATTGTGTGGCCTTTGTGGTGGATGTGCCGGAAGAACTGTGCGAGTACACAATCCCCAAGCTGACGTTCCAGCCCATTGTGGAAAATGCCTTTCTCCACGGAATCATGATGAAGGAAGAAAAAAAAGGCAGTATCCTGCTAACCGGCTGGCCAGAGGGAGATGATATTGTATTCATCATCTCTGACGACGGGGCAGGCATACCGCCTGAAACGCTTGATACTTTAAAGGATGATGTGAATGCCGGCACCGGCTCCTCCGCCAGCCCCAGGCACACCGCCTTTTCCGGCCATATCGGCATCTACAATACCAACTTAAGGCTGAAGAGCCTGTACGGCGAATCCTACGGCCTCTCCATCACCAGCACCCTGGGCAAAGGCACGGAGGTTACCGTTCGAATCCCTGCCAGACATATCACGTCTGACTGATTCCTTTCACATCCCAGCAATATGATTCATAGGCCGCTGTCAGGTTCATGGCAGCGGTCTCTTTTGCTGCCTTTTTCTCCAGATAGGATGCCTGGCCCTCCAGGTACTGCGTGCCTGTCAGCAGTCCGGCCTGCTGCTTTCTCTGGAGTCCTTCGTAGGTCAGCTGAGCGCTCTGAAAGGCAGTGAGGGCCGCCTCATAGGCTGTCTTGCTGGCCTGGAGGTTCTGGTAGGAAGCCAAAAACGCTGCCTCCTTTGTCCCCTCCGCCTCATCCACCAGCTTGAATCTGATATTAATTTCAGTGGTACTGCTGGCTGAGGTGTGGCGGGCATTCTGCACGCTCTTGTCATTTCCCATGGCCCTGATCTTATCGCTCTCATAGTCCACGGCTTCAATGGCGGCCATATCCGGCTCCGGTACGGTTCCTATGACCACCTGGCTGCTGTCCTCAATCCCCAGCATGGTAAGAAGCTGCTGCCGCAGCTGACTGGCCTGGAGCCTGAGGGATTCCAGCGAATTTTTGGCAGTGTCCAGGTTTTTTTGCGCTTCCTTCAGCTGGGCCTGGGTGGCGGAACCGGCTGCCTGCTTTCTCCCCATGGCCTCAAAGGCGGCCTGTAAGGACTCAACCCGCTTTTCCTGGTATTCCACGTTCTGCACCATCTGGTTGTAGGAATTCATCAGTGTCTGAGCTGTCATGGTAAAGGTATCCGCGGATTTTTCCAGGCTGCGGGTGCTCTTTTCACTGGTCATGGTATCCAGCTGGCTGTATATACGGCTGGCTGAGGATTTTAACATGGCGGCATTGGAGGCATAGATTCCGGCTGTCTGGCTGTCCTCATCGTCCATGTCCTCCGCCTTATCCTCCATGTTGTCCTGCTCCCGCTTAAGGGTGTCCCATATTTCCTGGTAGGCGTTTATATTGTCCTCATAATCCTCTATGCTCTCTTTTAAAGACAGGTTCCCCTGTTTCAGCAGTTCCCTCAGATTGCCGTATTCAATGATTATGGCACCCGCTGTATTCCCTGCGGTTTCCGGGGTGGTGCTGGCTGCTCCGGCCTGGGATATATCCTTAGATATGTCCTGAGATGTGTCCTGAGCTGCATAGGAAGTCCGGCCGCCGGCTCCCCACAGGCACAGTACCATTGCCAGAAGAACTATTTTAACCTTTTGGGTGTTTCCTGTCTGCGTGTTTCCCGTTTCTGTATTTCCCGTTATTATGTCCCCCCTGTTCCTGCCGCTCTCCTTTATATCACTGCGGTTTCTCATTTCTGTCCCACCTCGTTTCGTTCTGCCATTTCCTGTGCTTTACACGGTTCTATTCCGTCTCCCATATGCTCACATCCTATGACACAGACGCCAGTCCGTCCACCGACCAACGGTATTCCAACTGGGCCTTAAGCAGGGCCAGCTTCTGTGTGCGCACATTGACCTGGGCCGCGGCAAAGGCGGTCTGCTGTGTTACATAATCGTTCCTTGTCGTGGTTCCGGCTGCCATTTTCCGCTCCGCCGTCTCCATGGCTGCCGCCTCGATTTCATACGTATTAAGGGCCTGCTCATAGTCGGATTTGGATATCATCATGCTCTCGTATGCATTCTTTATGCTGGAAGCAGCTGTCTCCTTCTGGCTCTTTAAGCTCTGTTCCAGACTGGTTTTGTTGGTGCCGCTTTTTGCATTGGCTATTTTCTTTTCAAGTATTTTAAGGCTGTAGTTATTTTCCACTCCCCTGGATACATCTTCCTCCAGGTTAATGGCTGTCATCCCCTCCAGGTCCGGCTCCGGCACATCCCCTATATCCACCTGCGCCCCGTAGGTCCATCCCAGCATAAGGCAGAGAGTTTCTTTTGTCTGCCCCAGACTGCTCTGGGCCGACAGCAGGGATGCATCTGCCGATGTGACGGCCTCCTGGGCCGACAGCACCTGGGCCTGGGTAGACATACCCGCACTCAGGCGGTTAAGCGTCTGGTCATAGGAGGACCGGGCCTGTATCTTATTCTGTTCCAGGCTCTCCAGACTGTATGTCTGGCTCCAGTAGCTTATCATCAGCTCCTGGGCCTCCTTCACCAGACCTGCCTCTGTCTTGTCATATTCCAGCTTTTTGACGTCCCCGTCCTCCACATTGTCGTCTCCCTGCTCCCGCAGATTATCTGCCTGAATCTGGCTGCTCAGATAGGAGGAAAGGCGGCTGGCATAATCTGAATCCGACGAATCAGGATATTCCAGGCTTCCGTATATATCATCGGCGGCATCATAGTAATCATCCGCGATATCGTCCGCGTCCTCGCCCCGGAAATCCTCATACTCCAGCTGGTTCTGGATCACCGTGTTATTGTATACATGAATCAAATCCGCTATCTCTGTGAATTCCAGCTGATTATCCCTGAGGGAAGCCCACTGTTCTGCGGTATAGGCAAACTCCGGGGTGCCGGCCCATGCCGTCACCGGCATGGTGCCAAGGCACAATACCACTGCCAGGCATCCTGCCCCTATTTTTCCATATTTCATATGATTGACACCTCTTTCTTAAATATCCAGTACAACCCGTTTCTTATCACCGTTCATAAGCGCATAGTAGATTGGCAGTATGAACAGAGCCACCGCCACGCCCACGCTGAGTCCGCCGATGTTAACAATGGCCAGACCCTGGGTGGTGGAACCGCTGTCCCCTATGGCCAGGGCCATGGGAATCATGGAAAGGATGGTGGTAAGGCTGGTCATCATAATGGGCCTTAAACGTGTGGCGCCGGCCTCAATGAGGGCTGTCTTTAAATCCATGGTCATGCGGTATTGGTTCACTGTATCCACATAGAGGATACCATTGTTAACAACAGTGCCGACCAGAATCAGGAAGCCCAGGATAGACGTCATACTGATGCTGACCCCCGTAATCTGCAAAAGCCCGAAGGAGCCAATGAGGCTGAATGGTATGGTAGTCATTACCATGAAGGAAAACTTCGGTGACTCAAACTGCGCTGACAGTACCACAAATACCAGGAACACAGCAACGGCAATCGCCTGGTACAAGGCTGCAAATTCCTCCTGCATCATTCGGTTCATGGAGTTGACACCCCTTTTGATGGTGCCGCTTAAGTTGGGGTTTATGACCTCGCTGTCTATGGCGGACTGGACATTTCCCCCTGTATAATCTGCTGTAATGGTTATCTCATATGCCTTATCCGTCTTGGAAATGGAAGCCGGGCTGTCCTTATAATAGATTTCCGCCACATCCGTCAGGGCCACATAGCCTCCGGAAGGCTTGGAGAGTATAATATCCTTCATCTGGCTGACCGTGCGGTACTCATCCTCCGGGTACTCAGCCATCACGCTGACCTCCCTGCCGTCCACATCCAGGGTGGTCACCTCTTCGCCGTCCATCATCTGCTTTACCTGGGAACCAATCTGGGATGCAGTAAGCCCCTCCGCTGCCGCCAGTACCGGGTCCACCTTCACGGTAACCACAGGCGCTGTATTTTCTATGCTGGAATGGACGTTCATCACATCGTCCCTGGCCGTCATCTCGGCAACAATCTTGTTGCTGACTTCCTGGAGCTCGTCGTAATCTGTTCCGTTAAGGATGACTTCATATCCCCGGTTCCTGCTCATGAAGCTCATGGACGAGGATGCCTCCACTGTCACCGTACAGTTATCCAGATCCGCCATCTCTGTCTCCCACTGCTCCACTACCTCGTCGGTGCTCATATCCCTGTTGTCCCTCAGATAGGCTGTTATGGTACCGCTGTCATTGTTATAGCGCAGCATGTAGGATTCCACATCCGGATGCCCCTGGACAATCTCCTCTGCCTGCAGCAGCATGGCGTCGGCATTTTCCGACAGCAGCCCCGGCCTTGTTTCGATGGAAACACTGACCGTTCCCGTATCGTCCGCTGTCATAAGCTCGGTTTCCATCCCGCTGGCCAGAAAATAGGCTGCAATCACCAGGATTACAGATGCAATCATGATAATGGCCTTGTGGTTTAAAAGTCCGGGCATGATGCGGCGGTATCCGTTCTGTATCCGCTCCATGGGCCGCGACATCGGCGCCTGCATCCTCTCCTGGGGCTTATACGCCATATATGTAAGGGGAACAATGGTAATAGCCGACAAAAAGGAGGCGAGCATACAGAACACGATAACGTATCCCATGGAGCCGAACATCTGTCCCGACATACCCTGCAGAAATACCAACGGCAGGAAAACCACGCAGGTAGTCACCGTGGAGCCCAAAATGGACTGCAGCACAATGTTTGTACCTGACAGGGAAGCCCTGGCATATCCCAGAAGGCCCTTGTCCTCCTCTGTCTCGATGGCCCTGAAACAGCTCTCCAGCACCACGATGGAGTTATCCACCATCATGCCCACGCCCAGCACCAGACCGCTCATGGTAATGATGTTCAGAGAAAAACCGGCGCTGGTCATCAGAATCAGGGACACCAGGATAGAGGTAGGTATGGAGCTTCCTACAATCAGGGACGCCTTATAGTCCCCAAAGAAAATGAATATGATAATCATGGAAATCACGGCTGCCAGCACCAGGGTAAGGGCCACATCCTTAAGGGAGCTGAGAATGCTGTCCGCGCTGTCCCTGACAATCCTGATATTCAGGTTCTCGTCGTCCGCCTCCAGGCTTTCGATAACCTCCTGGACCTCGGATGACACATCCATGGCCGTGCTGCTCTGCTGCTTGGTGATGGAAATGGAAATAGTGTCCTGGCCGTTGTAGCGCGAGATACCTCCCCGGCTCTCCTCTGCCTCATAAACCTTGGCAATGTCCTCCAGATACACAATTTTTCCGCTGGAGGTGGTGATGGGGACTTCCTTCAGAGCTTCTATGGTCTCATGCTCCAGGGACGTTGAAACAGAAAGCTCCAGTTTTCCGGATACAGCATCGCCGGATGGGTAGGAAAGATTTGCCGTGCTCATAGCAGTGGACACGTCGCTCATGGTCACCTGATACTGGGCCATCTCATCGGATTGAAGCTCAATTTTATAATATTCCGACTTACCGCCCATGGCCTCCACCTCTGCCACAGAGGAAATCTGTTCCAGCAAAGGCACCACGGTCTGGTCCACATAATCGTACAAATCCTCCTGGGAAGGATTTGATATGGAAAGCATCATGGTGGTTCCCGCATTGTTATTCATCTCCATGACAGAAGTCTCCGCGTCGTCAGGGAGCTGGCGGCTCAATGCATCCAGACTCTGGGATAAATCATTATATGCGTCATCCATATCGGTGCCGTAATCATATTCCAGCATAATCATGGCCCTGTTTTCGCTGGAAGTGGAGCTCATGCTTTTCACGCCCTCTATGGTCCCCACCTGGTCTTCTATGGGCTGGGTCACAAGTTCATCTATATCCTCAGGACCAGCCCCGGAATAAGACGCTATGATAATCAGCATGGGCTGATCCGTGTCCGGCATCTGTTCCAGCGTGGCATTAAAAACGGAAGAAATACCGAATACCAGAAGGCAAAGCAATGCCATAACCGTGGCCACCGGACGTTTTAATACAAACCTTGTCAATCCCATGGGTTATGCCTCCTGTTCCGTCTGTGATGCTGCATGTTTGCTGTCTTCCCCGCCGGGTGCTGCTGTTTCTCCGGCCTGTGTTTCCTCCTCGGACTGGTTCCCTTCTCCGGACTGGAACTCTTCTCCGGACTGGGTTTTCTCTCCGGCCTGTGTTTCTTCTCTAAACTGTGCCTCTTCTCCTGGCTGCACCTCATCCCTCAACCGTATTTTCGCCCCCTCATACAGGTTGGAGCTCCATGTGCTCACAACCATGTCATCGGCTGACAGGCCGGAAAGAATCTGGGCATGTTCCTCGTCCTCCAGTCCCACTTCCACCTGGGCCATGGATGCGGTGCCGTCCTGGTACAGATAAACATAGGCATTGCCCCCGCTGTAATAGATGGCATCAATGGGAACCACCATTGTATCCAGTGCCCGTTCCGTCACAAGATTTAATTTCACCGTGCTTCCGGCTGCAATCTCCTGTGTGTTTTCAATCTGGGCCTTTACCTTGAACAGCCCTGTATCCCTGTCAACCATGGAGTTTATTTCGCTGATATATGCCTTGTATGTAGTTCCGTTCTTCTGGATTTCCAGCTCATCGCCCACATTGGCGTTCTGCATCATGCGCTGGGTCACATAGAAGGAGACTATGTTCTCTCCCTCGCCGGCAATCACACACAAATCCTGGGACTGGCTCACCCTGTCATACACCTCCACGTCAAAGCTTTCAATCTTCCCATTGATAGGAGCGGTGACGGAACTGTACTGCACCTGTCTTTCGTAAGCCAGTTTAGCGGACTCATACTGGAGCTGCGCGGACTTCACCGCATTGACATACTGCTCGTATTCCTGCTCGGACAAATCGCCGCCGCTGTAAAGAATCTGCATTCTTCTCAGGTTGCTCTGGGCCTCTGAAAGGGATACAGATGCAGCATCCATGGAGTTCTTTGCCGTCTCCACCTGCTCTGTATCAATCTCAAACAGGACCTGGCCCTGTGTCACCATGTCCCCTGCCTTCACATATACCGCCGTGACGTCACCTGCTGCCTTTGCATAGATATGAACCACATCAGAAGGCTCCACTGTGCCGGTAAGCCCGGTGGTAAGGATAATATCGCCGGAGGACGGCTGTTCTGCCCTCACCACTGTGACAGAAGCCTCCTGTCCCATAGGCATGCCGCCCTTTGCTTTTTTTCCTCCCTTCATTACAATCATAGCCACAGCCAGTATGACAATGATTCCGGCTGCAATGCCTATCTTTATTTTCCTGCTCTTGCTCATATCCAATCTCCTTTGCTGGTTTACTCAACTGATTCCTAATATTAAAGGTTGAAGATTAATTCAACATTAACAAAACAGGTATGAATGTCATTTATTTCACGTGATTCTGTGAATTTTTTGTGACTTTACCTGATGTCTGATGCAGCAGCATAAGCTGTCCGAAAACAGAACTAAAAGACAGGCAGGTACACACATACGGTACCTGCCTGTCTTTTAGTTCTGTTTGGACTTGCGATGGAGGCGATGACAGCTAATGTGAATTAAACGGCTCCATTGACACCGGCATCCCTCTTAAGCATTTTTTCATAAGCATATTTGACACTATTATCAAACCATATGGTTCCGCAGTAGTCAAAACCGTTCTTTTCCAAGACATGCCTCATAATAGCATTTTTCTCATCGGTGTCAACCCGAACGCTGTAAATTCCATTTTGAATACACAGCTCTTCAATGAGCTGAAACGCAATACTTGCTATACCATGCCCACGGTAAGCCCCGTATATTGCCATACGGTGGACTACCGCATAGGGAAGATCGCTTTTCCAGCTGCCCTGCAGCGTTTCATAGGACGCCTCACCCGCAAAATCAATGCAGAGGTATGCCGCAGCGTTAGAACCCTCCTCGATAAAATATCCCCGCCCATGCGCCAGGTCCCCGATGATGGTTTCCATATCCGGGTATCCGGTCTGCCACTGGTCAATGCCCTGCGATTTTAAGAACTCTTTGGCTTCATCGATCAACGCCATTGCTTTCTCTGCTTCTTTCCTATTTGCTGGCTGTAAAATAAATCGTTCCATACGTTGTACCTCCGTCATTTTATTTTTGACTCTCCTGAATTTTCATTCCGCAAAACCATGTGAAAAGGAAACCAGCTTTGACAAATCGAACTTGCCCTCCTTCCTCTTGTCTGTTATAATAACACAAAACAATGCAGCGAACAAATCAAAGTATTTATATATATAGTTCAATTTTTTCGAAGTATTGGAGGAAAACCCATGGATCTTAAATGTTTAAGAACATTCCGCACGATTATTGATGAAGGCGGTTTTTCCAAAGCTGCCAAAAAGCTGAATTATACACAGTCTACCATTACGTTTCAAATGAATCAGCTTGAACGCGACTTATCCACAACTTTATTTGAAAAAATCGGCAGAAAAATGGTTTTGACAAAAGCAGGAGAGCATCTGATTCCTTATGTGGATGACATTCTCCAGTCCGTGGACAAGTTATCTTTTTTAGGCGAACATTTATCAGAATGCCAGGGAGATATCCAGATCGGCGTTGGCGAAAGTCTGCTATGTTACAAACTTCCCGCTATTTTAAAGGAATTTCACAGGCAGGCTCCGAAAGCCCGTTTGTTCCTGCGCTCTATGAACTGTTATGATATTCGGGATGAGCTTTTCAGCGGCGGATTGGATTTAGGCGTATTTTATGAGGATGTGGGAGGTTTTGGCTCGAATCTTGCGGTTAAGCCTTTAGGTGATTATCCCGTGGTTTTGGTGGCGTCCCCCGAAATACAAAACAGATACCCGGATTTTGTGACACCG
>ERZ779870.1891-NODE-1891-length-12173-cov-14.8758_pt1 | contig 12173 bp, 13 predicted proteins | sample MGYA00511247_ERZ779870 | MGnify/ENA primary metagenome ERZ779870 (study PRJEB29588, sample SAMEA2149068) | human gut metagenome | biome: human gut; feature: human-associated habitat; material: faeces | place: Denmark | collected 2008/2010 ...
AACTGCATTATAATACAAGCAAGGGCAGAACCTCAAAAAATCGGCTCTGCCCAGAGTAACGAATGACATATCTTATATCAGTTTTTTGAATTTACACAAAACTTGAAACGGTCTCTTCGCCTGAACTCATTCTAGTAAGTAAATCATCTACAATTTTAGAATCATTAAATCTAGTCCCATAAAATAAACTTCCTTCATACATACCATCATAATGAACTCTTTCTCTTGCCTTTTCTACTGTTTTCCATTTATCACCTTGTCAAAACCATTGTGCAGTTTTTTCTCCGTCACTTAACAACACATATGACTCTTCGCTTATATCTTCTTCCCTTAAAGCATCTAAACTATGTGAAAATACTGCTTGTGCTAAACAGGTCATAATAGTGCTTTTTCCCATTCCATTGTTACCAATAATTCCATAAATTCCTCGATTAAGTGGAATAGAAACTTTTGCCTTTTTTATATTCTTTATTGAACTAATTTCAATATCTAATTCTTTCAATTTCTTGTCCTCCTATTACTCTGATATCTGAGATATTTCTTTAAAATTAATCAATTTTCCTGTATCTGTTTTAATCCCAAGCAAATAAAGTAATGCATAGGCGCGATTATACAGATATTCACTAAAAACCAAGTCCTGAATAGGCTCTCTTGCCTGTCTCGCCTTATTCAGATATTCATTGTGTCGTATATCAAAGTATTCATTGGAGATTTTCATAATCTCCTCCATTTCAGCCTTAACAACTGCATATACTTTACTATTTTCATCTTCATTGACACTTTTTGCAACCAAGAAAAAAGGCCAATCAGGAATCGAAACTCCCAATTGGTCGCTTTGCTTACTCTTGCCCAGAACTTATTTTTATATCTTTTCACAACGAAATTGTTCTAACATTCGCTTTAAAATTTGAACATTTCTATATTCCTTTTCAAACTCATCCATTATATAGCCATCAACCGGCGGCACATACGGAATGTGAATTCCATCAGAAAAATTATCTTTTTCATGCCAGTGTTCCACCACATAGCCATTAAATCTTTCTCTTTCTTCTTCAGATTTAAAAATTAACACACACTCTACAAAACATCTATGGGCGTGAGTCGCTTCATCGCCATCAGGTTCATAATAGAATTCATGAACTACATACTGCAATGTATCAATAATATAGTACTTATAAACAATATCCCAATGATGATATTCAGTTAAAGAAATACTGCCCGTAAGCGGTGTAGGTGTAAAATATCGTCCACCATCCAGAGATACGCCTTCCAGTTCCTCCAACATCGTTTGATGATAATACAATCTAATTTTTCTCCAATGAGGAGTACTGTCGGTTTGATTAAACAAATAATACTGATAGCCCTTACCATCATCGTCCAAAGTATACTCTATTGTAAATTCTGGATAATATTTATTGTATTTCTTATCAGTTTCCCAATTAGTCAGTGAATTTTCCCAATCTTCTTTTAACCTTAAGTAATACTTCATACGTTCTAATGGTGTCGTTATCAATCTGAATGGTTTTTTCCACAAGTATTCAATGTGAAATATATCTGCTGATTTGTTCTTTGGAGTATTACTATCCATAATTCTTGTATAAATATTATTTGCCATTATACCTTGAAAGTTTCCAATAAGATAGAAAGGTGTTTCATAACTGTTTTTTATTACAATTACATCTATCCCTGTCCCAGACAATTCTACTTCTTGAACATATACAACTGGTCGAACACCTCCTGCAAACTTTTTATCTCGGAGAAAATCAACTATCTTTTGTGTATTTTTTCTGTTCACATCTAATTTTACATCCATTAGAGAATAGTCTCTTTCTTCATCCACACCGATAATAATATATGCATCTCTATTTTCCAAATTGTTTGCCATGCAAATAATATCGTGCAACAAATCTGCTTTTTTATCTTGCGAATACCATTCCCGTTTAAAATCCCAATATGGCCCTTCCTGTTTTAATGATATTAGTTCTCTTATTATTTTAACGAAATCCATACCTGTCTCCTCCGTCTTTGTTCATGCGCAATTTATCACATCATCTGCTATATAAGCAAAAGAGCAAAAGCCGATCAGGAATTGCAACTCCCAATCGACTTCTATTAGAATTTTAATATTTTCAAGTAAAGCAGATGAAGGAAATTCCATTCGTCATGTCTTATTACTTCATACTTGCGAATCAATTTTATTCAATGAAAAATCTTCACGTCTTCTGCATATAATACGCAGTTTATAAGGTGTTTTTATTTTATGTGAACTTAACTTGTAAGACCAAATCATCATATCAAGTAATTCCTGCTGAGGAATAGATGCACCTGAGCCTCCGTCAAAGCGAGTTAGTCCAGCTCCCAAAATCGGTATGCACACATCTTGCTGCCCATAATATTTATCTATTTCTTCCCATAATACCGATAAGCATTCCAAATATTCATCGCGTGTAAAAAATCTACCCAATCCATTTTTATCCAGTTTAGCAAATGCCAGCAACAGATCATCTCCATTAGGTACCACTCTCCCTGATTCATACCGTTCTTTGCTCTGATATTTCGATTTAGTCTTAAGCGGCTTTAACTGTGAGTTTGATAACAATGATTGAATATTTAGATTAGGATTTGCAGTTAAATATTGTCCACAAATCGAAGTCGGTTTTATATCAGCAGGAGCAGTGCCGATATGTGTTGAAAAACATTCATCAAAATTAATTACTCTTTTACATTTTTTAGTTTTGAGTAAATCTCCATATTCCACTGTAATCTTATAATTGTTCCCTTTTATACTAATTTTATTTCGTAAAACCAAATATACTTTATATCCAATCGCTGTAATAAACCATATAATCACAAAAGTAAGTACACGATTCATGATAATATTGATTTCTAAAGTATAGTCCCCTAATCCAAATTGTTTAAGAACGCCTTCCGATATCAATATAACCTTTCCAAATATAGCTTCCGGTACGAAAGTAAAAACTGCAGAAATGGCGGCAAAAGCATATGCCGCACTTCTCGTTAATAAATCACTCAAAAGCCAAGTACCTCTTTTATGTATGAATAATCTCCCACTTTTTCTCCCCATAAATTTTTCGTCCAGAAAGGTCTTGCACTATCTGCATAATTTTTCATATAAGAAGGAAGCCAATCTGACTCTTTTCGTAAAGAATTATAAACCACAATAATTTTTTTATTTCGTTTTTCAGCCTGTTTAAATTCATGTTTCAAATATGAAAACGAATTAATACATCCCACATCATCATTCTCACCGGGAGTGGAAGTAAAATACACCTTACATGTTTTTGTGCCATTTGTATTTTGTTTATAAGGTGTACAGTCGCAGAGCATTTGGTCGTTATCAGCCCGTCTGCAAGCACTCCCTGCAGTACGCAAAGCAGTCTTATCTCCAACAACAAAAATAACTGCAGATGAAGCATTAATCTGTCTATTGAATTCCTGTTTTAAATCGCATATACGGCAATCAGGATCTTTTGAAACACTCCCCGATGCCACTTTAGACATATCAATAAAATCCACCTTATGAAGATTATCGCTTCCCCATTTGTTTAACTCTTCAACAACGTCACGATCACCAGCATACATCGAATAATCTGCACTTATATATACTTGCTTACTCATTTTGTTATATTCTCTCAATGCATAATACTTAATAGTTAGTTCTGTTAGCACTCCTTTTTATTGAGTGCTAATTCAAATTATAACACTCTCTGGAAAATAATATAAGTAAACAATACATAATATTTCTAATAACCTATCTTCCTAGCCAATTTGCTCATGCTCCCTTTTTCTCTGCCAACGCTTTTACTTCTTCCAGTGATAACTCCGTACACTGTGCAATCTCCTTATAGGATAATTTGCCCAGAGCAAGCATATTGAGGGCTGTCTTTTTTCCCTTCTCCAAAGCAACCTCATTCCGCATATCTTCCATCGCCTTACACATAGCAGCCACTCCTTTCTCATCTTCCTTGAAATATCTTACACGTTCTGCCAATGCTCTATACTTCATATCTTTGGCATCGGTACAGGAAAAATCATGCATCAGAATCCCTATAGGCGACTCATCCCGGTATTCACCGTTCACATATAAAATATGTGCCTCATCGCCAAAATTCTCGCCGGTTTCTTTGATTACCCGGTCAATATGATAAATTGGTTTTCCCTTTCCCAGCACATCTCGTTCTGTAATAAAGATTACATAAGTCTCTACCAGATTTTCCAGCTTCTCTCCTGGCTCCGTCACATTGGCATCGATCAAACTGCTGTGATACCTGGCTCTTTTTGCTCCCGCACCGCGATCTGCTCGCTGGATCTCCACATTATATCTTTTTCCAGCATGATCCGTAGCATAGATATCAAAAATAATTGATCTACCCTGCAAATTTTTAAGCTGATGCTGGATTGCTACCTTTTCCACCTTCAAATCATCTCTGCCCAGCACAATCTGCAGTACCAACTCCGTACACTCTATATTTTCCTCAAAACATTTTGACATAAAGTCATCATCCATCAGGCGAAATCCACGGAGTCGCTGCAGATCTTCCGGCCTGAACTTTTCTTCCCAATCCTTACTCATATCTGCTCTTCCTTTCTCTGCCTGTTTTTATCAGAAGTATCCACTTCCCCTATCATACCTAAATTTTATCACAGGCACACTTTTGTTGCAAGATTCATTCCAACTCATTTTATGTTTTTAGTCAGGCGGTTCCCATATTTCTTTCTTAATATCTATTTCTAGTCTTCCCATGTATCCAGCCTCTGCACCATCACGCTCCTCGACCGGAACTGGATCTCTATCTTATTCTGGTTGATAACCTTGACCGTCTGAATCAGACGCCATACAAGGTCATTATCGAATTCCCTGCTCAGTACCCCGGCTTTTTTCATATAGGCATCCATCTCTTCCACTCTCTGGTCATAGGCTTCTGCCAAACGCTGTTCCTTCATGAACTGTTCTTTCTTTTTTCTCAGCTTCTTCAACTGCCCTGTAACACCCCAGTATTCCCACTCAAAGCCTGTCTCTCCACAGTTTCCGACAATGCGAATTACATTTTCACGGAACGCCTAGACAAATTCGCCCAGCTCCTCTACTACCTTGCTGATAGCCATCATAATCGCTTCGTGAAGGATTTCCTCTTTTAAAGTCGAGGAATTCCTGCACCGCTCGGAACCATGTTTCAACCAGTTGTCACATCTCCACACAGCACTTTTCTTTCCATATTGGGACCATACCTGCCTCCGGTAGGGCCGTTCGCATTCTGCACAGACCATCAAATCCAACAATGCATACTTGCCGCTGTATTTACTTTTTCTTCTCCCCGTTTTTTCTTAATAGCTGCCCAATAAATATTTCCTCTCCGGGCTTTCTCTTACTGTACCCGATAAAATAATTCTTTTGGTATGATGGCTTCATAAGCATCCTTGATATAATACTAGGGAACAATCCCCTTATTGGCCACCTTTTTCTTCGTCAGAAAATCTACGGTATAGGTCTTATGCAGAAGTTTTTCGTTTCTCACCACAATACGTCATCATTATCACTGTCTCAACAGTTGTTTCAGTTTCCAAGGGAAGTTCTTTCACTTCCTCACCATCAACAGGCACAGGAAAATTGAATACGATCTTCTTTATCCAGCTTCCGTCTTTCCTTTTTTCCGGGAACATCTCAATTCGCTCGATAAAGGCCTTCATAAACTCCTTCTGCTCCGCTTCCGTTGCGGAATGGTAGACTTCATCAAATGCCAGCAACAAGCGATAGATATTGTCTCCGGAAATCTTCTCCTGCTGGATGCTGCGGATCTGACTTTGCAATTCGCCAATCTGAACTTCGATTTCCTCTATGGTATCATACTGCTCATCATAGCGGCGCTGCAAGTCCAAAATTTTTCTGTCATAGTGGGCATCATTGATGTCCAAGGTATCCATCTGACGCTCCAAGCGGCTTTTCGTTCCAAAGGCTTGCTTTAGCCGCCCTTGTAGGACAGCAATCTGCCGTTCCATATCTTCTGTATCAACTGCTGTTCCGATTTTCGCCTGAATCGCTTCTACAAACCGTGGATTATTGACCATAGCGGAGATAACCTTCGCCACAAATTTGTTGATTTCCGTCTGCTCGATATTCAGTCGGAAGCTGCACTCATGCCCGGTAGGTGTAACCGTATTTTTGCAGTAGTAATAATACCGGGTTTTCTTGTCCTTGCTGTGCGCCTTAGCGATATTGCCGTACATACTCTTGCCGCAGCATGGGCATTTCAAGATACCGGACAGGATGTGTGCGTGGTCTGGATTATTGACCTTTTCCCGCTTAAAGGAATTGATCTTGCGCTTTTCCTGTGCCAGATACCAATCTTCTTCGGAAATGATAGCTTCGTGCTGCCCTTCATAAACCGGGAACTCCGACTGCTCAACCACGTGCATCTCGTTTCTTGTACCCTGTTTCTTTTCTGTTCTTCGTCTGCCGTAAGCAATCTTTCCCATATAAACAGGATTGTACAATACATTTTTCACAAAATCTCTTGAAAATCCCGGAATGGTATTATTCTGTCTTAGTTTCTTAGTATAACCATTGCGGTTCAGATATTTTGCAACTCCTGCAACACCCTCGTTTGTATGAATATAACGATCATAGATTACTCGGATAACTTCTGCTTCATCTTCGGCAATAACAAGTTCACCATTATCCAGTTTATATCCATAAGGTGCAAATCCGCCGTTCCATTTGCCCTCACGAGCCTTTTGTTCCCGTCCTGCCATTGTCTGTGTGCGGATATTCTCTCTCTCAATTTCTGCCACCGCAGACAGCACAGAGATCATCAGCTTTCCTGCATCCTTGGAGCTGTCAATGCCATCCTCCACACAGATCAGATTGACGCCGAAATCTTGCATGAGTTGCAAAGAGTTCAGAATATCCGCCGCATTTCTGCCAAATCGGGACAGCTTAAAGACCAGCACATAAGAAACATCATCTTTGCCGTCCTGGATGTCGTTCAGCATCCGTTGGAAGTCCTGCCGCCCTTGGATATTCTTTCCGGAAAAGCCCTCGTCAGAATACTCCCCGGCAACAATCATATCCTCGTATGCCGCATACTTCCGTAGCTTGTCACGCTGGGCATCCAAGCTGTATCCGTCAACCTGCATCGAGGTGGACACTCTTGTATAAAGATAGCATTTAAGTTGTTTCTTTTTCAGAATCTCCACCTCCCTCATTCATTCCTTTTACCATAAGTCCCTCGTTGCGGACATAATACTCCAAAAGCCACAGCACATAATCCGGTGCATGGCGGTTGTCCAATTCCCATTCAGTCATAGTCCGGTAAGGAATATGGACGAGCTTGCAAAAATCTTTCCGGTTCAGTCCTGTGCTTTCACGCAACTTTATAATTCTGTTTTTACAATCCATCCGTCTTTTCTCCACAAAAGCAAAAATACACGTTGCGTAATCATTATAGCATAGCCGTAACGAATACGCAACGTGTAAATTGTGAGATTTTACGCAGCCTTATCCACCAAAGGCTGTGCTTGATTACTTTCCTCGGAATGCTCCACTTCCTGCGGAGTGTCCTGCTCCAATTTATTCAAAACCTGATGTCCATATTTTTGGAGCATCTGGCTCATAACATCCACACAGCGGACAAATGCCGCATTATATTTCGCTTCCTCATAATATTTCTTCAATAGGCGATTCCTCCATCAAAGTTCCATATCCCGTCCACGCTTCCGGGCAGGGTGTTCGTGTTCCTGTGTTTCCTTTCCTCTGATGAGGATAGAATTGATAAAAGCCCAAACCTTTTCGGATGCGATTTCCAGTGCATCCAGAAAAGGCTGGGCTTTCTGTTTGAGTTCCATATATTTTTCGTTTACTGCTTCATACCGCTGTTTCCAGACGGAAACCGTCTTTTCTGCGGAAGCCAATTTTTCTTTCAGTCGCTTGTTGTCAGCATTAGCAATAATACCGTTGACCGCATAGCGTTTCAGCGTGTCGCATTCATCCGGTGTCAGCACAACATTGTTTCCGAATGTGGCTTTTTTGCCCATTGTTTCAATCTCCTGCACCGTCAGAGCAACGGTCTTTGCTGTTTTGGTTTCCTTTTGCAGAGCTTCCAGTTTCTTTTTCTGTTTCTCCGTAGCAGCTTTGGCATCCTCCAAACCCTGCTCCGCCTGTGCCACCTGTCCGGTCACAGCTTCCAAACGCTGCTGCTCTGCCTGTACCTTGAACTGCGTCACCGTCAGATGTTCCTCGGTGCTGCCACGCTCTCCACGCTCCAGATCGGTATATCCGGCAACTCGCATGAAATGAAAAAAGTCATCCTGCAACACACTGTAGGATGACTTCAAAATCTTTTTTCCTTTTGCATTGAGCATGGGGTTTCCGTTTTCATCAAGAACGGGCTTGGAGTCCCATTTCTTACTTCGGCTAACCTGTGTAATTGTTTCCTTTACCGTTCCCCGGAGGGCCTCATCCTTACACCGCTTCGACCAAAGGATCTGCTTTTCCACCACCGGGATATAAACCACATGAAGGTGGTAGTGGTACACCTCCTCGCCCAGAGCTTCGGACATTGCCCGGTTGCGCTCATCGGCGTGCATCACAGCAGAGAGGATATACTGCTCACCGCCCACGATCTCCACGGCGGCTTTATAGGCATCAGCATAAAATTGTTTTGCAAATTCATAGCCGCCGTGGTTGTAGAAGTAAGCGGAGTTCACATCAAAAACCAACTCGCCGTATTTAACGGCATCCGGTTTCAGACCTCTGGTGGAGATCACGCCATCCTGTTCCATCTGCTCAAACATTTTCACATAATCGTCCGTGGGTGCTTTGAAATGAACGTTCATGGAAGTGCGCTCCGGTACGATGTCTTGATTGCTGTAGCTGTCCTTTTCACGCTCATTGTGTTCCTGTATTTTTGCCAAATCGTCTGGTGTCGGTAAGTCCTGATTCCGGGCTACGGTGCGGTCTATTCCATCATTTCTTGCCATGGATTTTTTGTCCTTTCTTTGGAATTTGCAGACAGCGGAGAACTACAGAGAGGCACTTTTTCAAAGTGTAATAACCCATTATGACACTTTCATCCATACTGGCTGCAAAGTGCCGTGGGCTCTCCGAGGGCTCTCCCGAGGGGGAATGCGGACACTGCGGTGACCTCTGCTGAACTGCCCGAAAACTGTCTGCATCGTTTTCTGTTGTTCAGCCCGGATAGCTGCTGTTTTGCGAAACACCACCCATCCCGGCGGCAGTGAAAATCAAATCTTTCACTGCAATAGAAACAGCCCAAATAAAGGAAATGAGCTATTTCTATCACAAGCGTTTCACGCTCTTTTGCTGCGTACATACGTACCAGCCAATGGGATTTACTCGACCTGCCGCCATTCCTCCGGAATGTCATCCGGTGCGTACGTACACGGCGAATTTCCGTAAAACCCCTTTATATGAGGTCTTGCCACAGCCTCCACACCCATAAATCCCCATACCCGCCGTCCAGCAGAGTTGGTGATGTTGTTGCAATGCTCCAGATTAAATTTCTTGGCATTGGCAATCATGGCGTCGCTGAAGCTACGGGCTTTCAGCGGAGCAAGGGAATTTTCCTCGCACCACATCCGGTAGATTTCATAGAAATCCTTGGAGCTGATGGAAGCATCCGCTTTCAATCGGATGTATCCCTCCGACTCCATGAAATCAAAGATATTGTTGTTGTCACGTTTGACCGCTTCCCGGTTTTCCCGGATACGGTCACTCTCCGTAAACTTAAAGTTGTTGGCAACAAGCCGCTGTAAGCCTTCAAATGCCCACAGGAAGATACCCTCGGCTTCAGCTTTCATCTTCTCTGCAAGGTCAGGATCATCGGCTCTGTCCATGGGCTTTTCTTTGGTGGTCAGCACAAGTTGTCTGCGGTAAAAACCGTCGCTGCGGTCATACAGAGCTTGCAGATCGCCGTTGCTGAATGCCAGCAATCGGGCAACCATCCAGCCCTGATAACTCTGCTTTCCCTTGCGTTCCAGATCCATCTTGCCCTGTGCAGTCACAATGGATTTTACATAGTTGGTCTGACGCAGAGCTTCCATCCGCATATCATCATCCACGCACAGCAGGATGTGTTCCAGATCAGCACGGGCGAAGCGGTTTTCGGAAATTTTTCCGATGCTGCCGTCTTTCATATTCGTGCCGAATATAGCGGACAGCACCGCACCGATTTGGGATTTGCCCTCGCCGCCGTTGCCCTTAATCACCATCATGCGCTGCCCCTTGTTGGAAGGAATCAGGCAGTAGCCGATGAATTCCTGCAAGGTAGGAATGTCCTCCGCATGGAGCAGACCATCCAGAAAGTTCAGCCAGATCACCGGCGCAGGAGCATCGGGCTTGTAGGCAATCGGCAGACGGCTTCTTACGATAGCCGGTTTTCCCTCGGTGAAAGTTCCGTTCAGCATGAGCGTGCCGTTGGCAACATGGATGCGATCCTGTTCCGGCGGGAAGTCAGGCTCTTGCGCTTCCAGTTTCAGCACTTCCAGAATGTTGGTGATCTTCCGGGGAGTGTTATTCACGGCACAGAATTTCAGCTTGTCGTAAATCTCCCCACGCAGAGGGAGATCGTCCGTCACTCGACCATCGGGCGTGAAAAAAGCTCCGTTTGCGAAGATGATTCTGCGCTCATGCAGAAATTCTTCACAAAACAGAGCTTCGTTGATGTTCTGCCCGTCAAACCAGACAGGCAAATTCATATCAGGCGTTTTCCGATTCTTCGCCATGGTGCGCCACCTCCTTTTTCTTTCGTGCGGTATACTCTTGCAGAAAAGCAATTTTGCCGTCCTGCATCAGCTGGTCCACCAATGCCACCCGTTCTTCCAAATCGCCCACCGTCAGCACATCTGCCATATATTCGATATAATCGAGCATCTGGCAGGCTTCCACAAAACGGTCATCCAGCGTGTCCTCCGGTGTTTTGGGTGCATAGCGCACCTTCCAATCCTCCAGCAGATGCAGATAATCCGTCAGTACCCGGAAGCACAACATTTCATCCTCCCGGAACTGACGGATATAGGGATGCTTCGGCTTGACCATAGCTGCGGCAGTGGGCGGTTTCGGGTCAATCCCGAAGTCCAAAGCCAGCTTTTGCGCTGCTTGCAAACTCGTCAGATCGAACAGTCTTGCCACAAGGTCGATTACATCCCCCTTGGCTCCGCAGCCGAAGCAGAAGAAATAATCCTCGTTCAGCTTCAAGCTCGGATGCCTGTCGTTGTGGAACGGGCAGCAAGCCATGCCGTTGTGGCTCACTTTCAGCCCGTAGTGTTCGGCGGCTTGCTTGACGCTGATTGCCGCCTTGATGGTTTCATAGATTGTCATAGAAAACCCTCCGTTCATAATATTCTGGAAAGCACGAAGCACCCGCCGTGATTGGCAGGTGCTTCGCTCCTTCTATTATGGTTATGACGGATTTCTCAAAAAACAGGCTAATCGGAGGACAACTCCGTTTCAAAAAACAGGACAACTTATTGATAGATGTAGATTTCTTTACATTAGCATGATACAATTAAGAAAGTGAAAAAACAGGACAGGAGGTAAGCATGAACCAAGAATTGATGACATTGGACTTCTGGCAGGATACGGTCATATATGAGGGCAAAACATTCCCTGTCGGCACGCTTGCCTGTGATGCACTGAATGTTCCTGCGGATACTATTACAAAAATGAACGAGCAATGCGAGAAAATCAATCTGCTGCTCGGGATGCTGAATGCCGGACAGGATACTTCTGCACTCTTTCCTATGGCAAAGGAAGCTGCATTGACAATGTTAGAGATTCTCAGCAAAACGCCGCCGTTCTCCTATATGGATATACCAAAGCACCGGGAACGAATAGAAAGGGTCTTTACTGCGGACAATGCTCTGAAATATGTGGAGTTCGCCATAAAAGCCGTAACCAATTCTTTACCGTTCGAAGAAGTTCCGAAATATGCTGATGCGGTGATGCTCCAGCGCTATACCGCTGTATGCGGGCATCTGGCTTACTCCCTTGAGGAATACCAAAAGGCGATGCTTGATTTTGCAGAACAATCGGACGGAAACGAAGCAGACCGCACCGCAGAGGGCTTTGCGAAAATGTTCGGCACCTATTTCCCACCGGAGTTTTCTATCACAGAGGGCAATGCCTGGATGTCTAC
>ERZ779870.1909-NODE-1909-length-12011-cov-3.50853_pt1 | contig 12011 bp, 7 predicted proteins | sample MGYA00511247_ERZ779870 | MGnify/ENA primary metagenome ERZ779870 (study PRJEB29588, sample SAMEA2149068) | human gut metagenome | biome: human gut; feature: human-associated habitat; material: faeces | place: Denmark | collected 2008/2010 ...
GCCACGCCTTTGCCCGCCCCTGAAGAACCGGCTCCCGCAGCGGAAACGGCTCCTGCGGCCCAGCCCGCTCCCGCGAACTGACCCCAGTCCAAAATCAATCGCCCCGGATCGGACCGATCCGGGGCGATTTTTCTATGGGGTATGCCGTCCCGTCTCCTCAAAAAAGTTCTCCTCGGCAGCGCCCCGCCTTTGCTATTTTAAAGACAGTTCGTGAAAACGTTCCATATCCACGATGTACACCTCATCCCGCGAGTACGGGCCGAGCACCGCTTCCCGCTCCAGCTCGCGCAGGGCCTTATTGAGCGTCACCCGATGCACGCCGAGCAGGTTCGCCAGCTCTTGCTGGTTCAGCCCCGGCGACACGCGGGGATTCGGAGCGCCCCCGTCGTCCCGCATACGTAGGTGCAGGAATCGGCAAATGCGCGGAGGCAGCTCCTCAAGGCTCAGGCTCACCGACTGGTTGCACAACACCCTGACTTTGGAAGCCAGGGAGTGCAGCAGCGCCAGCGTCAGGGCGGGATAGTTTGGAAGGATCTCGTGAAGCACGCAATCACGGGAGAAGGCATACACCACGCAATCCGTTCCCGCCACGATGGAACTCCGCGCCGGGACCTCGTCAAAAAACGGCGTTTCACCCGTTACCGTCCCTGAACGCATGGACATAAGGATCTTTTCACGCCCGTCGAGCGTCGTCCGCATCAGCCGGGCTTCCCCCTGGTGCACATAATAGAGGTATTCGCCTTTTTCCCCGCCGTGCATGATTTCCTCACCCTTGCGAAAACGGAGGCGCGTACCGAGATCCAGGACCTGGCGCCACACGCCGGCTTCCGGTGGTATATGGGTGAATTCTATCAGTTTCGCGTCATTCATCTCCATAGGGGCCTCCTTGTGCGCAAACGCCATTATCCCGTACAAGGCGAATAACCAGATACGTTGCCCAACAAAAAAGTTTTATCGACAACGGGTTGTACATCACTCTCACCGCATGGGCAATCCTTTCCGGGCCCGGCCTGTACAACTTTTTCTTCATAGGAGACAAAAAATATCCGTCCTTGAGAAAAATGTAGCAACCGTTACATCACGTATTCTCTTTTACAGCTAGAGTCACTTCAAGCTTTCCGTACCACTCTCTGGAGGAGAAGATCATGACTCTGCCGATGACGGGAAAAAACTGTTCTCTGGCTTTAAAGTGGCTCATATCTTTTGCGATACCTTTGATTGTCTACTGGGCAATGCCCATAGACGGGCAAACCGTCACGCACCATATGGCCCTCTTCCTTTCCATTACGACATGGGCAATCTGCATTTGGGCTATGGATGCAATGAATGAAATTGCCGTTGGCCTTATCCTTCCCGTACTCTACATTGTCCTGTGCGGCGTCAAACAGCAGGTTGTATATTCTCCGTGGCTTTCTGAAGTGCCCCTTATCGTCATCGGCGGTTTCGCACTCGGCAAGATCCTACAGGAAACAGGCCTCGGCAAGCGCATCGGTTTGACTTGCGTGCGCTGCATGGGCGGCAGTTTCACCGGCACTCTTATCGGCATTACCCTCGCCGTATCCATCGTGGCCCCGCTCGTCCCGGCCATCACAGGCAAGGCCGCCATCTTCTGCGCCATCGGCATCAGCTTGTGCGACGCACTGGACTTCAAGGCCAAGGGCCGCGAAGCCACCGCCGTCATCCTTACCTGCTGCCTCGCCGTGGCGTCGACCAAACTGTGCTACCTCACGGGCGGCGCGGACCTCGTGCTCGGTATGGGCCTGCTGCAAAAGGCTTCCGGCATCAGCAGCACATGGATGGAATACGCCATGCATAACTTCCTTCCCGGTATGCTGTATACCTTCATGTCTGTGGGGCTGGTCATGCTGATCCTCCCTTCCAAGGTGGATCGGCAGGCCCTGCGCGCCACCTTGCAGACCAAGTATCAGGAACTCGGCCCGGTGACGTCCGAACAGAAGCGCGCCGCCATCCTCATGCTCGTTACCCTCATCCTGCTCGCCACGGACAAGCTGCACGGCGTCGCCGCCGGGCTGGTGCTCATCGGCGTCACCTTTGCGGCCTTCCTCCCCGGCGTCCGGCTCCTCGACGGCCCCAAGTTCAGCAAGGTCAACTTCGCGCCCCTCTTCTTCATCATGGGCTGCATGACCATCGGCAGCGCCGGGGGCTTCCTCAAGGTGACCACGTGGATCGCCAACAACACCCTGCCCTATCTGCACGGCATGACCACCACAACCGCCGGCCTGGCCTCCTATGTGCTCGGCGCGCTGGCCAACTTCCTCTTGACCCCGCTCGCGGCCACCACGACCATGACGTCTCCCGTCACCGAGCTCGGCATACAGATGAACATGGACCCGCGCATCCTCTTCTATTCGTTCCAGTACGGCCTCGACAACTACCTTTTCCCTTATGAATACGCCGTTATCCTCTACTTCTTCAGCTCCGGCTACATGCTCTTCAAGGATATGCTGAAGGTGCTCGCGGCCCGCATGGTCCTCACCGGCATCTTCCTCTTCTTCCTCGCCATCCCTTACTGGAAGATGGTTCTGTAAGGATTCCGCCGCGGGTCTCCCCCGGGCGGCCCGCGGTCCACCCTCCGCCGCGAGGAACGGCGGAAGGCCCCGCCCGCAAGTGCCGGGCGCGACCGAAAGAGAAGGAGCGTCTCCATGTTCAGGCTTTCAGCCCCGGCAAGCGCTTACGAGGCCATCACCGGCCCCCTCGGGCTGCTGGCCTATGACAAGGCAAAGGTCTACGACGGCTACACGCTGTTCACGCCGCACACCAAGGTTTCTTCATGGATTGTGGACAAAATCCAGGCTCCAGGCAGCAGAAAGACCTACCTCATCGATATGGAAGGCAATATTGTCCATACCTGGAAGCATGACCATCCCGCCTTCTATGCGGAACTGCTTCCCAACGGGAACCTGCTCCGCGCGGAGAAGATCGCCGGCAGCCCCGTGAACTTCGGCGGCTGGTACGGCCTGCTCCGCGAGTATGCGTGGGACGGCAAGGTGGTCTGGGAATACAAGGTCAGCAATCCGCGCCAGATCGCGCACCACGGTTTCGATCGCCTGCCCAACGGCAACACCGCCATCCTGATCTGGGAAAACAAGACGTATGACGAAGCCCTCGCCAAGGGCCGCGATCCCAAGGACAAGGCCCTCAGCCGCAACGGAATGCCCGCACCAGGACAAGGGCCCGACGGCCAGCCGCTTCAGGGCATCTGGCCCGACGCCATCCTTGAAGTCACGCCCAAGGGTGAAATCGCGTGGGAATGGCATGTGTGGGACAACATCGGGACAGGCCCCGACCAGATCGACATCAACTGGCATCTGCCCCTGAGCATGGGCTATTTCGCCCGCGCCGACTGGACCCACTGGAATTCGGTCCGCTACAATGCCAAGACCGATCAATACGCGGTCAACTCGCGCGACTTCGGTGAAATCTATATCATCGACCGCAAGACCAAGAAGATCGTCTGGCGCTATGGCAACCCCGCCACCCACGGCATGGGCAAGGCGCCTTCCGGCTACCACGACGACGGCGATCAGGTGCTTTTCGGCTCGCACGACGTGGAATGGCTGCCCAACGGCAACATTTCCATCTTCAACAACGGCACGCATCGCCCCAGCGCCAACCGCAGCTCCGTCATGGAAATCAATCCCGCCACCAATCAGGTGGTCTGGCAGTACGAAACCAAGGATCACAACAGTTTCTATTCCGACTTCCAGTCAGCGGCCCAGAAACTCCCCAACGGCAACTGGTTCATCACCTCCACCAACAACGGGCATCTTTTCGAAGTCACCCCGGACAAGCAGGTGGTCTGGGAATACAACAATCCCATCTCCACCGACGATCAGGCCTATTGCGTGAAGCGTGACGACAATCCCGAAACGCAGGTTCACCGGGCCTACCGCTACGGCAAGGACTTCCCCGCCTTTGCGGGCAAGGATCTGAAGCCGCAGGGCAAGCTCGCGGCGGGGTGCCCCGACTGGCACCTGCTCCTCGAATTCAGGCAGGGTCCCAACTTCAGCTCGAAGTAACGCCCTCTTGCCCCGTCCCTGCGCCCGGAAGGGACCAGCCCCGGCTTTTTCTCCCAAGCCGGGGCTTTCTCGTGGGACAACGCCGAAAAAAAGCCCATCCCAACCAGCCCAAACCCCCGAAATTCCATACCACTACGGAAGCCATAAGAAACGGGGAGAGCCCCCAAAGGAACCTCCCCAAAAGCAATGGCTTTCCGCCTGTTAAAAGCTCTACGGCGTCATACGCGGGCGACGGCGAGGAATACGGTATGCATGATGCTGAGGAGCACCACGAAACTGGATTCAGCGGCTCCGCACGTTTTTCCGTACAGGGTCACGGCCAGCCCTCCATGACGGCAGACGGAGAGACAGTCCCGGCACAGCGTGCATCCTGGGCCCGGGCGTCCCTCCTTCAACCGTTCAGGAGTCAGCGCACCGTATCGGCAGACGCGGATACAGGCGAGGCAGTGCATACAGGCATCGGTCCGCCGGATGCGCCACGGCGCGATCTTGCCGAGCCAGTTCGCCACCAGCCCGAGCGGGCATACGGCAAGGCAATAGCAGGCGGAACCGTACCGGCGGCTCAACAGCACCGCAACGGGCAGGAGCAGCAGGCCCAGCGCCAAACCGAGCGCAACGGCGACCCCGGTCGGAGCGCCGGACAACCGGAGGACGGCGGGGACTGCCAGCATGAGCCCAAAGAAAACCGGCCGGAGGCGAGACATCCAACGCGGAGGCGGGACAGCCTTGCGCCCGGAGGCCGCCACGGTATCCCAGACCCCGAAATAGCACAGGTGACTGCACCACGCAGCCCCGGCCAGCAGTACGGAGACGCCGAACAGAATGGGCATGAACAGCCCGCCGCCACGGTATAGCGGGGCCGCGAGGATCATGCCCGGCACGGGGAGATGAAGGTTCCCGGTCATAAGGAACAGGCCGTATCCGGCAAGACCGAGGGCGAGCTGTACGAAAAAGACCACCGAGAACAGGCGCCAGATGAATAAGCGCGTACGCGGCGCGGCATCCCTGTCCCCAAGCCGCGATGCCACCCACGAGGCCCAAAACCCGGCAAGCAGGATATGGAGCGGCGCCCATCCGGGCAGGAAGCGCTCCGTCAGGAAAACCTGCGGTGCGACGAAAAGCAGCGGCGTCAGGATGGCGATCGTCCCGAAAAAGGCCGCCGTCCGCATGAGCGCCCTCTTCCTGCCGCGCGCATACCATGCATCCCCCGTCTTTCCTTCCAGCAACAGGGCCGCCGTGGCGGTAAACAGCGACACGCCGAGCAGGATGCACGCCAGCCGCATCCACGGCTGTTCCATGAACATGCGGATCTGCACGAACTGCGCCGCCGCCCACACCCAGCGCGCGGCCAACAGCGGCAACAACACAAGCGTGACCTGCCGTATCCACGCCTCTCGTCTCCAAACGAGCAGTGCGAACAGCATACAGCCGACGGAAAACGGGTATTGTCCGGCACGCCAGAAGTGCGCGCCGCCCAATACAAAAGCCAGCGAGGACGGGGTAAGGCACAAAATCGAACGCATGATGCTCACGGACGGCTCCTTTCAGGCGGAATACCCCATCTTATCCGATGCGGCATGATTTGCCGTGATCGGCGTCACGTATCCCGCCTTTCCCGCTTCCTCTCCGCCCCCTAACAAACGTCATCCGAAACGGATTGTTCCTTCCAGCGGCCCTCAGCACAGGGAAATGAACAATCCGGGCTCCAGAGCGTCACCCGGTCGCGCCCCGCCTGCTTGGACATGTAAAGCGCGGAATCCGCATACCGGAACAAATCGGAAATCGTCTTTTCGTTCTCCTCGGGCGTATCGATGGCTCCCGAAGACGTAAACCGATACCCTCCGGCGCTGATGCTGAAACGCACCTCCCGATCGGCATGGACGAGCGGCTTTGCCGTACAGGCCACCCGGATCTCTTCAAGCTGGCGGAACAAGGCACCCTCATCGGCATCAGGCAGGAGCAGCACGAATTCATCCCCTCCGAGCCGTGCGAACGTCGCCGAGTCGGGGAGCATCCCTCTGGCAAGTTTTGCGAACTCCCGCAGGACCATATCCCCGGCGGCATGGCCGAACGTATCGTTGATGCCTTTGAAGCAATCCACGTCGATGAACGCCAACCCAAAACCCTTCCCTTTCTCTTCCTGCACGCGCCGCAGCTCATCGGACAGCACCTCACGGAAGCGGCGGCGGTTCCAGAGGGCCGTGAGCGGATCAATATAGGAAAGCTCACGCAGCATGAGGGCATTTTTTTGCAGGCTGCTGAGCATGACGTTGAGCATGGCCCGCAGTTCCGCGATTTCGTCATGCCCGCTGACGGCAATGGACGATTCCGCTTCGCCTTCCGCGACCCGGTGCGCGAACAGCGTGGTCTCACGGAGCGGCTGGCTCACCTTCTTCATCCCGTACCAGATCCACATGAGCGCGATGAGGAATACGACCGCTATGGAAGCTCCCAACTCCTTCATATGGTATACGACAGAACGCTTGTACGCTTCGATTTGATGGGACTTCCGGTCAAGGATGCTGGTGATCCCCGACTCGACAAGCTTGATGATCTCACCAGCCCGTTTCTGGTAGGCGGCATTAAAAAGAAGGCGGCGGGCATACTCCACATCGATTGTGTCCGATCCGCTGTGCAAACCGTCAGGGCACAAGGCTTCTCCCTTGCTCGCCTGCATGGCCTCGATTTCCGTAATCGACAGATCATCGGAACGACGCAGGGCGGTCGCCAAAAACTCCATGTCTCCCCGGCTGGCTCCATAGCGCTCCAGCAGAGACGGAAGGCTGATCGTCTCTCCCGGCGCAAGGGAGCTCTTCCGGGGCATCCTCCCGGACCGCTGCGCAAGGATGTCGTAATACGCCCGCTCGGAAGCCTCATCGCCCGTATTGACGTATTCCCGCGCCTTGCGGGTCAGATCATAGGAACTCTGGAGCAATTCCCGGCTGACTTGCATCAGGTTCAGGTACTGGACGTCGGCCTCAACCATTTTCGTGAACGAGCTGTACACATTCCATGATAAGCCTGCCGTGACCATGATCGTTACGGTAAGCAGCAGGCCCAATAGAGACGTAACCCAACGGATGCTCATCCGCCCCTCCCTCAAACAGTCTGAACGGAACCCGCATTCCTCCGGAAACGGAGCGTACAGACAGCTCTTTGTTGAAAAGAGAATACACTAGAGATGTTCCTCAACGCCAGCACTTTATGGCATCGCCTCATTTTCCGTTTACTGTTCCGCTCCCATGACGGAAAGGAAAGGCCATGTACGGGAAAGGTTCCCGTACATGGCCTTTTATACCGTTACAGAGAGTTTTTTTGAATCCACAGGGGAAATCGCTTCGGCCTTTACATGGCTTAAGGCTTCCGTTGCCAGGCTCCCCTCTTGTTTTCTTTTTCGTCCTGCAGAACTTTGCCTTTCTCCAAAAGCCCCTCAAACACGTCTCGCGGCATCGGCTTCGCGTAGTAGAAGCCCTGTGCATAATAACAGCCGAGCTCAATAAGCATTTCAGCCTGTTTCGCGTTCTCCACGCCTTCACAGATGACCTGCATACCCAGTTCCCCGGCCATGTGGATAACGTTGCCGATGACAATCCGTTCCCGCGTCCCGAACATCCCGCGCCGCACGAAGCTGCGATCGAGCTTGAGCACGTCAGCCATCAGCTGCTGCAACTGGCCGAGGGAAGAATACCCAGATCCGAAATCGTCGATGGCGATCATGAAGCCGCGCTCTTTCAGCCGCAACACCTGCGCACAGACGATTTGGGGATTGCGCATGATCGCGCTCTCGGTGATTTCCAGTTCCAAAAGCGCATGGGGTACATTGTGGCGATCCGCGATCGCCGCGACAAGTTCGGGAAATTCCGGGCTGTCGAAATGCAGGCTTGAAAAATTGCAGGAAACGGGATTGACGGTCATCCCGCGCTCCAGCCACTCGCGCACGGTCCGGCAAACCAGTTCGTAAATGTACAAATCCACTTCGACCACAGAGCCGTTCCGCTCGAAAAACGGAATAAAGCTTCCCGGCATAAGCAGGCCCCGCGTAGGGTGATTCCACCGGACCAATGCCTCGCTGCCGATGAGCGCGCCGTCCCGCATGTCCACCTTGGGCTGGAAATAGGCATCGAATTCGCCTTGGGACAGGGCGATCTCCAGCCTTCCTTCCAGTTCGCGCTGCAACAGCGCTTCCTGCCGCATCTTCTCGTCGTAAAGGACAATGTTCTTCATCGTCTGCTTGGCGTTCCTGCGCGCGTAGTTGGCAAAATCCAACATGCGGTGCAGATCGAACCCTTCCGTCTCGTTCACCAAATAGACACCGAACACCGTGACGATCCGGTACGCCATGTCCTGCATACGCCGCCACTCGTCCAGTTCCATGCCGATTTCTTCTATGCGCACAAGCAGGGATTCCCAGTCGGCATAACGCACCAGCAGGATGAAGTGGTCCGCCGATGCGCGGGCACAGCACTCCCCATCTTTGACGTTACGCTGCAGGATCGCGCCGAAGGCCCGCAAGATCTGATCGCCCACGGCGAAACCAAGGTTGTCGTTGATCGTCTTGAACTGATTGATATCCCCGTAGAGCAAGGCATAGCTTCCGCTCGGCGCTTTCCGGAGCAGCTTCCCGCACTCCACATAGAACTTGTTCATGTTGTCGAGGTTGGTCAGCCCGTCCCGATACAGCAAGGCCTGTATGCGATGGTTGCTCCTCGTCTTGATGGCGAGATTATAGACCAACAGCAGCAGGATCACCCCGAAAACCGCCAGCATCCCGCACCCGACCTCAATAAGGTGCTGGGCCACGAAATCGAGCAGCGTGATCTGGCGGGGCTTGGTGGTGTTCTTCAGCACCAGCTCGTCCATCCGTTCAGGGGCCGTATATTGGATGCACTTATCCAATATGGAGAGCAGACGCGGGTCCGCACACTTGGAAATGCCGAAACAGATTTCGCTCGTGTACTTGCTCATGCTCGTGGCGGCCAAGGATTCGTAACGGCGTTCCGTAAGCAAATAGTTGGTCACATAGACGTTCGCGTAAACCGCATCCGCGTCGCCCTTGAGCAGCGCATCGAAACATTCCCGTACGTTCTTGTAAAAAATGATTTCCTTGCCTGGGTGATCCGCCGCCACATGCTCCGAGAACCAGTAGCCTCCTTGCAGGGCAATCCGTTCGATGGCGTGCGGCTGCTTGGTCCGCACAAGCATGGTGGGCGCCCGCAGATAGTAACGGGTGGTATACATCTTGTTGCGCTCGTCCCAGAGGTAATCCCCCGTTACGGAGCAGACCATATCAATGAGCCCTTTCTTGACCTTTTCCAGCGCTTCGGCCTGATCTATCGGCTCAAAACGGAAACGCAACCCTGTGTATCTTGAAAAAGTGGACAGCAGATCCGATGTGACGCCGGAGAACATCCCGGTTTCCGTATCGGTATACTCCAGCGGCGCCCACGAAGGATCATACGCCGCGACAACCACATCCGCCTGTTTGAGGAACGCTTCCTCTTCCTTGGTGAAGACCGGCTGTTGCGCCATGCTGACGGCAAAATATTTGTCGTACAGCCGCATCATATAGTTGGGATCGCGCAGCACGATGGCATTCATCGCCGCATCAAGACGGGCGAGCAAATCCGGCCTGTTCTTCGCCACAGCGATATACACCGGCTCCGGAGAGAACTGGGCAACGCTCCGGAACGTGCTGCTGCGGCCAAGGTGGGTGATGGCGACGCCGTCAAGCGTCCCGTCCTCAAGGGCACTCAATAACGCCTGCGTCTCGGCATAGGGAACGATGATCGGTTTGACGCCGAACTTCTCGCAATAACGCTGGAAACGCTCTCCGTCGCTGCTGCCCCGGATGATGCCGACCCGCATCCCTTGAAAGGAGCTGAAATCTTCGTAACCGTACCGTTTGTCGTCAACTCTGACATTGAGGGTAACATAAAGCGTACCCATGGGCAGGTTGGAGAACAGAACCTCTTTTTCCCGTTCTTCCGTGCGGAACACGGCGGGGATCATGTCTATGTGCCCTTCCAAAAGCTGATGCCATGCGTTCTCCCAGCTGCCCTCATCCAGCATTTCATAACGCATCCCGCCGACCTTGGCGAGCTTCTGCAAAAATTCGATATTGAAACCGATATATTCAGCGGACCGGCTACGGGACATGTAGTCCCCGTCCTCATAATACCCCACCCGGATGGAAACGGCGTTGTCGTCTGACTGCGCGGGAAAGCAAAAGAACAAGCAGCACAAGACGATCGCCCCGAAAACGGATATCCCGTATCCATGCCTTCTCATGCTCCGACCTTGTTCCTTGCCTCTAGTGTTATGTGAAGCGACATGCCCGAACATGCCGTTTGGCTCTGACCTTCCGGAACGCTGCCGGATCTTATATGTACCCTATATGTTTTCTCAAAGAAATCATAGTGTTTTCAGAGAACACCCCTTGTGCAAAAACACGGTTATCTGTTTTTTAAAAAAGGCCATTCAAACCAAAATCAGTCAAATAAAGAAACAATATGCTTTTTAGCAGTTTTGAATGACGGATAAAAACATACTAATGCGACAAAAAAAGATAACGGCTCTCCCCGCCGACTTCAGCAACGCGCATCTCCCCACACACGGGACGTGGGAAGATGCCGTCATGGACATACTTCACGCACTATGGCAGCTCGAGCAGCCCCTGTCGGCAGGTATGGGGAGCCGAGAAAAAAGCGTAGCCGACCGATCCGCACAAAGGCGGAGCACGCCCCAATCAACCAACGGCAACGGTGTTCCCCACAAGAAAGCCCGGCCACGCCACGCACAGGGCATCGGCGTTTGCCTGCCGGCACTGGTCCGTTCCGGTTCAGGCTGCCGCTTTCATCGAATCTCGGCGGTTGTGGCAAAGTGCGAGGGATGCTACTCCAAAGAAACACAGGAGGTGCGTTATGAAAGACTGGACCCCTTCCGCCTTGCTCCACGCTTCCGGGATGTATTGGGAAAGCTGCGCCATCCACGCCGCCGTGCATCTGGACGTGTTCACCCCTCTGTCCGGCGGGCCGATGACCGTGACGGAACTCGCCGATCGGACAGGATGCGTCCCCCAAAGCCTCGACCGCCTTCTAACCGCCCTGTGTGCAATGGGCCTGTTGATCCGTCAAGGCGAAACCTGCGAACTGCCGCCCTTCTCGCGGGATCACCTGTGCCGGGGCAATCCCGGTTATCTCGGGCATATAGTGGAACATCACCGCCATCTTATGCCCGGCTGGTCCAAGCTGGACGAGTCCGTCCGCGAGAACAGGCCGACCCGCCACCGCTCTTCCGTCGATACCGAAGATACGGGCGAGCGGGAAAGTTTCCTCATGGGGATGTACAACATCGCCAACGCACAGGCGGAACGCAGCATTCCGCACATCGACCTTTCCGGCCGTTCCCACCTGCTTGATCTCGGCGGCGCGACCGGGGCCTATGCCATCCACTTCTGCCGCCGCAACCCCGGCTTGCGCGCCACGGTTTTCGATCTCCCCACAACCCGCCCCTTTGCGGAACGCGTCATCGCCGACTCCGGCATGGCCGACCGGATCTCCTTCGCGGGCGGGGATTTTACCACCGAAGACCTTCCCGGCGGATTCGACGTGGCGTGGCTCTCCCAGATCCTGCACGGCGCGGGCTTTGACGAGTCCGCCAACATCGTGCGGAAGGCCGCGCAGTCGCTCGTTCCGGGCGGCCTCCTGCTCATTCAGGAATTCATCCTCGACGACAACCGCAGCGGACCGCAGCATCCGGCGCTGTTCGATCTCAACATGCTTGTCGGAACGCCTGACGGGCAGTCCTATACAAGGCAGGAGCTTGCGGGATTCATGCGGAACGCGGGGCTTGAAGACATCCGCCGCCTCCCGCTGGATCTTCCTCAGGGGTGCGGCATCATGGCTGGAACGGTTCCGGTAGGGATGTAAAAATGTGGGGGAGGGAGCCTTTTAAAAAAGGCTCCCTCCCCCA
>ERZ779870.1920-NODE-1920-length-11936-cov-5.06388_pt1 | contig 11936 bp, 10 predicted proteins | sample MGYA00511247_ERZ779870 | MGnify/ENA primary metagenome ERZ779870 (study PRJEB29588, sample SAMEA2149068) | human gut metagenome | biome: human gut; feature: human-associated habitat; material: faeces | place: Denmark | collected 2008/2010 ...
AAATAATTAAATAAGGGGTTATGTAAAAAAAATTTTTGAAGGGTAAATTCTTTTTACAAGAATGATTATAATATAAACTGGAAAAAAAAGCAATATGATTTTGGCGAATAATCTCCAAACTTTTTGGGATACTATTTCCTGTAATAAAAAGCGGCAGAAAGCTTGGGAAAGCCGTAAAATCAACTTCATCAGGAGGTAATTCAAATGGCGAAAAATTACGAAACAGACAGAAATGAGTCTAATTATGCAGGAAAAAATCACGGGGAAAGTGCTTCCAGAAATTGCGGAAAAAACAGCTCTAAGAACAGTTCTGGAAATTCTTCCAGGAACAGTTCCAAAAGCAGCTACGGAAACAAAATTTCCGATGAATATGATTCTGAGAAGGACAGAGGCTCTGACAGATATTAAAGGATAAGAAAAGCGGGAAAAGTCAGAGATGGCTTTTCCCGCTTAAATACATATAAGGGAACATTCACCCGGAAGCTTCCATATAATATACCAAAAAGAGGAGATTTTTTCCATGTTTCAGATCGAAACTATCTCTGCAAAAATGCTGGATTATTATGTGGAGCGCAGCGACGCTGTTATCATAGATCTCCGGGATCCTGCCGCCTACAGAAGGGGACATGTCCGGAACGCGGTAAATATTCCATACAGAGAGCTGGAGGAATATCTTGAGAAAAAACAGGATCAGAAATATCGTTTTCCCAAAGATAAGCTGCTGATATTTTACTGCGACCGCGGCGGCGCCAGCATGCAGGCTGCCCGGAGCCTGGCAAGACAGGGCTGTCGTACCAGGTCCGTGATTGGTGGATTTGCAGCCTACAGAGGGAGAAATCTTGTGCGCGGATAAAAAAAGCGGACAATATCAAATCAGATTGCGAATGCATATCTGTAACAAATCTTGTATTTTAAAGGAAATCATGATAATGTAAAGAACAGAGATAAAAACCAACACAAATTACAAGGAGAAAAGATTATGAAATATATGTTTGCGTCCGATGTACATGGTTCGGCATATTACTGCCGGAAAATGCTGGAAGCATATGACAAGGAGAAGGCGGAGAGACTGGTGCTTCTGGGAGATCTGCTTTATCACGGACCAAGAAATGACCTTCCGAAGGAATACGCACCAAAGGAAGTCATCCGCCTTTTAAATGAGAGAAAAAACCAGATCTATGCAGTACGCGGAAACTGTGAGGCAGAGGTGGATCAGATGGTCCTGGACTTCCCGGTTATGGCAGATTACTGTATCCTTGCCATCGAAGGAAAAACGATGTACGCCACACACGGTCATATCTATAATAAGGATAATCTTCCGCCGATGATGGACGGAGACATTCTGATCCACGGCCATACACATGTGCTGAAGGCAGAAAATATGGGGAATTATATCCTTCTGAACCCAGGTTCCGTATCCATTCCAAAGGAAGGTAACCCGCCGACCTATGCAATCCTTGAGAACGGAATTTTTACCATTAAAGATTTTGAAGGAAATACAGTACGGGAGATCACTTTATGAATCTGTGGGAATTAACGGCGCCCTGTCATTTTGGAACAGAGGCGGTGCTGAAACGTGAAATACTGGATCTTGGCTATGAAGTGACCAGGGTGGAAGACGGAAGAGTAACCTTTGAGGCTGATGCCCAGGGTGTGGCAGACGCCAATCTGTTCCTTCGTACCACAGAACGTGTGCTTCTGAAAGTAGGCGAAGTAAAGGCCGAGACTTTTGATGAGCTTTTTGAAAAGACCAAGGCCCTCCCATGGGAGAATTACATACCGAAAAACGGTAAATTCTGGGTAGCCAAGGCAAACTCCATCAAAAGTAAGCTTTTCAGTCCATCTGATATCCAGTCCATTATGAAAAAAGCCATTGTAGAGCGTCTCAAAGGCATCTACGGGATTTCCTGGTTTCCGGAAGATGGTCCGGAATTTCCTATCCGTGTGGCCTTTATGAAAGACGTAGCTCTGATCGGAATCGACACTTCAGGAGTATCCCTCCATAAGAGAGGGTATCGCCAGATGACTGTCAAGGCACCTATCACCGAGACTCTTGCCAGCGCTCTTTTGATGCTCACCCCCTGGAAAAAGGATCGTATTCTTGTCGATCCGTTCTGCGGAAGCGGCACCTTTCCTATTGAGGCGGCAATGATGGCAGCGGATATGGCGCCGGGACTGAACCGTCATTTTCTGGCCGAGAGCTGGGAGCATCTGATCCCGAAGGAATGCTGGGAGGATGCAAGAGAAGAAGCCAGAGAACGTGTAAATCTTGATATTGAAACCGATATCCAGGGCTTTGATATCGATGCAGCTGCCATCAAGGCAGCACGCGCCAACGCAAAAATGGCAGGAGTGGACAGACTGATCCATTTCCAGCAGCGCCCGGTCAGTGAACTCCGCCATTCCAAACCCTTTGGTTTTATCGTGACAAATCCGCCATATGGTGAACGGATCGAAGAAAAATCCAATCTCCCTGCACTGTACCGTGAGATCGGTGAAAGCTATAAGGGGCTGGATCGCTGGTCCATGTATCTGATCACTGCCTATGACAAGGCAGAGAATGACATCGGCCGAAAAGCAGATAAAAACCGTAAGATCTATAACGGAATGATGAAAACCTACTATTACCAGTTTCTTGGACCACGTCCGCCGAAGAAAGGAAGTATTAAAGAATGAAAAAGATCATTTTTGCTACCGGAAATGAGGATAAAATGAAGGAGATCCGAAGGATACTTGCGGATCCTTCTCTGGAGATCCTTTCCCTGAAGGATGCCGGGATCCATGCGGATATTGATGAAAATGGAAAAAGCTTTGAAGAAAATGCCATGATCAAGGCAGAAGCAATCAGTAAAATGACTGGCGAGATCGTTCTGGCAGATGATTCTGGTCTGGAGATCGACTATCTGAACAAAGAGCCGGGAATCTATTCCGCACGCTATATGGGTGAGGATACTTCTTATCATATTAAAAACGCAAACCTGATCCAGCGTCTGGAAGGTGTACCCGATGAGAAACGTACTGCACGTTTTGTATGTGCTATTGCGGCAGCTTTCCCAGATGGCAGAAGAAAGACAGTCCGTGCTGCCATGGAAGGCCGCATCGGCTACGAGGAAAAAGGGGAGAATGGCTTTGGCTATGACCCGATCTTTTATCTTCCGGAATATGGCTGTACTTCCGCAGAGCTTTCCATGGAAGAAAAGAACAGGATCAGCCATCGTGGAAAAGCTCTTTGCCTTATAAAGGAAGAGCTTGTATGAAGGTGCTGATCGTAAGCGATACCCACGGAAGAGATGAAAACCTGGAGATCGCGGTAAACCGGGAGGTTCCTTTTGACATGCTGGTACATTGCGGCGATGTGGAAGGCAGAGAATTTTATATCGAAGCCCTTGCAGAATGTCCCTGCAGTATTGTGTCCGGAAATAATGATTTTTTCTCGGATCTTCCGAGAGAAGATGTGATCGAGGTCGAGGAAAATAAGATTCTGGTAACTCACGGTCATTACTACGGTGTATCTATGGCCTTTGATCAGCTGGCAGAAGCTGCCCGCTCAAGGGGATGCAATGCGGCTTTTTTCGGACATATCCACGTACCGGTTGTTGAAAAGGAAGCAGGTGTGCTTCTGGTAAATCCCGGAAGTCTGGCTTATCCCAGACAACGGGGACGCCGTCCAAGCTATGCAGTAATGGAGACAGATGGAAAGGGCGAAATGCACGTAGAGATCCGTTACCTCTGATTCCGGCAGAAAAAACAAATAAACTGTCATAATTGATAAAATTTGTGCCAATATTCAGCATATATTAGTCAAAAACGATTGCGAAAGTCAGCTATGTGCTATATAATGAACAAGTAGTTGTTTTCTAGTAATATAGAGCATTCTTTAGGGTACTGACCATGAATGGGTCTCGTTCCTGAGAATGCAGCAGAGCGGAATGAGAAGGTCCGCTTTACATAAATGAAGGGGGAAAATACGCATGACTGCGGTTATTATAGGAAGTATCGGCTTTTTATGCTGCTTCCTGTATGATCATAACAGTATCCGATTGAAAAAAAGCTTTCTTCATCCGTTTTTTAGCATAGGATGTTTCCTGATCGCAGTGTCAACAGGTCTGGTGATCCGGAGCTGCTGGCCGCGGCGGGGAAGTTCTTTTTTTATTTCTGCTGTTTTTCTGACAGCAGCGATCCTGTTTCTGGGACTGTTGATCTATACATTGTTTTTTGCGCTGCCCTTTGATGAGACATATGTCAAAGAAAATCATGAAAGGCTGGCCTATACAGAGGGTGTTTATGCACTCTGCCGACATCCTGGCGTTCTGTGGTTCGCCGGATTTTATTTTTGCCTGGCCGGATTTCTGGGATCCGGGAAGGCAATGGGGGCTTTTGGGGTCCTTATTGTGTGGAACATATTGTACATTTTTTACCAGGACAGGATCGTGTTTCCGGAAACATTCAGTAATTACGGAGCGTATCAGCAGACAACTCCCTTTCTGATCCCAGACCGAAACAGTACAGCTGCCTGCATAAAAACATGGCGAAAAGGGGGGGAAAGGCGGTGAGTCTTGGCGAAAAGCTTCGAAAACAGCAGTATGATGCTATCTGGAAAGAATATTGCGGATTTCTTGATCTGACAATGCAGGATTACATGAAGATCCAGAATCGTCTGATGGAAGAGCAGATCCAGCTCTGGTCAGACTGTGAACTGGGCAAAAGCATTCTGAAGGGCAGGAGACCGTCCGGGATCGACGAGTTCCGTCGGCTGGTACCTCTTACCACTTATGAGGATTATGCGGATATGCTCCTCCAGAAGAGAAGTGAAACTCTTCCGGGGAATCCGATCATCTGGATACAGACGACCTGGGAAGGCGGACGCCATCCGATAAAGGTAGCACCATACACAAGAAGTATGCTGGATACCTACAGGAACAATGTAGTTGCCTGCCTCATATTAGCTACAAGCCGTGAAAAGGGCAAATTTGATGTGGAGGAAACGGACAAGATCCTTTACGGACTGGCACCGTTGCCTTTTGCTACCGGCCTTTTTCCACTGGCGCTGAAAGAGGATATCGACATCCGTTTTCTTCCGGAAGTGGAAGATGCGGTAAATATGAGCTTTGGTGAGTGGAACAAAGAGGGCTTCAAGATGGCCATGAAACAGGACGTGGAATTTTTCTTCGGACTTGGAAGTGTGGCCTATGCAGTAAGCCAGAGCCTCACCGGAAGCGTATCATCAGGAAAAAGCAAAACCTCCTTTTCGGAACTTCTGCAGTATAAACCAAAGATGCTGAAAAGGATCCTGAATGCCAAAAAGATCTGTAAGAAGGAGAAACGGGAGCTTCTTCCGAAAGACCTTTTTCACCTGAAGGGATTTATGGTGGCAGGAACCGACAACCAGTGCTATAAGGATGATCTGGAGGAAATGTGGGGAGTTCGGCCCATGGAGCTTTTTGCAGGAACGGAACCTTCCATTATAGGAACCGAGACCTGGACCAGGAACGGAATGTACTTTTTCCCGGATACCTGCTTTTATGAATTTATCACCGAAAAGGATATGCTCCATAATTATGAGGATCCCACGTTCACTCCTCCGACCTATCTTATGGATGAGGTTGTTCCCGGGGAGAAATATGAGCTTGTGATCACTGTGTTGAAGGGCGGAGCCTTTGCCAGGTACCGTGTGGGAGATATGTATCGATGCGTGGGTCTTACCAACCAGGAGGATCGGACACAGATCCCAAGATTTGAGTACATAGACCGTGTTCCGTGGATCATTGATATCGCAGGCTTTACCAGGATTTCGGAAAATGGTATCAAAAGTGTGATCCAGCTGTCCGGGCAGCCGGTTACGGATTGGATCGCAGTGAAAGAATATAATGAGAAAAAACGCCCATATCTGCATCTTTATATAGAAGTAAAAAAAGAAGCGCTGATGTATCAGGCTATGAGCACGGATATTCTGAAAGAACTTCTGACCACGTATTTCAAATATATCGATCAGGATTACCGGGATCTGAAGAAAATCCTGGGAATGGATCCCCTTGTGGTGACCATCCTGCGCTGTGGTACCTTTCATCTGTATGAGTCCAGAAAAGGACGGAAACCACGGCATATGAGCACTCCTTATTATGAGGTGGCGGAACTTTTGAGACTGCAGGATGAAATCGGATTCGGGAATATGAGGAAGTAACTATGGAAAGCTATATATCATTTTCAATCATTTCAGTTTTTTTCTATACATTTATGATACTGACTCTTCTGGCTGGTAAGCGCAGCCGGATCATCAACAGTTTCATGTGTGTGCTGGGAGGAATGCTCTGCTGGACGTTGGGCTCTTTTCTGATGCGTATGGAGGCAGGACCCTCTTACATCCTGTGGTATTATGTGTCTCTGGCCGGAATCCTGTTTCTGCCATATTTTTACTATGTGTTCATCAGTGAATTCATGGGAGTGCGTATGGGCAGAAAAAGCAAGATCCCATTGCTTTTGATGCTGCTGCTTTTTGCAATCAACATCCCGGGCGGGATCATCCTGCGCTGGCCGGATCTGATCCGTAAAAACGGTGGTGCGCATTTTGTTTATAAGATCACACCCTGGTTCCTTCTGTTCTTTGTGGTGGCAGGAATCACCATTATTCAGATCTTTATCACCATGTACCGCGGATGCCGGAGACATCCCGGATACCGCAAACAGATCGAACCGATCCTTGTGGGGATACTGATCATTTTTGTGGGAAACCTTGCGCTGGCAGTGCCGGTATTTTCCGGATTCCCCATCGATATTGTCAGCGGTCTGATCAATGCTGTCCTGATGCTTTATGCACTGACCAGAAGACGGCTGTTCCAGATGCGCCGTCTTGCGTCAGATGGGGTTTGCTTTGGTGTGGGCGTGGTCCTGACGGTAGTACTGTTTATCAATCTTTCACCGTACCTGATGAGTTATATCCGAATGCTGCTCCCTGCAGCCAGTGAGTATCATGTGCTGATCTTTTCTTTCGTTTTTCTTATATCTGCATGGCTGGTCACAGTGCTGTGGAAATGTCTGATGAACAATGTTTTTATCAAAAAAGAGATCCAGCAGTCTCAGGAGCTGAAAGATTTTAGCCAGTCAGTATCCAGGACACTCCGGGTAGGAGAGATCCTGCGCAATACGGTAAATGTGTTGAAGGAAACTACCAATGCAGGACGGATCTATATTTGTCTGAGAGACAAAAAATCAGGGGAATATCAGGCTGTTTACAGCAACCGTCCGTTGAACGATCTGACCTTTTCACTGAAAGCGGATAATCCGGTGGTCACCTGGCTTACCAGAAATGAGGACTGTGTGGTGATCCGGGATTTTCGTTCTTCCACAGCCTACAAATCCATGTGGGAGTCGGAAAAACATATGTTTTCAGAGCTGGGTATCGAATACTGTGCAGGTCTTCGCCAGAATGATGATCTGGCCGGGATTATTGCGATTTCCGGTGACGGACACAGAAATCTGAACCATAATGATCTGGCCATGCTGTCTTCGGTCAGTTCGGTAGCTTCCATTGCCATCAAAAATGCCAGACTTTATGAGGCGGCATGGACTGAGGCAAGGACCGATGAACTGACGGGCCTTCTGAACCGGAAATATTTTTATGAGATCCTGGATGAGGAATACGAAAAAAATAAAGAGGGTTCGCTTGCACTGATCCTGTTCAATATTGATGATTTCAAGCTGTACAATCAGCTGTACGGAAATCAGCAGGGAGATGTTGCACTTCGAAAGGTGGCAGATATCATCCAGGCAAGTGTGGGAGAACAGGGATATGTGGCACGTCACAGTGCCAAGGAATTTGCGGTCCTGATGCCAAATTACGATATTTTTTCCGCCAGAAATCTGGCAGAATCCATACAGAAGCAGATCCTGCATATGCGCAACGATTCTGCAGACTACAAGCTGAAGATCCTTACGGTAAGCGTGGGGATCAGTGCGGCGCCTTATGCGGCACGCTCAGCAAAGGAGCTCTTGGATAATGCGGACCTGGCAGTATATCATGTAAAGCGCAGCGGTAAAAACGGCATCGAGATTTTTGACACCATGCTGAAGGAAAGCCTGGATGAAGAAAATGCGGGTAAGAAATCCGATCATGAACATATTTATCAGTCCTATGAATCCACGATCTATGCGTTGACTGCAGCCATTGATACCAAAGATCATTATACCTTCGGACATTCCAACAATGTGGCTTATTACGCAACAAGTCTTGCGAAGGCGCTGAACTATACAACGGAAATGGTGGAGATCATCCGTCAGGCGGCGCTTCTTCATGATGTTGGAAAGATCGGGATCCCGGAGCATATCCTGAACAAGGAAGGCAAGCTTACGGATGAAGAGTATGAGATCATGAAAGGTCATGTGGAGGCGTCCATCGGGATCATCCGTCACCTTCCGTCGCTGGATTATGTTATCCCTGCGGTTATCGGTCATCACGAACGTTATGACGGAAACGGCTATCCAAGGAGGATCGCGGGAGAAGATATCCCGGCATCTGCAAGGATCCTCTGCATCGCAGATTCCTTTGATGCCATGACATCCAAACGTTGTTATAAGGAACTGATGCCAGTGGAAAAAGCTCTTCGGATCATAAGAGAAGAGGAAGGAAAACAGTTCGATCCGGATATGGCGGAGGTATTTATCCACATATTTCGGGAAGGAAAGATCCATCTGGCAGAACCGGCGGAGCTGAAACGGGAAGAAAAAGCATAAAGAATATTAAGATTACGGGTCTGACAAGCTATGTCAGACCCGTTTTTGTGAAGAATATGAAGAAAGCTTTATTTATCATCTCCAGTAAGGCGAAGTACATCCCGGATCTCATCCACATTCATATCCAGGATCACGGCAAGCTCATCAATGGTGAATTTGGTGGCGTCATCATCGTCTGTGAGTTCTTTAACCGCAGCCTCCAGGTTTTCTACCTTGGATACCAGATAGTCGTCACGGAATTTCTGTTGTGTCTGTTCCTCAATGGCATGAAGGATCCCACTGCGGATACGACCACGCATCCAGGTGTCGTTTTTCTCCTGTGGGGCAGTTTCTTTGAGAGACGCCAGAAGGGCCAGATTTGCCTCCTGAATGAGATCGGCCAGGTGGATTTCCTCACAGTTCAGTTCAGCGGCCATCTGGGCTGCCTGAGCCATGTAGAACTGTGTCAGTGCACCTTCGGCAGCAGTGTCACCCTTTGCAAAGGCATGAAAGAGGGACGCAAGATCATCCGGATCAAGTCCTTCCGGGGAAAAGCTTTCCATATAGTCACTGAGATAAGCCTGTTCTTCGGCAGTAAGAGCAGCACGGGTACCCGGAAGCTCGTCCTTGTCGCTGGATTCGGATGAAACAGCATCTGCTCTGGCAGCGCCGGCAGCTTCATCGGCGCCTTCGATGGTGATCCCCTTTAATTTGAGATACTGCAGGATCTTTACAAGCTGTGAAGTGCTCAGATCCGATTCATCGAAATGATCACGGATCTGCTGCTGGGAGAGCTGCTTATTGTTTTCCTCAGCGATGGCACAGATGTCATTAAGCTTCTGCTGAAATAATTTTATATCCATGTAAAAACATCTCCTTATTATTTGCTTTTTTTCTTGACTTTAATTATGGTTTCATGATACCATAAGCCAGTCGCAAATGACAAGAAAACCTTTAAATAGGCGGAAAAAACGTGAAAAAAAGTTTTTTTAAAAAAATTCAAAAAAGGTGTTGACATTTGTAGATTGCTATAATATAATATCACTTGTCGTCAGGCAGGAAACGAAAACGAAACACAAACGAAGACGACAACAACTTAATAAAAACCATAAGTAAATGGTACATCGGGGTGTGGCTCAGCTTGGCTAGAGCGCCTGGTTTGGGACCAGGAGGCCGCAGGTTCGAATCCTGTCACCCCGACTGCTGTAAACTTATTACCGCAAGCATGCGGGTGTAGTTCAATGGTAGAACACCAGCCTTCCAAGCTGGATACGTGGGTTCGATTCCCATCACCCGCTTCTCTGAGAAGAGAGCATGTGTCTGTAGCTCAGCTGGATAGAGCAACGGCCTTCTAAGCCGTGGGTCGGGGGTTCGAATCCCTTCAGGCACGTTGTGGTGGGTATAGCGCAGTTGGTTAGCGCGCCAGATTGTGGCTCTGGAGGCCCAGGGTTCGAATCCCTGTATCCACCCTTCGCCCATTGGGCTATCGCCAAGCGGTAAGGCACAGCACTTTGACTGCTGCATTCGCTGGTTCGAATCCAGCTAGCCCAGTCCTTTTTATGGGGTATTAGCTCAGTCGGTAGAGCACTTGACTTTTAATCAAGTTGTCCGGGGTTCGAATCCCCGATGCCTCACTTGCATCTGTAGAGATACAGATGCTTTTTTCTTATCATATAGGTTATCATCATTTTATTAAAATGAATGATATAAATATTGCGCGGGCATGGCGGAATTGGCAGACGCGCCAGATTTAGGTTCTGGTGTCTACGACGTGCAGGTTCAAGTCCTGTTGCCCGCATAAAAACGCCTGATTCCAGGCGTTTTTTGTTAATTATTTTTGGAAATAATAAAAAGTGCATCATGGAGTATGCTCTGTGCAAGGATCAGAAAAAGGAGATGACTGGTGATGAACACAGCATTTGGTAAAATTCTCGAGAAGAAGATTTTCAAAAAAGTTTTTTCTGTTGTTATCTTATTAAGTTCAGTTGTCGGTGCGGTTATGAACAGCTATGCAGTCTGGACCCTGGGAGTCAGTACAGGGGTTTCCTGTATAATTGGCATAATTTATATAGTGATGGGGATTTCAGCTCTCATGCAGAATCAGATCATGGAAAAGTGGAGAAATAAGAAGCTTGAAATGCTCATGGGTATATATAGCTGCTTTTTTATATATGATTTTATGATTCTGCTTTTATGGTGGATTTTTTCTGCCCTGTTTATGGTTTCTGGAAAAGCGCAGGCCATGGGGGTATTTGTTCTGGATATTTCGGCTGTTATAATTGTGGCGCTTGGGTATCTTCATGCAAAAAATATAAAATATACTGCTTATTCCATTCCTTTGGGATTGAGGGGAAATACCTGTCGGATTGCCATGATGAGTGACATTCATCTGGGTGTGTTTGTAGGAGAGAAGCATATTCAGAATATTGTGGATAAAGTGAACCGGCTGGAACCTGATCTGGTAGTTATATGCGGAGATATTATTGATGTAAATAATCATATTCTTGAGGATGATGAGGTTCTTGGCAGAATCAGCTCCCTGTTTTGTAAAATAAAGGCAAAAAAAGGCGTGTTTGCCGTACTGGGAAATCATGATCCAAAGGCAGATAATAAGAAATTTGCTGATTTTTTACGGGCTTCAAACATTCAGCTTCTGCATAATCAGGTGATTCAACTGGAAGATTTCTGCCTGGCAGGAAGAACCGATGCAAGTAATAATTGCAGAAGCTCAATGGAAAGTCTGGCAAAAGAAATAAATTCGAGCTTACCGGTTATAGTTTTAGATCATAATCCCAGTGGTATTCCTGAAGCCGTTGAATTTGGGGCAGACCTGGTTCTCAGCGGTCATACCCATAAGGGACAGTTTTTTCCGGTAACATATTTTACAAAACTGGCAAATGGAAAACATTATTTTTATGGACATGAGCAGTTTGGAAAAACGCATGCCATTATTTCTTCAGGAGCAGGCTTTTTTCAGCTTCCGGTGAGAATCGGAACAAGTAATGAAATTGTAGATATTCATATTTCATAATAAAGAAATATTGATGATTCAAAAAGTATGGAATTTATTTTATGAGTAAATTTGAAAAAGTGCATAAAATTATCACGAATTTGTTTTTATTTAATGCACATATAGAGCTTAATATTTCTTTTTTGTGCGTATATTATGGATTCTATTGTGCAAAATTCGATATTTGCACATTTATAGTTATATATCAGAGATCAGGGCG
>ERZ779870.1931-NODE-1931-length-11804-cov-63.4991_pt1 | contig 11804 bp, 5 predicted proteins | sample MGYA00511247_ERZ779870 | MGnify/ENA primary metagenome ERZ779870 (study PRJEB29588, sample SAMEA2149068) | human gut metagenome | biome: human gut; feature: human-associated habitat; material: faeces | place: Denmark | collected 2008/2010 ...
AGTCTTTGTTGGCTTTCGCTTTCATACGTTGTTCCAGTAGCATATCTACTACCTTACCGTAGGCTGCTTCACGGCCATCAGAAGAACCTTTTTCTTCTTTCAATCCCATGATGTCGAAGCTGAACAGATGGAATGTTTCTTTCAACTCTTTCAGGTCTTCGGCGGATATGGTGGCATTGCCGGCAATGATATTGTTAATAATGCGGGCACCTTCGAAAAGCTGTGCGATGACAATCGGTGTATTCAAGTCGTCATTCATTGCTTCATAGCACTTAGCGCGCAGTTCTTTCACGTTGATTCCCTCTGAAGTTGCCGGTGCGGGAGTAATCTTATCCAATGCGTCAATGGCTTCCATCAGACGTTGCAGCCCTTTTTCGGATGCTTGCAGTGCTTCATTGCTAAAGTCTACCGTGCTGCGGTAATGAGCTTGCAGGATGAAGAAACGGATTGTCATTGGTGTGTAGGCTTGCGCCAGCAGCTTATGAGTACCGGTGAAGAATTCGTCCAGAGTGATGAAGTTACCAAGTGATTTACCCATCTTGGTTCCGTTGATGGTAATCATGTTGTTGTGCATCCAGTAGTGAACCATGTCATCACCTTGTGAGGCTACCGATTGTGCGATTTCACATTCGTGGTGAGGGAAAATCAAGTCCATTCCTCCTCCGTGAATATCGAAGTGTTCACCCAGGTATTTGCGTCCCATAGCAGTACATTCGGCGTGCCATCCGGGGAAACCGTCGCTCCATGGAGACGGCCAGCGCATGATATGTTCAGGTTGTGCCTTTTTCCAAAGGGCGAAGTCGGCGGGATTGCGTTTTTCGCTTTGTCCGTCGAGGTCACGGGTGGTATTTAATACGTCGTCCAGATTACGTCCGGAAAGTTTTCCGTAGTGGTAATCTTTATTGTATTTGGCTACATCGAAGTAGACGGAGCCTTCGCTTTCATAGGCATATCCGGCATCCAAAATCTTCTGTACCAGTTGGATTTGTTCAATGATATGTCCTGAAGCATGTGGCTCAATGCTTGGAGAAAGTACATTCAACGCTTCCATTGCTTTATGATAGCGGTTCAGGAAATATTGAACAACCTCCATTGGTTCCAACTCTTCCAGACGTGCTTTCTTGGCGATCTTGTCTTCTCCGTCATCGGCATCGTGTTCCAGATGACCTACGTCGGTAATATTTCGTACGTAGCGTACTTTATATCCTAGGTGGGTGAGATAGCGGAATAACACATCGAAGGTTATAGCCGGACGGGCGTGTCCTAAATGGGCATCTCCGTAAACAGTCGGTCCACACACATACATGCCTACATGAGGTGCATGAAGCGGTATAAACAACTCTTTCTTTCTATCTAAGGTGTTGTAAATGGTAAGTTGATGTTCCATAACATTTTATATTTGTTTTATTGGAACTGCAAAGTTAGTATAAAATCTGAATATGCGCTCTATCTTTGATGAGTTGATTTTAGCTCTTGAGCTGTTTTACTGGTAATATTATTAGTTTCCCGGTATGAAACTAAAAGTTTCACACCGGGGAACCAATGGTTTCATTACGGGAAACCAAAGGTTTCTCACCGAGAAACTAAAATTTTGTCGGCATGAAAGTAAATGTTTGGTTATTGTTGACTGCAAAACTTATCAATAGCTTCTGCTACACCGTCTTCTTCGTTGCTTAGAGTGATGTAATTTGCTGCTTTTTTTACAGGTTCTTGTGCATTTCCCATAGCAATTCCCAGTCCTGCAAACTTAATCATGGATAAGTCATTATAGCCATCTCCCATTGCTATGACTTCTTCTCGTGCTACTCCTATTTCTTTCAATAAGACAGCAAGAGAAAGAGCTTTGTCAATTCCTTGCGGAACTAATTCGAGGAAATAGGGTTCTGAACGGAAAACGTTAATATGTCCTTGTAGCCGGAGACTAAGTTCTGCTTCAAGCGGAATGAGTTTATCTGCGTCTCCCACGATGAGGCTTTGGCTACAGGAAGCGTGATCTCTGTGAGGAAGTCGTTTGTTTCCCGTACTGCCATTTTATTGAGAAAGGCCTCTTTCTGTACGTATGGGTCTTGAGAGTTTTCTGTTATTATATCTGCTCCGTCATAGGTTAATATACTTAGTTGGTGGGTACGGGCACATTCATAGAGCATCGGAACAACTTCATTAGGTAACACATTTTCATATACCATCTCTTTTGTTTCCCAATTGATAATTTCACCTCCGTTATAGGAGAGGATGAAACCTCCGAATTCATTCATCCGTAATTCGTTGGCTAATGGTACAATACCATAAGTAGGTCGTCCGGAAGCTAATACGAGTCGTATTCCTTGCTCTTGTATACGTATTAGAGTTTCCCTGTTGCGGGGAGTGATTTCTTTTTTAGAATTGGTGAGTGTGCCGTCAAGGTCGAGCACGATAAGTTTGTATTTCATGTAGCGTTGTTTTGGGTGCAAAGATAGATTAAAAAAGTTTTTCCGCAAGGTGGTGGGGGAAAAGATGTGGCTTTAGCTAAGCCAGCCATCGTTTGTTCAACTTGGCAGATGTTTTTGTAAAGTATTGAATATTAATAAAGGAGCTTCAGATCTGAGTCGTCGTGCTGTCATGCATCAGATGCAGGGACTTTCTTTTTGAACCAGACTCGTATTTTTCGGATGTAGTAGCTTCTCCTGTTTCTGATTTCTTGATTGATGATATGACATTTAGATAAATAAAAGCCGCATAACTTTCGTTATGCGGCTTTTATTATTAAACTGGTAAAAGAGTTTTATTCAATTGTTGCTCCATAACCAGCTACATCGCTAGCTAATGTAAATATACCATTTACATAATCATATTGAGTAATAGGAGCTGTTGCGTGCTTGGTTATGTTATTACCGCTTGTTGGTTCTTTAACTAAAGAACTTGTATGATAATAATTCCAATTTTTGGTTAAGCCATATACGATATTGTCGGTTACATCTATTTGAGGTGTGCAACTTTCTAAGAAAGAATAATAGTAGGAACCGAATTCTGCTTCCGGACTTACGTCAAAGATATTCTTGCTTATAGTCAATGATGTTCCTTTTTGATATCTGAAGAATATATTGCTACCTATCATGTTGACAAAAGTATTATTTATAATTTCGGCAGAAAGTACACCATCTGATAAAGGTATATTACCAGTAGCCCAGTTTAATATTTGCACGCCTTCTTGAGGTGTCTGGCTATACACTATATTGTTCTTGAAGTTGAAAGTTTTATAATCTCCTAAATTGAAGCCTTTATATATATTTATCAAGGCAATTTTGATAGCATTAACTTCAATACGAGTGTCTTGAACAGAGATGTTGTCTATACCAAAGTAAGTCTTTTGTGCTGCATCGTAATAAATTGGTTTCAAGACATTCGCAATCAGACAGTTGTCAATGCAGATGTCAGTAAAGTCTCCCTTGCTGATAACGCCTGCATTATTTATAAAATAACCAGCATTGCTACCTCCATTGAGATCACTTAAATCTATTTTTATATTCTTAAAAAGTAGCTTTCCTTTGCATGATTTCCAGCAATTAATAGGACGAAGTGTTACTTGCTCGTCATCATATCGACCGATGATAATAACATCATTGCTGATTGATTTTACTCCGGTTGTGGTAAAATTGTGTGCTGTACCTGTGAGGAACAGTATAACAGGTTTACTCATTGTAGCACTAAAGTAAGTGTCAAGTGCCACATCGGCATCTGTTGCATCCAATATTTGTATGTCAGCATCTGAATAAATTTGGTTGTTGATGGTGATGCCGCCGATAGTAATGTCTTTACCATGATCAAAATCGGCTTTATAATCCGTACGATTCTTAATACTAACCTGAATCTTTGCAATCATAGCATACTTTCCACTTGTTGCCAATATCGCAATATCAGTACTGTTATCAGCTGTTGCACGAGTCATCATCTTTGCGCTTGATGCAGGGGCAGTAACAACCAATACATTTTCTTTTCCAGCTTCCTTAGAGAATTTAGCACTCCATCCTTCGGGAGCAGTAATCATTGTATTTTCTACTCCTCTCACGGTCATGGTAAACTCTTTCACTTCACCTGCCGAAAACTCCTGTACTTGTTTTAAATCTTCGGCTGCAAAACTACATTCGAAATCACGAACGATAGGGATACGTATGGTTGGAGCATCCTCACCTGCAAGTACTAAGACCAGTTCGTTGTTTTCTACTGTTACACTCTTGAAGTTTTTGTCTTCTGTCGGAGCAGAACCGTCACCGGTTGCGCTGACTTTGTCATTAGTTCCTTCTTTGTATATATAACTATAATTCTTTCCTCCGTCATAGCTAACCTGCCAGTAACCTTCACTATCTACATTGAATGTAGGAGTCTTGCCACTCTCTCCATTAGCTTTCACAGGTTGTCCGTTTACAGTCAGACGCTCCGGAGTTTCATTTTTGTTGTAAAGAACAGTCCAGTAGCCTTCTGAATCAATACCGATAATAGGGCATAACAGGTTATTATCGTTTTTCATATATAGATTTACTGTCTTTCCATTGCTCAAAGTGAGTGTGTAAGAATCAGACTTTTCCTCTATATTAGTAATAAATGTTCCTTCATTATAAAGTTCGCGAAGAGCTTCAGTATTACTATTTATATCACGTACTTGTGTTTCGAGTGCGGTAACGCGCTTTTTCAGTGCGTCTACATCATCTTCCAAATCGTCAATGTTGGTACATGCTACCAGGCATACAGCCAATAACATGAACATACTCCATACTTTTTTCATGATTATATTGTTTTAAAGTTATTATTTTAAAGAGGATAGCCAGGAAGGAACATATCCCAAACGTTTACGTAATTGAGCCTCATAGAGTGAATATGGTTCCACAGCAGTTCCGTTACTTTCGAGTCGCTTCATTTGAGTAGCATCAAAATCTAAAGGACTTCCGTGGAAACCGACAATGATAGGAGGCATAAATTTCCACCAAAAGCCGTTACTATCCCACCAGGTAAATTTACCTTCTGTATCGATGTCCTGATCTGTTTGTACATTTGTTGCATAGAAATTCCATATTGTCAGATTCTCCATGTGATTTGGCATTTGAGCAGAGTCTCCTCCTTGTCTCCAATGCATGAAACCGCCAGTACAGCAGTCAATTAATGTTGCACGTGGCTGTGTGGCATGTGATTCAAAGCAAGAATCATCTCCCCATTTCACATTCCATATTACAGCACCCATGCTTTGCTTTGAAACACCGCAAGCGTGATATTGACCAACGTTTGTTTTATATTCCATCAATGTGCTTTGACCTTCTCCTTTTCTAAGTGTGTAGCCATTGCTGCTTTCAGTTACTTTTCCAATAAAGATACGGGAAGAAGCTTGCGAGCGGATAGAAGCATGTCCACGATTACCACCAATAGTGATGTCATAAGCAGAACAATTGGCAGAACTTGTGATTGACATGGCTTCACTAACACTTTCAAAATTAACCCGGCGCATCCATGAATTGGTCAGACGTACAAAATCGATAAGCTTAAAACCACCGTCATCTATGTCAGAGCCGTGATGAATAAACTTCTCTTTGGCATGTCCTTTAAATGTAAGGTCTTCTACGCCAACATTGGCATAATTGGCGAATTTATGTACATTCCATCCCCAATCTTTATTAATAGCATGCATGATGGGTTCTTTAAAGGTAATACTGTTACCACTAATCTTTTCAATCTGATGGTATTCGAATATTTGAATACCATTTGTTTTGATATTGGGAGTAATGCCTTGTTGTACCTTAATATCTTGCCATTGATAAGGCGATAGTTCGGAATTAATAACATCATTATCCGTGTTTCCCAACTTGGGGGTTCCCAGTACGAGACATACCCAACTGCCCGCACTTACTCCTGTTAAACTGGCCGTTATGGTTTTGCTGCCTATGGGAGCGTCTTCAGTGATAGCACCAATTGATTCTCCTAATCCTGTATTATGTTTGAACTCCATCATAACAGGAGCATTCCACATTTCCTCAGTAGGTTTGGGAGAATTATTTGCAGCAGTCATTTCGAGTGTTGTTTTGTTTCTTCCGGCTCCTTTTAAAACAATATCACTCATCGATATACGAATCCTGCGATCCTTAGAATCCTCATCTTGTAGAATATAATTCCCTTCTGGGAAGTAGATAATAGCTTTAGCGTTTTCCTTAATATATCGATCTGTCATATTATTGAGATCTTCTTGCTTTGTTTCTCTTGCTATTTTTTCCAGTACCTTCATGAAAGCTGCTCTGTCAGATTTGCCGTCGTTGGGGATAGCCCCATATTGGGGATCTGTAACATCGTATACTTTATATCCTTGTGCTATTAATGTTTCTATTTCAGGAGGAGCTATTTCACCATGTTTATATCCGGCGTATGAAAAGTCCAATAATACATTTTGTTGATCTGCGTTTACAAATTGTTGCCAGGCTTTTGCTCCGGTTTCATTGGAAAGTTGTTTCACTTCAATAGAAACAATACGGATATAATTCTTTGATGAAGTAAGTACAATCTTAATTGTTTCTTCTACGTCTTTTACAACAGTTGCTTGTGGTGTGATAGTTAATAAGTTCTCGGATAAAAGAACATCCCATCCTTTAGGAGCTTGTATTGCAGCTTGTTGCACGTCATTCTGTTCTACTTTATACTCTTTATGGCTTTCATTGGGGGCAAAAACTTGCACAGCTTGTTCACTTTCAGCGTCATTGAGACCATAAATGATCAGTCCGAAGCTGTCGTCTACTGGGAAAGTATATGTTTTTTCACCATCAGCCAGGGTGAATGAGAAAGTATGGTTTGCTTCATTATATTCTACCTTGCTGAATATGCTGGTTCCTCCCTGACTTCCACCTTCGGCCTTAGTTCCTAAGCTTGTATATGTTTGTCCATTATCGTAGCTCACTTGCCAATATCCACTGGAAGATACGCTGATTAATGGAGTTGCCACCACATTGCCTTCTTCATCACGGGGCCATGCTGATACTTTCTCTCCATCGGCTCCTGGCAGATATTTGAAATCGGTATCATTACTTGTTTTATATATCCAGTAGCCTTCTTCGTCTACGGAAAATTCAGGGACAGACGCTTGTACTGCTTCACTCTCCATGACTTTAATGCTTGTTCCGTCACTAAGTTCCAGCAAATATCCTAAGCCATCTTTAGTCGGAGTAATTCCGATAATGATTTTGTTTTTTTGCATAAGGGCTTGCAGACTGGCAAATGAAGTATTCAGTCCTTCCGTTGCTTTTTCCAAAGCAGCGACACGGTCTTTCAGAGAATTGATGTCTGCTTCCAGGTCATCTGTTTTCTGGCACGATTGCATGATTGCCAACATGCTGCAAATACCAAATAGTAATAGGTAGGTAATGCTCCTGTTTTTCATACGTTTATTATTTCGGGTTATTTATAATTTTCACAATGGCAAAGATAACCGGATAAAATAAGAGTATATGGATAAAAAAATTCAGGAATACGATGAAATAATACATTTTACACACCTCTGTGATAGATTGAGGCTTTATGTATTATTAGAGCAGGTCTACCCATTGCTCATTGCTTAATATAGGCAATGACTCACTGTCGGCAACAAATGTTTCCGCCAGTTTTCGTTTCTCATCTTGCAGATGCAGAATCTTTTCCTCAATGCTGTTTTGTGTAATGAAGCGATAGGCAATCACCTGCTTATCCTGACCGATACGATGGGCACGGGCGATGGCTTGCGATTCGGCGGCAGGATTCCACCAGGGATCTATGATAAATACATAGTCGGCTTGTGTAAGATTGAGTCCCACACCCCCTGCTTTTAGTGAAATAAGGAATGCCTGAACATCTTTTTGCTCGGTGAAATGGGCGATTTCGGAAGGCCGGTTGTTGGTTGCTCCTGTTAATAGGGCATATTTCCAGCCTCGTTCTCGGAAAGCTTCAGCCAAGACCTCCAGATGTTTGACGAATGAAGAGAAAATTAGGACTTTGTGTCCTTCGCTTTGTAATGTATCGAATGTTTCGATTATCTGTGCGGTTTTTCCGGATGTTCCGGTATAATCAGGAAGAATGAGTTGCGGATGACAAGAGAGTTGTCGTAAACGCAAAATGCCATTTAGTACACTAAATGAATGGAGCCTGTTCGTACTTTGAGGGTGCTGGAGAAGTATGTTTCGCAGGCTGTTTTTCTCCTGTTCGTAACACGTGTTCTGCTCTTCAGTCATGTCGCAGTAGATTGTTTCTTCCGTAAGTTCAGGAAGTTCCGGAGCTACCTCTTTCTTGCTTCTGCGGAGGATGAATGGGGCAGTCAGTTGTTGCAACTGCACTCGTACGCGTTCGTTTCCCTGGCGAATCGGCATTATGAACTGCTTTTGGAAAGCACTTTCCGTGCCCAGTAAGTCCGGTTGTATAAAATGAAATTGAGCCCACAGGTCCTTTAATGAGTTTTCGATAGGAGTACCTGTTAGTGCGAGTCGGTGTTTGCTTTGCAGTTGAATTGCCGACCGGAAGGTGAGCGATTCGCTATTCTTGATATTCTGGCTTTCATCGAGCACGACATATTCGAAACGGTAGGAAGAGAGTATATCAATGTTATTTCTCATCATGCCATACGTAGTAAAGATCAAGTGAAAATGACCGAAGAATTTTTCCGGACGTTTCTTGTCTATAGCCACGGTGTTGTTGTATTCCATCATTGAGAGCCCTGTAAAGCGCTTGGCTTCCCGTCGCCAGTTGTGAAGTAGCGATGTGGGGACTACAATTAGGGTAGCGGGTTGTTTGGGAGCGGATGGCTTATATATGTACTGTAGCAGGGTAAGAGTCTGAAGAGTCTTCCCGAGTCCCATGTCATCTGCCAGGCATCCGCCAAATCCTTGTTTATGGAGGTGTACCATCCACGAGAATCCTTTCTGCTGATAGGGGCGTAACGTTGCTTTAAGCGTTCTTGGTACGGCAACGTTATGTATTTGCTGCTTCGCGGGGAATTTTTTCACTCCATCCTCACCCAAAGCTGTCTGTACGGCACCTATAAATGCATGTTTCAACCGAATTCCTTTTTCTGTTTGTACTCCCATCTCCAGTAAGTTCGCATATTTGCTGAACCACTCTTCAGGCAGGAGAATCATACGCCCGTCAGGTAGCAGATATTCCCGCTTTTCTTCGAGGATATGTTTGCGGAAACGTGAAAAAGGAATGCGCAGATTACCGATAACAACAGTGATGTGCAGTTCGAACCAGTCAACCTCATCGTCGCAGCTTTGCTCGATGCGTATCTCATCCAGACAATATAATGCATTCCCTACATTACTGGTAAGGTGAAAGGATTGCTGCAACATCTCCCGATGATTGTTGATCCATTCGACAATTGTCTTTTCCGGAGCTTTGGCGGATAGTTGGAAGTGTGTGGCATTGAGTTGTTGCAGACCGGCATTCGTTAAGAGTTGGACTGCTTGTTCTTCCACTGTAATATTACGCGGGAAAAAGCCGATTTCACCGGATGTTTTCCGATAAATGATTTTCTTCATTTCATTAGCACTATCTGGTGCAAATGTCTGGTCTCCATAGCGGAAGACAAGTTGCAATGCTTGTCCGTTGTATGTGGCATCTTCGAATGAGAGAACAGCTTCACAGGCACATTCTTCTTCAGTAATATTCAAACCGTGAGTCTCGATATCGTGATAACGTGCAATTGGAATAACGATGTTGTCTATGTATTTCTCAATCTGCAAAGCGTCTACGCTAATCGATCTTTTCTTTGTGAAAGGTAAGATACGTGCGCTTTCAATGTGCGGAAAGAAATATAACTCCATTCCCAATAATAGAGTGGCCGGCGAGGAGGTCAGTACAACTACCGGTTTTAACTCACTCAAAGAGAACGGTTGCCCTTCATAATAACACTGCAACTGATAACGGAACGTTTTACTGTCAACATGAAACGTTACGCGAATTTCTACGTCGTGAGGGTTGATATGATAAATATGATGGGCGTATAAGATTTTGCTACCGGCTTGTTTCTGATAAAAAGGCAGTCCATTTTCCCGTATCAACGCCAGCATCTCCAACAGCTTCTTTTCGATGAACGGGCGAATATTATTTTTAATTCGTTCCGGATCTTCGGATAGCTTATGTAGAAAGCGTGATACTGTTTTTTCACGGGAGTAGAGGCCCATCAGATACTTTTCTGTATAGTATGAAGCGATATCGATAGCTTGTCTTTCCGCTTCGCTCATTATGCTCATAGCTTCCGGAGAGGCGTGAAACGCTTGCTCCACTAATTGCAAGGTGCCATCGTTCAGCCTTTCCGCAATATACGGAATCAGCAATATGCCGAGTATCGGATGCTCTGTGAAAACGATTATAACTTGTCCGTTAGTTGGTCTCTCTTTCATTCTCTTTTAGGCTTTAACTGACAAAGATACGGGAAAATACTTAATTTTGCAGCATGATAGAGGAAAACAAACGCGTATTGCTTGGAATGAGTGGCGGTACAGATAGCTCTGTTGCTGCTATGCGATTGCTGGAAGCCGGTTATGAAGTAATCGGGGTAACCTTCCGTTTTTATGAATTGAATGGTTCGACAGAATACTTGGAAGATGCCCGTAATTTGGCAGAACGTTTAGGAATACGGCATATAACATACGATGCCCGTGAAATATTTGCCCGGCAGATTATTGAATATTTTGTGCAGGAATACCTGGCAGGACGTACTCCGGTCCCCTGTACCTTGTGCAATAATTATCTGAAATGGCCTTTGCTTGCTAAGATTGCCGATGAAATGGGAATTTTTTATATTGCTACCGGACACTATGCGCAGAATATACAACTAAATGAAACCTTTTATATAACGTACGCCGCCGATTCGGATAAGGATCAAACCTTCTTCTTATGGGGATTGAAACAGGATATTCTTAATAGGATGCTGTTGCCGATGGGCGATATTACGAAAGCTGAAGCCCGTGCCTGGGCTGCTGAACATGGTTTTCGAAAGGTGGCAACCAAAAAGGATAGTATTGGTGTCTGTTTTTGCCCGATGGACTATCGGACCTTTTTAAAAGACTGGTTGGTCAGAAATGGTCAGATGTCGGTCAGTAATAGTGAGGCATCAATCAACAATAGTCAGACATCGGGCAGCGATAAACAGACCTGGTCTGACAGAATCAGAAGAGGAAGATTTGTCGATGAAAAGGGAAATTTTATTGCCTGGCATGAAGGCTATCCCTTTTATACTATTGGGCAGAGACGCGGTTTGGGCATTCATCTGAATCGTCCTGTATTTGTGAAAGAGATTGATCCTGAAAAGAATGAAGTGATGTTGGCTTCTCTTTCATCGTTGGAAAAAACAGAAATGTGGTTGAAAGATTGGAATCTTGTAAATCAGGAGCGTACTTTAGATCGCTCTGACATAATTGTGAAGATACGCTATCGCAAGCAGGAAAACCATGGCACGATTACCGTCACATCGGATCATTTATTGCACGTGCAGCTTCATGAACCATTAACAGCCATTGCTCCCGGACAGGCTGCTGCATTCTATGGAGACGGATTGCTACTAGGAGGAGGAATCATAGTCAACGCCCGTTAATCTTACATATTGGGAAGATAAACGCTCTGACGCAAGTTTTTTAAAACAAAACTTAGCTTGCTAATCGACATAACTAAGGCACGGATTACACGAATAAACAAGGAAAGAGAATAAACTTATCCATGTAATTCGTGTAATCCGTGCCTGAAAGAAATCGGAGAGTTGTTTTGACGCTCTCTCCTTAGGGATATTCAGTAAATGTTCCTCTTTCTAAAAAATCAAGAGAAAAGCTTTGCTT
>ERZ779870.1937-NODE-1937-length-11778-cov-3.91751_pt1 | contig 11778 bp, 8 predicted proteins | sample MGYA00511247_ERZ779870 | MGnify/ENA primary metagenome ERZ779870 (study PRJEB29588, sample SAMEA2149068) | human gut metagenome | biome: human gut; feature: human-associated habitat; material: faeces | place: Denmark | collected 2008/2010 ...
GGAAGAGGCCCCTTCCTTCAGAAAGGGGCCTCTTCCCCTCCCCGAATTTCGCCTCTGGAAAAAAGAACAAGAAGGCGGGGGGTTGCCTAATCGCAAAAAAATAAACATACTATCAAGAAACACTTCTTGTAGCGGGACCGTTTCCGGATTCGGAGACGGGGGGTCCGCATCACTTGCAACCAGGAAAAAACAATGGAACAGACTCCTGCTGAACTCTGGAAACAACGGTCCATAGCCATTGCGGCTACGGTGAAGGAAGTCGCGTCGGTGGACGAGGCTTTGCAGTACGCCCTCGAACTGTGTCAGGCCGCCGAGCCTCATGAGCAGCTCATGGGCGCCGAGCCGGAACGCAAAGGCAATATCCTCGCAGCGCCCGGCCTGCCCGCTGAACAGGCCGAGATCCTCCGCAAGGGATGCGAAGAGAAGGGCCTCGTTTTCGTTGAAGGGGGCCTGCGGGAATACGCCGGCGGCATGGAAGTCGGCGTTGCGTGGGCCGCGTGCGGCCTCGCCGATACGGGGACCTGTGTGGTTGAGAGCACCAACGAAGATATCCGGCTGGCGACCATGCTTCCGGAAACAAGCGTGCTGCTCATCCGCCGCTCGACCATCCTGCCCGGCAATGAAAACGGCGCGGAGGTGCTCCAGAAGTTCTTCGGCAAGGCCGAACCCGAATTTCTGGCTTTCATCAGCGGGCCGAGCCGTACCGCCGACATCGAGCGTGTGCTGACGCTGGGCGTTCATGGCCCGTTGTATCTGCACGCCGTGCTCATCAACGACTAGTTTTCGTACGGGAAGCCGCTTCCCAGTCGATTTACCATAAGGATTGCCATATGAAAGAACCCGCACGCGATATAAAAAACTACCGTACCGACCTGTCCGCCGCGCTGGAGGATACGTTCCAGCGCCGCGCCTTGGACAAGTTCGCGGTGGATTACCGGGCCAGCCGTGAGCGCATCTACTCCGGTCTGAACGACCGCGAGCTGATCGCCGAAGTCGCCGCCCGTAAGGACGAATCGGTCAGGCACCTCGACGAGCTGTTCGTACAGTTCAAGGAAGAGGCCGAAAAGCGCGGGGTGCAGGTGCATCTTGCCAGAGATGCCGCCGACGCCAACCGCATCATCGCCAAGATCGCGGAAGAAAACGGCTGTAAGATGGTCGTGAAGTCCAAATCCATGACCGTCGAGGAAATCCAGACCAATACGGCCCTTGAAGCCAAGGGCATGGAAGTGGTGGAAACCGACCTTGCGGAATGGATCATCCAGCTTCGCCATGAAGGGCCTTCCCACATGGTCATGCCCGCTATCCACCTGTCCCGCACGCAGGTTGCCGATACCTTCACCAAGGAAACCGGCAAGCACCAGACCGAAGACATCACCAGCCTCGTGCGCGTGGCCCGCCGCGAGCTGCGCCGCAAGTTCGCCGAAGCCGACATGGGCATTTCCGGCATGAACTTCGCCGTGGCCGAATCCGGCGCTATCGGCCTCGTGACCAACGAAGGCAACGCCCGCATGGTCACCACGTTGCCCCGCGTGCATGTCGCGGTGGGCGGCATCGACAAGCTGATCCCCTCGTTCGACGACGCGATGGCGACCCTCCGCGTGTTGCCCCGTAACGCCACGGGCCAGCATCTGACCTCCTACGTCACGTGGATCGCCGGCGGCGTGCCCACGGCTTCCGCGCCCGACGGCAAGAAGAGTATGCACGTGGTGTTCGTGGACAATGGCCGTAAAGCCGTGCTCAACGATCCCATCCTGTCGCAGGCCCTGCGCTGCGTGCGCTGCGGCGCATGCGCCAACGTGTGCCCCGTGTACCGTCTCGTGGGCGGGCACCGCATGGGCTACATCTACATCGGGGCCATCGGCCTCATCCTGACCTATCTGTTCCACGGCAAGGACCGCGCCAAGGCGCTCGTCCAGAACTGCGTGAACTGCCAGGCCTGCAAGAGCGTCTGCGCGGCGGGCATCGACCTGCCCGGCCTGATTGAGGAAATCCGTATGCGGTACATTGAGCAGGACGGCAACAGCCTGCCCATGAACCTGCTGGCGTCCACCCTCAAGAACCGCAAGGCGTTCCATACGCTTTTGAAGTTCGCCAAGTACGCCCAGAAACCGCTCACCGGCGGCGAGCAGTTCATCCGCCATCTGCCTTCCATGTTCGCCAAGGACAACGAATTCCGCGCCCTGCCCGCCATCGCCGACAAGGCGTTCCGCGACCGCTGGGAAAAGCTGGATCGCCCGGTTTCCGCGAACCCCTCGCTGCGTGTGGCCATCTTTGCGGGCTGTGTACAGGACTTCGTGTATCCCGAGCAGCTTGAAGCGGCCGTAAAGCTCATGCAGGGCCACAACATCCGTGTGGACTTCCCGATGGATCAGTCCTGCTGCGGCCTGCCCGTGGTGATGATGGGCCAGCGCGAAACCGCCCGCGACGTGGCGCTCCAGAATATGGACGCCTTCGAGAAGGGCGATTACGATGTCATCCTGACCCTTTGCGCCTCCTGCGCCTCGCAGCTCAAGGAAGGCTATGTGGAACTGTTCGCCGGGCAGCCCGGCCGTCAGGCCCGCGCAAAGGCGCTTGCGGACAAGGTTATGGACTTCAGCACGTTCGCCAAGGAAAAGCTCGGACTGAGCGCCGAAAGCTTCAACCACAGCGACGAAAAGGTAACCTATCACGCCTCTTGTCACCTTTGCCGTGGCCTTGGCGTGAAGGAAGCCCCGCGTGAACTCATCGCCGCTGCCGCCGACTATGTTCCGGCTGCCGAAGAGGAAGTGTGCTGCGGTTTCGGCGGCACGTACTCCGCCAAGTTCCCCGAAGTGTCCGCCGCGCTGCTTCGCAAGAAGCTGGACGGCATCGCGGATACCGGCGCGGCCCGTGTGGTCATGGACTGCCCCGGCTGTGTGCTTCAGATCCGCGGCGGCGCGGAGAAGGACGGCAAGGGCCTCAAGGTGACGCACATCTCCGAGCTGCTGGCTGAGAATCTGAAGAAGTAAATGCCTCCCGGCGGGCTTGGGGGGTATGATGCTCCCCAGACCCCCTCGAAGCGAAAAGAAGCGGTTCCGTCTCCGGCTGAAGCCGAAAACGGAACCGTTTCTTTTCGCTCCAAGTCCGTCAGGAGTACCCTTTTCGAAGTGAGCGGCGTTGCTGAGGGTGTCCTAGGGCAGGCCATGATGGACTTGCTCTCCTATTTGTTTTGAAAGTGCGTTGTTAACGCTGTTCCTCTTTGAAAAAATTATTCTTCTGATAGCAATCTGCGCCGGAAAAGCTGTGAACAGGGATTCGATAAACACAAAAGTCTTTGAAGAGGAGAGGGTGGGGTTTGGGGAGGGGGAGGAGAAACTTTCTGGAGAAAGTTTCTCCTCCCCCTCCCCAATTTCTTCTGCTCTAATCGTGATTCGGGGTGTAGTTGATGGTCGCTTCTTCGTCGGTCCGTTCGACGCTTCATCACAGAACCCGTCCGGCTTGGCGTAGTCGGCGTAAAAAATTTGCCCTTCCTTGAGCATCGGACACTTGCCGATTCCCTTGGAGCCGTATTCCTTGGCCAGTTCCTCATCAAAATGCCGCTTGAGGACGGTGATCCTGCATCGTTTCATGTCGCCTCCGTGATGTGTTGGAAAAGGCGTCTCCGGGAAACTGCCGCCAAGGGACAGCCCCCGCGATCCCGAAATCATATTCTGTCCCATTTATGAAAGTCTTTGAAGAGGAAGGGGGAGGTTTGGAGGGGGGAAGGGGAAACTTTCTCAGAAAGTTTCCCCTTCCCCCCTCCAATGTTCTATTCCCCTCCATCCTTCTCCGAATGCAGCTTCCTGAAAATGGTACTGCGGTTGACCTTGAAGACCTCGGCGACTTTTTGGACGGAGCCGTGCACCTTGAGAGCCTTACGGAGGATGCCGCGTTCGATGTCGGCCATGATGTCCTTGAGGGGGCGCTCGTAGTTGATGCCGTCGTCGGGGAAAAACAGCTCTTCATTCTCGTTGCCGGTCATGTGCCGGGGCAAATCCTTGACGGAGAGCGGGCCGTGATCCTTGGTGATCACGATGCTGTGCATGAGGTTCTGGAGCTCGCGCACGTTGCCGGGCCATGAATACTGGCGCAGGGCTTCCATGAGGCCGGGCGTAAGGTTCATGTGTTTGCGGTACTTGGAAGTGAACATGTTCAGAAAATGCGTCACGAGAGGCTGGATGTCGTCAGGGCGCTCGCGCAGGGGCGGGATGTTCACCACGGCCACGTTGAGGCGGTAATAAAGATCGCGCCGGAAGAGGCCCTTTTCCACGCGTTCAGCAAGGTTGCGGTTCGTGGCGGCGATGATGCGGACGTTGACCTTGCGGGGCTTGGAGGAGCCCACGCGCATGATCTCGCCATCCTGAAGCACGCGGAGCAAACGGGTCTGCATGGCAAGGCTCAGTTCGCCGATTTCGTCGAGAAACACCGTGCCGCCGTCGGCCATTTCGAAATAGCCGCTCTTGCCCTTGTTGCCCGCGCCTGTGAAGGCTCCCGGCATGTAGCCGAAGAGTTCCGACTCGGTGAGGCTTTCGGAAATGCCGCCGCAGTCCACCTTGAGGAACATCTTTTCCTTGCGCGGGCTGAGTTCGTGGGTGAGGCGGGCCACCACGTCCTTGCCGACGCCCGTTTCGCCGAGGATGAGCACCGTGGCGTCGGAACTGGCGAACCGCTCCACAAGGCTCATGACCTCTTTCATCTCGCGGCTTTCGAAGACGGGGACGAGTTCGCGGGTCTGTTCGCGGGCAAGGAAGGCGAGACGGTCGTGGAACTGCTCGATGAGTTTCTTCTGGGCGGTCATCTCCTCCTGCAGCTGGGTCAGGACGGTGATGTCGCGGGCGAAGGTCACGACAAGGCACAACTGGCCCTTGTCGTCGAAAACGGGATAGCCGGTCAGGACCAGACGCTTCCCGTTGGCGAGCTGCTGGACGTGGGTGGCCGATTTCCCGGTTTCGACGATCTGCGGATTGACGACCTTGTCGAAAATCCCCTGCTGGACGAGCGTGCGGATGTTCTTGCCCCGGATTTCCCCCTGCCTCAGGCCGGTCAGGGTTTCGTACATTTTGTTGACGAACAGGGTCGTCCCCTCCGCGTCACTGATGAAGACGCCATCAGAGAGGGTGTCGAGGATACTTTCAAAATGGGGAGCAAGAGACGTCATCGAAGTGTTTTCCATAGGCATCGCACGAGAAATAAAATGATTGCAGGGAAATTGGTTTCTCATGCTAGTGCCTGCACGCAAGAACGTCAAGGCGTGTGTGGAAAGGGGACGAGTGGACGGAGGGGAAAGCAAAAATCCCCGCCCGGATCGCCGGACGGGGATTTCTTTCGAAAGGGAGGAGCGGAAGCTTACTTCTTTTCTTCCGTCACGGCACCGCGGGTTTCGTCGACGATCCGCTGGATGCGCTGCGCGACGCCGTCGGGCAGGCTGACGTCGCCCATGGCGTATTCACGGCTCAGGAAGTCGTACTTCTGGGTTCCCAGGCGGTGGTAGGGCAGGGCTTCGTAACCCACGTTCTCGTAGCCCTTGAGGAACTCGCCGAGGGCGTAGGCGAACTCGTCATTGTCGTTGAACCCGGGAATGATGGGCGTACGGACCTGGACATGCAGGTTGGGGAATTCGGTGAGCAGCTTTTTGAGGTTGCTGAGGATCAACTCGTTGCCGACGCCGACGCCTTCGCGGTGCTTTTCGCTGTCCATCTGTTTGACGTCGAACAGAACATAGTTGAGGTACGGAGCGGCTTCCTTGAGGGTATCCCACGGGATACAGCCGCACGTTTCAATGGCGGTCTTGATGCGGCGATGACGGGCCTCCCGGAGCAGCGGGAGGGCAATGTCGGCGTGCATGAGGGGCTCGCCGCCGGAAAGGGTCATGCCGCCGCCGGAGCGGGCATAGAACAGGGCGTCCTTTTCCACTTCCTTAAGGATCTGATCGACGGTCTTGTTTTCGCCGTAGATGATCATGCCCTGTGCGGGACAGGCGTGGGCACAGTCGAGCGTCTTGCAGACGTCGCACTTGCTGCGGTCGAGCGAGAGCGTGCCATCTTCGTTGACGGTGATGGCGTCGTGTTCACAGGCTTTGATGCAACGGTGGCAGCCGATGCAGCGGCCCTTGTTGTAGGCGACCTGCGGATGCGATGCCTGGGATTCGGGGTTACTGCACCATTTGCACGACAGGGGGCAGCCCTTCAGGAAGACGATGGTCCGGATGCCGGGACCGTCGTGAACGGAATATTTCTGAATATTGAAGACGGTTCCGGTCGCCTTTCTATCTTCAAAGGAACCCATGGACTACCTCTTTTTCTGAGCGTTAGAGTTGGAAATGGCGGGCCAGATAATTCCGGCCCGCCATTTATTTAATCATTCATCTTGTGTGCCGCAAGCGGCCAGAACTTACATCTGGTCGTGGCCGGTACGGGCGATGAGGTCGTTCTGCAGGTCGGGGGTCAGGTCGACGAAGTAGGCGCTGTACCCGGCGATGCGGACGATGAGGTTACGATACTTCTGAGGATCCTTCTGGGCCTTCTTCAGGGTATCGGCGTTGATGACGTTGAACTGGATGTGCCACAGCTTGAGGTCGCACCAGGTGCGGATGAACTGCACCAGCTTTTCGGTACCGGCATCGCCTTCAACGCACTTGGGGGTGAACTTCACGTTGATCAGACGGGCAGCGCGGGCGCGCATGCCGTAGTTCTTCGTGTTGTGGTTGGAGAGCAGGATGGCGGTGGGGCCATTGTGGTCGGCGCCGTGAGACGGGGAAGAGCCGTCAGCCAGCGGGAACCACGCCACGCGGCCGTTCGGGGTAGCGGAAACGACCTTGCCGAAGGGCACGTGAGAGGTGAAGGGCACGTAACGGGCGTCGTTGTTGATGCCCATTTCCTTGCCGTACTTGGCGGCGAAGGACACGGCCATGCGGTCGAGTTCGCGGCCGATTTCGTCGGCGTATTCGTCGTCGTTGCCGTAGCAGGGAGCCGTGCGGAGGAGCTGCTGGATGTCTTCGTAGCCTTCGAAGTTGGCTTCGAGAGCGTCGATGAGCTGATCCATGGTGAGCTTCTTGTCTTCAAACACGAGCTTCTTGATGGCGGCCAAGGAGTCGATGACGGTGCCGAGGCCCATGAATTCAAAGTAGCCGAAGTTCAGGCCTTCGGGGATCTGGGGCTGATGCAGGTCGATGCAGTGCTTGCGGCAGAGAGCGTGCAGCACGGAGCCCATGGGCTGGGCGAAGTGCTTGGCGCGGGTCTGGATAACAATGTACTGCTGGATGAACGTGGTACGGAGCAGGAGCATGTGCTGCTGCACGTAGGCGTTCCAGAATTCGTCCCAGCTCTTGAACTTGCGGGCGTCGCCGGTCTGGATGCCGAGCTGCACGTCACCGTACTTCTTCATCTTGCCGTCGTACAGAGCCATTTCCACAGCGGAGGCGAAGTTGGTGTAAGCACCGCCGGAGGTGTAGGTGTCGCGGTTGGGCATACGGATTTCGATGCAGCCGGACACGGCGTAGTCAAGGGCTTCTTCAAAGGTCGCGCCCTTGGAGACGTACAGCGGGATGCATTCTTCGTCGTTACACAGCTTGGGGAAGCCGGAGCCGAACTTGATGGTTTCGGCGACGTCCCACAGGTAGCGTTCAGGAGCGCGGCTGTGGATACGGGCGGCGAGGTCGGGGTAGTGCAACGGGAATTCGCGCTTGGACTTCAGGAACAGGTAGGTCAGATCGTTGGTCGCGTCGCGACCGTCCGGGGTCTGACCGCCGATGGTGACGGCTTCCCAGTGAGCGTAGCCTTCGTTGAAGGCGCCGCCGGCGGGGGAGATGTACATGTCGATGAATTCGGCCATGCCGACCCACATGCATTCCAAGTATTCCAGGGTCTTTTCATCGGTCAGGATGCCGGCTTCCATGTCCTTCTTGTAGAAGGGATAGAAGTACTGGTCCATACGGCCGTTGGAGATGGTGGTACCGGTCTTCTGTTCCAGACGGGAGAACATCTGGGTGAAGTACTGGGACTGAACGGCTTCGTAGAAGTCGCGAGCCGGGTTGGCGGGCACGTGTTCGGCGTTTTCAGCCATGCGGATGAGTTCGGCCTTGCGGACCGGATCGGCGCAAGCTTCGGCGGCCTTGCGGGCGGCGTCGGCGTGGCGCTTCGCCCACAGAACGATGGCGTCGCACACGAGGATGGTGGCTTCGATGAAGGGACGCTTGTCCACCTGATCCACGGGGGAGGCGGGATCAAGAGCGGCCAGTTTTTCTTCCATTTCCTTCTTCAGGCCGTTGAAGCCGCGCTTCAGCACCACTTCGTAGTCATGCACCCACTGGATGGAGGAGCGGAAAGAGGAGGTTTCGTTGACGATGAAGCGGGAGATCAGGCCGTCGGGATCGTCGTAGGTCAGCTTGTGGACTTCGGCGGGAAGAGCCTTGTTCAGAGCTTCGTGATAGGTGCGGCCCTTCCAGAAAGGAGCGATCTGCTCAACCACGATCTTGGCGTCTTCGGGGCTGATGGAAGCCGGAGACTGCGGGCGGGTTGGAAGGTCGCGCACGGCGATGTCGAGGAAGTCGCCGTCGAGTTCGGGGTACAGGATGCCGTAACGGCCGTCATGACCACCGCAGCGGCCGAGGAGGAGCTGGTCGTCCTGCACCATGACGGTGATGTTTTTGGCAACGTTCATCAGAGCCTTGGCCCAGCGGAGAACCAGAGGCTGACCCACGGTTTCGGCCATGGACTGCGTGAAGTACAGAGCGCGTTCGACGTCGATAGCGGGCTTCTGGCCGTCGAAACGTTCCAGCAGCTTGAACACGCGCTTGTGGGATTCGCGATAGATGTCTTCTTTACCGGCGATGTTGTCTTCGAGACGCTGCTCATGAGGCGATTTGATTTCAGCTACCTGAGTCATGTCACTTCTCCGTGTAGGAATTAAGGTTGTGTAGTATGATGTGTGGAGCTTTCCGGCGGACCGCTCGGAAGTTCTCGTTCCCTTCTTCACTTGTCTTGCTTATAATAAAGCAAGTGCCGTGCCAGAGGAATTATAAAAAATGTTTACTTGTTATTTCATGGTATTGTGATAGAGAGCGTTTTGAGGCGTTTTTATGGGAAGGGGGAAAGTCGCAAAATTGCATCACTTATCAGGAATAATCCGCAAATAGCGGGAATGTGATGTTGCATTTTTGCGACAGAGAGAGGTTTTCCTGCAACCTCTGTCCGTTTTTACGCAGCGAAAGAGAATAGTTCCTGACAAGGGTTTTTATCTTATTGATATTATATCAGAAAAAACTCCCTTTGATGGAACGGAGTTGGCTGGGGGCGGAAAACATGATGCAAAAATGCGACACCAAAGAATCCTATCTTGTGAAAAAAAGTATTTTAAAAATAGCCTTCACAAGCTGGAACTATCGGAAAAGACACCCAATCCGAGTTGAAGGGAGTACTTTTTCAAGGAATGCATGTGCCCCAAAAGACCGCAAACAGGGATTTGATAAATACAAAAACATTTAAAAACAGAAGGATAGACCTCAGAGAGAAAGGAAAAGCTCTTTTTTAGAAAGACTCTTCCGCTCTTTCCCGGCATCTCCATAATAAGAAAGGGGGAAGGGAACCAGTCCCTCCCCCCATAAAAGGCGTACGCTACAATCAGACGATGCGGAAGTTGTCCACAACGCAGCAGCGGCGCAGGCGCACGAACGAGCGGGCGCAAGTCACACCTTCACCGGTGGGGGTGGAGATGGTCATGGTCGTCCAGCCTTCGCCGCCAGCGCCGAGGGCGGCGAGGTGCGGGCCGTTCTTGACGAACAGGCTGGTGTTCATGGCGCGGGCCATCTTGTCCATGTTGTCGATATTGCGGGAATGCATACCGGCGGTGTGGGACAGGCCACGTTCGAGGATGAGAGCCCATTCGATGGCTTCGTCCACGTTGGCGGCGCGCAGCAGCGGGATAACGGGCATCAGCTGTTCCACGCGAGCGAACACGTGGTTGATGTCGCGCTTCACGTCCACGATGAGCAGACGGCAGCTGTCGGGCACGTCGATGCCGGCGGCCTTGGCGATGAGGGCGGCGTCACGGCCGACCCACTTCGGGTTCGGATTGGGAGCCTTGCCGCCTTCAACCTGAGGATAGTTGCGCAGGACCACGCGAGCCACGGCGTCAGCCTGTTCAAGGCTGATTTCCACGGCGCCGATGGCCTTCATTTCGGCCTTCAGCTGATCGGCGATGGAATCCACGGCGATGATTTCTTTTTCGTCGGCGCAGATGATGTTGTTGTCGAAGGACGCGCCGTCGTAGATGCTGCGGGCAGCACGGGCGATGTTGGCGGTTTCGTCGACGACGACCGGCGGGTTGCCGGCGCCGGCGGCGATGAGGCGCATGGTGGCGACCTTGCGGGCCTGAGCCACAACGGCTTCACCACCGGTCACCACGAGCAGCTTGATGCGGGGATGCGAGAAGAGCTCCTGCGCCACTTCGATGGTGGGTTCCTTTACGGCGACAAGCAGGTTGGCAACGCCGGTGGCTTCGATGATGGCCTTGTTCAGGACCTGAATGGCCGTCTGGGAAGCACGCTTGGCGTTGGGGTGGGGAGCAAAGATCACGGAGTTGCCGCCAGCGATCATGCTGATGGCGTTGTTGATCACCGTGGCGGTCGGGTTGGTGGACGGCGTCACGGAGGCGATCACGCCCCAGGGAGCGTTTTCGATGAGGGTCAGGCCCATGTCGCCGGAAATGGCCATGGGGGAGAGGCATTCGGTGCCGGGAGTACGCTCGCAAACGAGGATATTCTTGGCAATCTTGTCGCTCACGCGGCCCATGCCGGTTTCGTTGTGGGCGATTTCAGCGAACGCCTTGGCGTTTTCAAGGCCGGCCTTGCGGATGGCGGCGATGATCTTGTCACGCATGGCGACGGTGCTGATCTTCTTCTGAGCGGCTTCGGCGGCCTGCACGGCGTCTTCGAGGCGATCGAAGAGGCCGAAGTCGCCGCAGTCGCAGCCGCTGGCGGCGACGACGGTCGTAGCAGCCGCGGTGGGCTGATCGGACATCATCTTTTTCAGAACTTCAACGACAATGCGTTCCACGTCTTGTTGGCGCACGTCCATATCTATACTCCTATGCTGGAAGCCGGACCCCGCGGGACTTTGAGGACTGCCGGGCGGGGGGCCTGTTTTTTCTGTTTGTCACCCTCGTCAGGAGACGAGGCAGAGCGGAAAACCGGGGTCTTCCGGTGGGCGGCGAACCGCCCGCAGGGGCTATTCCCCCTGATTCTTGCGATAAATAGCTGCCTTACCGGCGTTTACATGGTCGACGATGCCGACAATGACCAGATCCAGCGGCGCATCTTTGTCGATGGCAAAACGTGCGGAACTGCCGCGGGACACGATAACCCATTCGCCCTCGCCCGCGCCGATGGGATCGGCGGCAACCTGAGAGCGGCCGATGGATTCGCCCTTCTCATTGAGCAGATCAACGAGAAGCAGCGAGTTGTACGGCAAACCGGGACACCGGACCGTGGAAACGACCTGACCAATGACTTTTGCGAGTTCCATGTATGTCTCCGTTCCCGGAAGACGGTCTTCCGGGAGCATTCCGTAAGGAAGCTGCCGGCCGGGCCGGGGCGCGAGGCCCCGGCGAGACCGACGAGCAGGGCTTAACCCAGCTTAAGTGCGCGGACGAGCTTACTTGCGGCTCAGGGGGAACACGGCTTCCAGGTCCTGATGGGGGCGAGGAATGACATGGACGGCCACGAGCTCGCCACCCACGCGCTGCACAGCGGCGGCGCCGGCGTCGGTAGCGGCTTTGCAGGCGGCC
>ERZ779870.1941-NODE-1941-length-11763-cov-3.2143_pt1 | contig 11763 bp, 10 predicted proteins | sample MGYA00511247_ERZ779870 | MGnify/ENA primary metagenome ERZ779870 (study PRJEB29588, sample SAMEA2149068) | human gut metagenome | biome: human gut; feature: human-associated habitat; material: faeces | place: Denmark | collected 2008/2010 ...
AAACTCCGGGAACATATCATTGTCCAGAAGAGAATCATACACAGGAGATTCCTGAAAAAGCTGCAGGCGAAGCCGGTCAAAGTTTGTCTCCATACGGTTCAGCTCGCCCTTTAAAGGAAGACGCCTGTCAGAATATATGGTCATGGGAAGCTTGTAATCCGGAAACGGATAATACCACTGCGCTTTCAGATTTCCTGCTTTTTCCAGAATTTCTGTAAGCTCTTTTTGGGTAAAGGTTTTTACGCCCTTTGTTGTGGGATAGCCCTCAAGTCCCTCGAAAAGGGTTCCAAAGTGATCCTCTGTACAGCCTGCCCAGTATTTCAGTCCAAAACGGTTTTCGATGGCAAGAACGATCTGTCCGCCCGGTTTCAGATGACGGGCAATGGTTTTCAGAAAATCCACATAAGGGGTGTCGCTCTGAATATAGTTTTCCCCATACTCAAAAACGCCGATCAGAGTAATGTAATCATACTTCTCCGTCAGCGCAGGCTCGATCTCCTGAAAATTTCCCATAAGTATTGTGAGATTTTCGCAGTCCTTATGTCTCCAGGCATTGATCTCACTTCGTTTTTTTGACAGCTCAATACAGGTGACCTTCTCTGCTTTTTTACAGAGCGCACCTGTAATAGCTCCACAGCCGGAGCCGATCTCCAGCACATTTTCCTTTCCGGTAAACGGAAGCCAGCTTAAAATATTTTCCCTTACATGGGAAAAATGATAGAGAATGGGCCAGCTTTTCCTCTCTGCGATCACCTGGTTCCATTGCTCCTTTGGATAAGTTCTGGCAATTTCCAGCATCTCATCCTCTATGGCTCCGTCACTGTATAAATCCTGTCCCGGATAACAGGTATCATCCAGGACTGCCTTACCGATTTTTTCTATCATGCTTTTTCTCCGTAGCGAATCTCCACTTTTGAGTTCATATCATAAAATCCAACTGTGTTCTTGTTGGAAACCACTGTGATATTACATGCGTCATACAGCCTGTGGAAAACTGTAAACTCACCGTCCTTGTACCCGGTGCAGCCAAAGGAAAGAAGATATTCCCCTCCCTGCAGGAACATTTCCTGCTCAAAGGTCACTGTACAGCTATCTCCTGCCTGAGAGTGTTCCACAGATTTCTTTTCAAACAGAGTATTGGTTCCTGTGATCTCTGTACCCTTAATATCCTTAAAGGTATAGGCCATAATCGGTTCCTGAATATCCTGATGAAATACCACCTTCATCCGTATCCGGAAACTGCTGCCCTTTTCAATGGTATTGGTACAGCGGTCTTTGTCATCCAGAACTGCAAAATCCACAATCTCCGCAAGCTTGGTACCATATTCCAGCATATTGGGATTTACCTGGAACTGCTGGCTCCAGCTTTCTTTCTGCTCTTCTTTCTTTTCCTCTGCCTTTGCAGGATCCTGACCTACCAGAAGCTGCTTGTACATATCCACCATCTGTTTTGGAGAACCTTCTTCCAGCTTCACTCCCTTATTCAGAAGAATCACTCTGTCACAGTACCGGGAAATACTGCTTAAATCGTGGCTGACAAAAAGAATGGTTTTGCCCATCTTTTTAAATTCTTCAAATTTCCGGTAGCATTTTGCCTGAAAGAACACATCTCCTACAGAAAGCGCCTCGTCAACGATCAGAATTTCCGGATCAATGTTAATGGCAACTGCAAATGCCAGACGGACAAACATACCGCTGGAATAAGATTTTACAGGCTGATAAACAAAATCTCCGATGTCTGCGAAGTCCAGGATATCCTGAAGTCTGGCATCCACCTCTTCTTTGGAAAATCCCATCATGGTTCCGTTGAGATATACGTTTTCGATTCCTGTATATTCCATGTTAAATCCGGCTCCCAGCTCCAGAAGAGCGGAAATCCTTCCGTCCACCTTCACCTCTCCTGCCGTAGGGTTCAGAACTCCTGTAATGATCTTGAGGATTGTGGACTTTCCGGAACCATTTGTTCCGATGATTCCCACAGTCTCGCCCCGCTCCACCTGAAAATTCACATCTCTTAAAGCATAATGCTCTCTGACCGGAACCTTAAATCCCAGAGTTTCCCGCAGTCTGTCTGAGGGCTTATTATATAATTTATACATCTTGTCCAGATGTTTTACCTGAATTGCAAATTCACTCATTTTTTTCTCCGTTTACAGTACATCTGCAAAATGTACCTGAAGTTTTTTGAACAGTCTTGTTCCAAGGAAAAACAGCACCAGGGTAAAAGCCCAGAAATAAAGGGTCAGAGCCGGATGCTGCCAGAATCCCACATGATCGATCAGGGAATCACGATATCCCTGTACCACATAAAATACCGGATTCAGCTTCAGGATCTTTGTAAGAATCCCTGTAAGACCAAGGTCGCTGAAACTCCACATAATGGGAGTTACCCATACCCCTACCTGAAGTCCGATGTTGATGATCTGACTGAGATCCCGGAAAAATACCACCACCGCGCTGGAAAAATAAGTCACTGCCAGAATCAGCATAAAAATACAGAAGCTGTAATAAATAAGCTGAAGGGCATACCAGGTAGGCGGATAGCCCATGCAGGTATAGATCACCAGAACGATCAGCACAAAAAAGCAGTGGACAAACCCGGCTGAAATCACCTTTACCACAGGAAGGATACGAATATTAAAAACAACCTTTTTTACCAGATAATTATATTCCAGAAGAGAATTGGTCCCGCCGATCAGCCCGTCCTGAAAAAAGAACCAGGGCACCAGTCCGGCTACCAGCCAGAGAACAAAGGGAACTCCTCTGTCCGCTCCGCCTCTTAAAGCCAGACCAAACACAAACCAGTATACACAGATGGTAACTACCGGCTGGATAAAGGCCCAGACTGTTCCAAAATAAGAACCTGCATATTTTGTTTTAAAATCATTTTTGGCCAGGGAAAGAACCAGCCTTCTGTTCCGGTATAGTTCCCCTGGCAGCCATGTCTCTTTTTTCAATCCTTTTTGCTCCTGTTTGCGGAATATTCCTGAAAGCTTCCCCATTTTTTGTCCTTGTCAGAAAGAATCAGATCCATTCCTTCCGGAATCGGCCACTCTACTGCAATATCCGGGTCATTGTATGCAAGTCCGCCCTCATCATTGGGATGATAAAAATCTGTACACTTATAGGCAAACTCAGCAGAATCAGAAAGTACAAGGAAGCCATGGGCAAAGTTCTTTGGAATAAAGAACTGTTTTTTGTTTTCTGCAGAAAGCAGCACTCCGTACCACTGTCCGTAAGTAGGAGAGCCCTCACGAAGATCCACAGCCACATCATAAACCTCTCCGCTTACTACGCGGACCAGCTTATCCTGCGGATAGTTGATCTGAAAATGAAGTCCGCGGAGAACGCCTTTTCTGGAACTGGACTGATTGTCCTGAACAAACTCCTGGTCAATGCCAGCCGCCTTGTAGTCATTGTAATTATAAGTTTCCATAAAGTATCCCCGGTCATCTCCGAACACTGCAGGAGTGATCACCTTTAATCCTTCAATGTGACAGGTTTCTACTGTAATTTTTCCCATTTTATAAGCCCTCCGCTACTTCGATCAGATATTTTCCATATGCAGTTTTAAGAAGCGGCTGCGCCAGCTCCACAAGCTGCTCTTTATTGATAAATCCACGTTTGTAAGCAATTTCCTCAATACAGGAAATATAAAGTCCCTGACGTTTCTGGAACGCGGAAACAAAATCAGCCGCATCCAGAAGGGAATCATGGTTTCCTGTATCCAGCCATGCAAATCCTCTTCCCAGAGTTTCCACCTTCAGGGTTCCTCTGTTCAGATATTCATTGTTGATGCTTGTAATCTCAATTTCGCCTCTTGCTGAAGGCTTCACATTTTTGGCGATCTCCACTACATCATTGTCATAGAAGTAAAGTCCCGGAACCGCATAGTTTGACTTGGGATGCTCCGGCTTTTCCTCTATGGAAAGAGCTTTTCCGTCTTCGTCAAATTCTACCACGCCGTACTCTCTTGGGTCCCTTACATAATAGCCGAAGATGGTTGCTCCCTTTTCCCCTTCTGTTCTCTTATATGCGTTCTGAAGCACTCTGGAAAAGCTCTGTCCGTAAAAAATATTGTCTCCCAGAACAAGGGCAACCGCATCGTTTCCAATAAAGTCCGCGCCAATGATAAACGCATCTGCCAGCCCTCTTGGCTGCTCCTGAACCGCATACTCGAAACGCATTCCAAGCTGCTTTCCGTCTCCCAGAAGCTCTTCAAACACCGGAAGATCTCTTGGTGTGGAAATGATGAGAATTTCTCTGATCCCTGCCAGCATCAGCGTGGAAAGGGGATAGTAGATCATCGGTTTGTCATACACCGGCATGATCTGCTTGGAAATCGCTTTTGTCAATGGATATAATCTTGTTCCTGAACCGCCTGCTAAAATAATACCTTTCATATCTCTCCTCCTATTTTCTGGAACCGTACATTTTTTTCTCTTTAAAGTAAAGGGCTGTCATCAATGCCACAAGAGTCACGGCCATCACAGCCATCAATCCAAGAAGGATCTTTGACATATCGGAAAGTCCTTCCTCAGTTTCCGATTCCGGTATTTCCGCTTCTTCCTGTACTGTCTGTGTACCGGAAGTATTTTCTCCTGTTCCCGCTGCCGCTGTCTGTACCGCCTGGGGTGTGGGAGTTGCGGCAGGCGCCGCATAGCCTACATACTGTCCGTTATAAAAATAACGGTTCAGCATTGTTCCGTTTTTGTCCACCTGCTCTACTGTAAGCTGATCCGCTGTGACACCTTTTGGCACAGTCATTTTTTTTCCATTGACTGTCAGCGTATCAAAATTATCAAACGCATAGTTAAACAGCGCAATGCTGTCTGTACAGTTTGCTCCCAGATCTGCTGTACGCATGGTAACTGCAATATATGTTCTTCCGTTCCGCTCCGCTGCCACTACAAGGGTATGGCCTGCGTCATTGGTATTTCCTGTTTTTCCGCCAATGCAGCCTTCATAATAAAGATTGGATTCTTTTGCCATAAGAGGCATATGAGTATGCATTCCTCTTGCCTCGCTGAGGTTTGTAGCCGGAATCGTATAATTGGCTGCGCTGATAACTTTCCGGAACCGGGGGTTCTGAAGTCCTGCCCGCATGATCTTTGCCAGATCATAGGCTGTGGTATAGTGATTGGAATCCGGAAGCCCGCTTGCATTGGCAAAATGTGTATTTCTGCATCCAAGCTCCCTGGCCTTCTCATTCATCATTTCAATAAACTGAGCTTCTGTTCCCCCTACATACTCTGCCATCTGAGCGCACACTTCATTGGCTGATTTGATAATGGCCGCATACCAGCAGTCCTTCATGGTAATGGTTTCTCCCAGCTTCATTCCGATATTGGAGCTGTCCCAGGTCACATCCCGGACTCCTGTCTCTGTAAAAGTTACAGAATCTTCCGGAGAACTGTTTTCTATCGCAGTAAGCACGGTCATGATCTTTGTGGTACTTGCCGGATAACGGTACTCGTCTTTTCCTTTATCATAAAGGACCGCGCCTGTATCCGCATCAATCAGAACTGCTGTCTCAGAAACTGTGTCCGGCCCTTTCGGCCATCCCTGAATGCTGTCTGAGCTCACTGCTGCCGCTGTTCCGAAATTCACAGTTACTGCCTGCACGGATACTGCAGGGATCAGCAGTGCCGCAATTCCGGCTGCCACAGTGCCTGCTATTTTATTTTTCATTGTGTTTCCTCCGTCAAAACTCAAATGAGAGTATTTTTTCTGTAATGTATTCCACATCAGACATTTCCAGATTATAAAACATGGGCAGTCTTAAAAGCCGTTCGCTTTCCCGTGTGGTATAAACATCCTCTCCGCTGAAGCGTCCAAATTTTCTGCCTGCCGGAGAGCTGTGAAGAGGCACATAATGAAAGGCAGTGCAGATTCCGTTTTCTTTCAGATAAGTGATCAGCCTGCTTCTTGTCTCCAGATCTCTGACTTTTATATAATACATGTGGGCGTTATGCTTGCACCCTTCCGGCACAAAAGGTCTCTGGATTTTTTCCTGTTCCTCCAGACTCTTCAGCCCCTCATGGTAATAGTTATAGATCTGATGCCTCTTACGGTCGATTTTTTCCGCTTCCTCAAGCTGGGCATAAAGATACGCCGCGTTCATTTCACTTGGAAGATAAGATGAGCCATAATCGATCCAGCGGTATTTATCTACCTGTCCCCGGAAAAATTTACTTCTGTCTGTTCCCTTTTCTCTGAGGATCTCTGCTTTTTCCTGGTATTCGTTTTTCTGGAAAACAAGGGCGCCGCCCTCTCCCATGGTGTAATTTTTTGTCTCATGGAAGCTGTAGCACCCGAAATCTCCAATAGTTCCCAGAGCTTTTCCATGATAATAAGCCTCTACTCCCTGAGCTGCGTCCTCCACTACCTTCAGATGATATTTTTCTGCAAGAGCCATGATCGCATCCATCTCGCAGGCAACCCCTGCATAATGGACAGGCACAATCGCCTTTGTTCTTTCTGTGATTGCCTGCTCGATCAGGTTTTCATCCATATTCATGGTATCCGGCCGGATATCCACAAACACGATCCTGGCTCCTCTCAGCACAAAGGCGTCTGCTGTGGATACAAAGGTATAAGAGGGCATGATCACCTCATCCCCGGGCTCTATGTCACAGAGAAATGCCGCCATTTCCAGCGCATGAGTGCAGGAGGTTGTCAGAAACACCTGGTTTACCTGAAACCGCTCCTTCATCCATGCAGAACACAGCTTCGTATACTTGCCGTCTCCGCAAAGCATTCCCTGGTCTACGGCGTCTTTAATATATGTCAGTTCTTTTCCTACAATTGCAGGCCTGTTAAAATCTATCATTTGCTATTCCTGTTTCTTAATTATCGGTGTTGTCAGTTTGTTCGGAAATATTTTCTTTGTCACGGATCACATACTGAGGTGTCTTATTTACATTCAGCATCAGTTTTCCCAGATATTCTCCCACAATGCCCAGCATCAGGAAACAGATGCCGAACAGTACCAGCATGGCGCACATCAGCGAAGACCAGCCAATGGCAACTGCCGGATTCAGAAGCTTACGGATAAAAACGATCACTGCGCCTATAAAACCTGCTGCCGAGAACAGGGTTCCGAAAAAGGTGGCTGCCCTTAAAGGAATCACGGTAAAATTCAGACAGGACATAAACAGCTTCAGTCCCCGTTTAAAATTATAATTGGAGGTTCCCACCTCGCGCTCAAAATGTTCGATCTCTATGTTTGCAATGTTATGTGTGGTGCGGAAAAACAATACCTGAAGGAAGGTATTATAGCCGTCGTATTTGACAACCTCGTCTCTTACATACTTTCTGCAGCACCAGAAACTGCTCATCTGGATATCCTTCGGACGGTCCAGCAGATGCCACAAAAGAAACCGGCTTACTGCCCCTGTGAGATTTTTAAACCAGGAAAACTTCCTCTGTTTAAACACTCCGAACACAATATCATAGCCTTCTTCCATTTTGTCAAGGAACTGTGGAATCTGTGACGGATGATTCTGCATATCGTCATCCATTCCCAGGATCAGCTCTCCCTGAGCATAATTCATTCCGGCCATAATGGCATTGTGCTGTCCAAAATTCTTAGCCAGGTTGATTCCTTTTACATTTGGATATTTTTCTGTAAGAGCATGTATGGATTTCCAGGTATTGTCTCTGGAATAATCATTTACCAGAACAAATTCACACTCGTAATCTTTTAGTTTCTCAAATTCTTCAATTGCAAGCTCCACCACCTTGCCGATGGTCTGCTCTGAATTATAGCACGGTATAACAATCGATACCAGCATCTCTTTTGTCCCTCGTTTCTATAAGTTGAATATGACGATCCCTGCAAGTATCAGGGCAAAGCCCATAAGTTTCCGCCTGCTGAATCTTTCTTTCAGAAAAATATATCCCATTACTGATACAAAGATGTAACCTGTAGATTCCAGGATCGGTGACATGGAAAGAGGCACATGCTTCAAAGCCAGCATGGTCAGTATTACAGAACAGAAAAAAAGCCCGTAAGCTCCGATCACCATAGGATTCATATACTCCTTCAGGGTGCTTTCGTAGGTTTTATCTGCTGCCTTTTTCAGAATGATCTGAGATACAGACGAGATAAAAACCGACAGAAGCAAAAGACATACGGATATTCCAAGACTGCTCATGAATTCTCACCATCCTTTCCGGCGTTATCACTTGTTACAAGATAAATTCCTGCAAAAATCACAGCTGCTCCGGCGATCATATTCCAGGTGATCCTTTCTCCAAAGATCAGAGCTCCCCAGACGATTCCCCAGATCAGAGTTACGGGACGGTTTGCATAGGCCACAGTAAGCGGCATTCTTTTCAGGATCTGCTGCCAGATAATGGCGTAGCCGAACATGATCACAAAAACAAGTCCAAACCAGAAAATAAACGGCAGGGAAAAAATATGATCCGTATATCCGGAAGCTTTTTTTGAACAGACACCGCTTAGGGAGCTGAACAAAAGGCTGATATGCAGCAGCAAAAATGTACTTTTCTTTAAGGCATGGTCATTATTTCTCATGTTATTTTCTCACAATCATACTGTAAATTCAATGTTAATTTTCGACAAAATCTCATCTAGCCTCTCTTCGCAGTCATGAAGTTCTTTCCCTGCAAGAATGATCTGTCCGATACGATCCCTTCCATTCCGGTACTGATTCACATAATCTCCCGGCTGAATATTAAAGGAAAGATCAATGATATCCTCTGCAGGCGCATTTTCATTTCGGATCGCTTTTACGGTTCCGCTTCTGTCTGAGGTCAGAATCTTAGACAGGCTGGCGCTTCCCGGATACGGTTTGGTAAAAAGCTTTTCCGGCTCCATATCAAGGGCAAGACGCACAATAGCCTCATAATAATTGATGCCGTAATACAGTCCTACTGTTTCCGGAAGGCAGGTGGCTCCTGCTCTTCCCGTAATCTCGATCACATAAACCTTTCCGTCTTTTTCAATAAGGTCGCAGTTTACTGCACAGTTATCCAGCCCCACTGCACGGATAGCAAGCTTTACCTGACGTTTCGCCTCTTCTCCCAGACTGTCCTGTTTTTTCCAGGGAACAGAGTGACCTACCGGAGTGGGTACATAGCTCTGAAAAGCATCTATATTATTGGGAAGGCAGTATAAAAGCCTGCCCTCTGACATCATTGCCTCACAGCCAAAGGGTTCTCCCTCAATAAACTCTTCCACAAGACAATAATCCTTACCTGTAGCTTCCATGGTTTTTTCATAAAAGGAAAAAGCCTGTTCGCTGGTATCGCACCGGAATATCCCCCTGCTTCCCATCAGATCCACTGCCTTTATCACTACGGGAAAATTCAGTTTTTCCAGAGCTTCTGCAAGCTCTTCCCGGTTTCTGATACAGATGTGGCCCCCTGCCATAAAGGCTTCTTTCATTTTGAATTTGTCGCTGCTGATATCAGCCGCCTTTTCTGACAGACCTTTCAGCCCCAGTCTCTCACAGGCATAACCTATTGCCCGGACTCCTGTATCCAGACAGCAGGTGGTAATGCCATCCGCCTGAAACTTACGGGCAGCTTCCATAACCGCCCCGGGATCAGAAATATCTGTGTACGTACTTTCATCTGCTGCCTGAAATCCCGGCCAGTCACCGGGAGTGCTTGCAGCTATTGTTTTTATGCCAAGCCTTTCTGCAGCCTCATAAAGAGGAAGCTGAGAATAGCTGGCTCCTAAAATCATAAGTTTTTTCATATTTACAGGTTGTACTCCTCCAGAAAATCAAAAAATAACGGAGTTCCTCCTGTATGAAGGAACAGAATATTTTTATTCCGGATCTGATGATCCTCCAGATATTTTACCATACCACAAAAAGCCTTTCCTGTATAGGTCATATCAAGGGGGATGCCCTCTGACCGGTAAATACTGCGAATCAGATCTGCCGTATCCTGTGAGTAGGTTCCATATCCGTTTTCCATGTATTGATCTGTAAAAAGAATCTTCTCTTTAAAATTCTGAGGCAGGCTGCTTTTATGCATCTGCGCATACTCCTCCAGATTCCGGGCAATTACCTGCTTTCCTCTGGTCTCATTCCTGGAAACAGAAATACCCACAATATTCCGTTCATCACCCTCTTCCAGACTTCCGGCAAGAAGGCCGGACTGTGTGGCGTTGGTGCTGGATGCAAGAAAAATATAGTCAAAATGAATACCCATTTTTCTTTCCTGACAGCAGATTTCCTGATAAACCTCTCTGTAGGCCTCCATTGGTACCCACTCTCTGCCCTCGCCTCTGGTATTTCCGTAAATATAATAAGGCTTACAGCCTTTTTCCCTCAGCTCATCCACAGCCTTCTGCACAGCGTCTGCAATTTCTGTTTTTTTGCAGGGGATCTCTGTTACTCCCATACTCCGGATGATTCTGCTGTTCTCTGTTTCTTTATCCTCTTTTACATCCTCTGTATTATGGACCATATAGCAGGGCAAGTGCAGCTGGAAACAAAGGGTGGCAAGAATCCGGCAGAGATTGGAATGATAATTTCCGTAAATGATCATGCTGTCGCAGTGTTCTCTTTTCATATCCTCAATAAACTTCTGTGCAAACCGAACCTTGTTCCCCCCAAAAGAATAAGGAAGAAGATCCTCTCTTTTCATATAAAAATGATTGTGCACAGGTGCTGTCTCAGCATTGTCCCTGCCGTTTCCGGTAAATCTCAGCTTTTGTATTGGAGTCACCGGAAGCTCCCTCAGCGGATTTTCCCAGGGACCGTGATAAAAAAGCTCTTCCATTTCTTCCATAGTATCTGTCTGAAGAATAAAAAATCCGGGACGGCTTCCGCTGTCTGTAATCTGCGCCTGCTCCACATCTCCTTCCAGCACCACTTTTTTCACCTTATCCGGATGCTCTTTCTGAAGCTCCTGAAGATGTTTCAGATCGTTACTGTCCATAAGAAACCGAATAGCAGAAACCTTTTTCTTTTTTTCTGTAAAAACCGGCGGTTTCCCGGCAGCAGTATCCACTGCCATTGCCACAAAATCCTGCCCTGTGGAAAGAGGAACAAGATCGGAGCCGATGCAGTCTCCGCCCATTCTGGAACCAATCTCAATGATCCTGATATTTCCCGCTTTGTCGATCCGAAGCTCGCTGTGCCCTGCGCCGTTTCTGATTTCAAGTGCGTCAAGGGCGCGAAACACCGTATCCTGAATTTTTCCATACATTTCTTCCGATACGGGAGCCGGCTGCAAATGACCTGTCTCAATATAATGGGGACTGCCTGTTGTAAATTTTTTTGTTACTGCAAGGCAGGTGTGTTCACCCTTATAGCTGATGGTTTCCACACTGTACTCTGCACCCTCAATATATTCTTCCACAATCGCTCTGTTTTCAAAAGACTGTTCTGCCGCCTGTGTGATGGCCTGTTCCAGCTCTTCCTGGGTATAAACCTTTGTTATGGCCCTGCTTCCGGAACGGTCTGTGGGCTTTACAATAACCGGAAAGCTCTCCGGAAACACTCTGTCTCCCACAGAGACTGCCTGAAAAAACGGCACCGGGATTCCGGCCTTCTGAAAGGCAGTCCGCATGGCAAACTTGTTGGTGGAATTTTCAATACATGCGCTGCTGTTTCCCGGAAGTCCAAGCTTCTCTGCCAGATATTGCACTGTAATATTTGCCAGATCAGAACCTATGGTTGATACTGCATCCGGCTGTATTTTACGGCAGATCTCAAGGATCTGCTCTTTTTCCGTAATACTGATCTCATAAAAAAAATCCGCATCCCCGGCTCCTGT
>ERZ779870.1953-NODE-1953-length-11690-cov-14.9291_pt1 | contig 11690 bp, 9 predicted proteins | sample MGYA00511247_ERZ779870 | MGnify/ENA primary metagenome ERZ779870 (study PRJEB29588, sample SAMEA2149068) | human gut metagenome | biome: human gut; feature: human-associated habitat; material: faeces | place: Denmark | collected 2008/2010 ...
GAATAACACAAGGGGTAGAAAATAAAAATAACTTTTCCGGTTTATCCGGGTTAGGAATGAAGGTGGAATAACGCACTTCTACCTTCATTTTGTTGTCTGTTTTTTAATGATACTGCCGGAAAACATGGTTCTGGAAGGTGGAAATTCTTTTTGAAAAACCTGCATCATTTGCGATACGGCCGTGACACACATATATTCCACACGGTTGTCGATGGTGGTGATTTCCGGTGTACTGCAGGAAGCAAGTACGGAGTTGTTGTATCCGGTTATCTGAAAATCTTCCGGGATTCGCAGTTGTCTTTTCAGTGCATATTTTACGGCACCTGCGGCGAGTTCATCATCTGCGGCAAGTACACAGTCAAAAGAAATTCCTTTTGCGTCAAGCTGCTCTAAGACGGCGCATGCTTTGTGGAGTCCTTCTGGTGCGGCAAATAAAGTGTTTTTGGAAGAATCAATTCCATGTTTGGCACAAGAATTCAGAAATCCTTGTGCTTTTTTCTGACCACTGTAATTTAGTGTCCGATATAAATAAATTGGGGACTTAGCTCCGTTGGAAAAAACCAGATCGGTCATATCTTTTAATGCCATATAGTCATCACAGAGAATGGAATAGATATTATCGCCTTTTAATTCTCCATTTAAGATCAATACCGGGGTTTTAGAAGCGGCATCTAAAATGTACCGATTTTCTTCCGGGGAGTTCTCAATAAAGTGGGAGCCGATCAGGAGTACAGCATCCACATTGCGAGATAAAAGCAGATTTAGATAGCTCTGTTTTTCGGAAAGCTCATATCCTGTACAGCATAGCATGGAAGCATAGGAATTCTTGCGAAGTTCCCGCTCCAGATAATAAATAGCCTGTGCCTGGTATACATCAGAGGAGTCTGAACAGAGGATGCCGACAGTGTGCATGGAGTTCAAACCGAGACTTCTTGCAAATGCATTGGGGGTATAGCTGTTTTCTTCCATAACAGCAAGTACCTTTTTTCGTGTTTTTTCACTGACTTTTTCACTGCCGTTTAGAACCCGGGAAACAGTGGCAATCGATACACCGGCCTTTTGGGAAATATCGTATATGTTCATAGTATGGATTCTCCTTAAAAAAAGATTCTGAAAAGCGTTCCTTTCCAGACTATAAAATAATCAAAATCTCTCTATCGAAAAAATGTAAGCGCTAACAAAGCTTTGAAATAGAGAAAAATAGAGAGTTTATATTATAATAACACATCATTCAATAAAAAGGTATTGTATAATTTTTATAAATATAAGGCTTGTTATTGTGAAAAATATATAATTGACAATTAAAAAATGCAATGATAACATACGATTGATAAGAAAGATAGAAATATAAATAGGTGAAAATGAATAATGTAAGCTGTTACAATGTATTAAAAGTATACAAAGGAGATTGTAATGGAATTAAAAGTAATTTGGAAACATGCACGGGCAGCTGCACTGGAATGCTGTGATGGAAGCATTTATGAAACGGAAAATGCATACAGGATTTATCTTAACGGAGAATTTTACAGAGAAACAAAACAAGTAGTGAATGTTTTGTATCAGTTGGAACCGGAAAAGGAGTATTGCGTTTCCGTAGAACAGGGAGAGGAAAAAGCGGAGATTTCTTTTTGTACAGAGGCGCAGGACTATACGGTGAATGTCCGTGATTTTGGAGCCAGAGGCGATGGCGTACAAGATGATACTTTGTATATCCAGGCAGCCATTATGGCATGTCCGAAAGACAGTCGTGTGCTGATCCCGGAAGGCGTATACCGGATTACAAGTTTGTTCTTAAAAGATCATCTTACACTGGAACTGGCAAAAGGTGCAGTGCTTTCTGCAGATACACAACGTGAAAAATTTCCGATCTTAAAAGGCACCTGTCAGAATGAGGAAAAAGGAAAAGAGTATATCCTGGGAACCTGGGAAGGGGATGCTTGTGATATGTTCTCTGGAATCATTACCGGGATCGGTGTAAAAGATGTTACTATTTACGGAGAAGGAATCATAGATGGCAATGCGTCCTGGGAGAACTGGTGGTTTGAGGCGAAAAAGATACGGATCGCCGCAAGACCCCGGATGATCTTTTTGAACCGGTGTGAAAATGTACAGATTGTAGGAATCACAGTACAGAACAGTCCGAGCTGGAATATTCATCCGTATTTTTCCAGACATTTGAAATTTATCGGAGTGACAGTACCTGGTCCGAAAGATTCTCCAAATACAGACGGTTTAAATCCAGAATCCTGTGATGATGTGGAAATTACAGGGTGCCTGTTTTCCGTAGGAGATGACTGTATTGCGGTAAAATCAGGAAAGATTTCTGTGGGAGCAAAGTATAAGGTTCCCTCTTCGAATTTAAGGATCCGTCAGTGCTGTATGCGGGATGGGCATGGCTCGATTACACTGGGAAGTGAGATGGCAGCGGGAATTCAAAATCTGCAGGCAAGGCAGTGTGTATTTCTGAATACAGATCGCGGACTTCGAATTAAGACAAGAAGAGGTCGAGGAAAAGATGCTGTGATCGACGGAATTTTATTTGAAAATATCAAAATGGATGCTGTTTTGACCCCCTTTGTGATCAATTGTTTTTATTACTGTGAATCGGACGGGCACAGTGAATATGTACAATGTAAAGAACCACTTACAGTGGATGAAAGAACTCCGAAGATCAAAGCGCTTTGTTTTCGGGATATCCAGGCAGAAAACTGTCATGTGGCAGCAGCGTTTTTCTATGGGCTTCCAGAACAGAAAATCGAACGTGTGGAGATGAAACGAGTACGTGTAAGTTATGCAGAAGATGCTGTTTCGGGGCAGCCGGCAATGATGGATGGAGCAGAAGAAAACGTATGCAAAATGGGAGTTTTTGCAAAAAATATCGAAACGCTTGTTCTGGAGGATGTTCAGGTGACAGGGCAGGATGGAGATGCGATTGTAATGGATGGGATTGATTATTTAGAATGGAGAGAATAATTATGGATTATAATATTATGGAATATGGTGCTGTTGCAGACGGCACAACCAATAACAGTGGGGCAATTCAGGCGGCAGTGGATGCATGTACAGAGGCAGGAGGCGGACGGGTCATTGTCCCGACGGGACGATTTTTAAGCGGGACGATCGTGCTGAAAAGCAATGTTACCCTGTATCTTGAAAAAGGGGCGGAATTGATCAGCAGTCTTCGTAAAGAGGACATCCTGGACTTTTTTGGAAACAGCGAATTTGAAGACCCCAGCGAGGCAACCGGATGGGAAGGCGGATGTTTTTTATGTGCACTGCATGAGCATGACATCAGTATTTTGGGAGAAGGTACGATCTACGGACAGGGAGATCAGGTGTTTTACGATGACGGAGCCGATGGTGGAATCGGAGAATGTCCGAAAAATGTCCGTATAGAAGATCGTCCGAGAACAACGTATTTTGAAGATGTAGAAAATCTGACGGTGCGTGGAATTACATTCCGGGATGCTGCATTCTGGACGCTTCATATGGCGGGATGTCGACATGTGCTGGTGGACGGAATCCGGATTTTGAATGACCAAAGAGGAGCAAACAATGATGGAATTGATCCAGATACTTGCCAGGATGTTGTGATCAGCAATTGTATCATCAAATCCGGTGATGATGCGATCGTAGTGAAGAATTCTGTGCCTATGGCCAAAAAATACGGATGCTGTGAAAATATTGTGATCAAAGGATGCGTACTATATTCCCATGATTCGGCTCTGAAAGTGGGGACAGAAACAGGATGTGGAATCCGTCATGTAATGTTGAGTGACTGTGTGTTCAGAGAATGCTCCAGGGGAGTTGGAATCTGGGTTCGTGATGGAGCAGTGATTGAGGATATCCATGTGCATCATGTATCAGGCAATACAAAAAGATACGCAGATTGTCCACAGAGAGAGTTTGCACCGCGCTGGTGGGGGAAAGGAGAACCGATCTTTATCAATGCGACGCCAAGAAAAAATGGTGGACATCCAGGTATCATCCGAAATATTACGTTTGATCATATTTCTATGACGGCAGAATCTTCATTATTCATCGCAGGAGAAGAAGATGCAGTGATTGAAGATGTCATTGTGGAAAACCTGAATCTGACATTGAAGCAGCAGGGGACACAAAAACCAGGAGTTTTTGATGAGCAGCCTTCCCAGAGAGACGTGTATCCGCATGAGATACCGGCAATCTATATCAGATCAGCCAAAGGAGTGGAAATTCAGGGAAATATTAGACGTGATGGGATTTATAAGGAATATCCGCTTAGTCAGACAGAAAAGACAGAAGATATAAAAATTTCGGTGAGGGAGAAATAGCAATGAGTCAGGTCATACGAGCACAATACCGTGCTGTTATTCAAAAGGAAGCAGTGCCGGAAAAAACGGAACAGGCTTTTGCATACTGGGAGGAACAGCTGAAAAAGCAGTGTTTGGAAGGTGGTGTTTTGACCGGAACGATGTGTCGCTATCAGGATCAGCTGTTTTTGTATCTGGAATGTATCGCAGCAGAAGAGCAGCTTGCGGATTCTCGACGATGGAAGGCAAAGATAGAAAATTTTGCTCAGAATATTTTGGGAAATCAGGATGTGTTGGAAATGTGGCCGGTATTTGATGTTTCCGGAGAACACAAAACATCAGAAACTGGAAGATTCTGGGTATACATGTATCCAGTTTTCTGGTTTGATGAGCCAAAGTCATTGGATACATGGAGAAGAACACAGAAACCGGATGGGCGGTGCGGACGGATTGCGGTGCTGCACTCTGAAAAGTTATTTTCCTATGTATGCCACCATCAGGCAATCGTTGAGGAAGGCCTGTTGGTGGGAGATCGCTATCAGATGATCTCGCAGCATGAAAATCTTCTGTTTTCCTATTTTGAAACACCAAGAGATCGAGAGCAGGTGAATATCAGCAGAAAACAAGAAGTGTCTGAAGAAATTAAAAAATGGGAAACTGTGGATCCGGAAAGTCACTTTTACCATTTCCCGGAGGCTCATGGAGAAAACTTTCTTGTGATTCCGACTGTATTTTCAGTAGAATCATAGTATACAGAGAAACAAGTCTGTATTATACTGTACCTATCAATAAGAGAGAGGATCGTATGATGCAGAAATTAGAATTATATATCCACATTCCGTTTTGCGTACAGAAATGTGCCTATTGCGACTTTTTGTCTGCACCGGCAAATGATGCAGCCAAAGCGGAGTATGTGGATGCATTAAAAAAAGAAATACAAAGATACCGCGAGGTTGCTTCATCTTACCAGGTATCTTCTGTTTTTGTGGGCGGAGGAACTCCGTCCATTTTGTCGTGTGAACAGATGGGTGAGATTTTTAAAATGCTGAGACAGGTATTTACCATCGACAGGGATGCGGAGATTACAATCGAAGCAAATCCGGGAACTGTGACGGAAGAAAAACTAGAAGGATGGAAACAGGCGGGAATCAACAGGATCAGTTTCGGATTACAGTCTGTCAACAATGAGGAACTGAAAATGCTGGGACGAATCCATACGTATGAAGAATTTCGGGAATCCTATGACATGGCACGGCAGGCAGGATTTGATAATATCAACATTGATCTCATCTCAGCCATTCCCGGACAGACCGTAAAAAGCTGGGAGCACACCCTTCGTACGGTGGCAGAATTACATCCGGAGCATATTTCTGCGTACAGTCTGATCATTGAGGAAGGAACCCGATTTTATCAGTGGTATGGAAAAGGACAGACAGATCAGGAGAAATATCCGCCTCTTCCGGATGAAGATGCAGAGCGGCAGATGTATGAGCGGACAGAGGGAATTCTGGAAGAATATGGATTTCATCGCTATGAGATTTCCAATTATGCACGGGAAGGAAAAGAGTGCAGACACAATCTGGGGTATTGGAGCAGAGTAGAGTATTTAGGGATCGGTCTGGGAGCCTCGTCTTTTATTTCCAATACCAGATACCATCTTTGTACAGATATGATCTCTTATATAGAAAGAATAGGATCAGGAGAAGATCTGCGGGAAGAAATCGAAGTGCTGACAAAGGAAGATGCCATGGAAGAATTTATGTTTCTGGGACTTCGAAGAATGCAGGGAATCTCCGGAACCCAGTTTGAGAACTGTTTTGGAAATACGATAGAAGAAATCTACGGAGACGTGATTGAAAAACTGGAGCAGGAAAAAATGTTAGAAGTGAAAGAGGATAAAATCCGGCTGACAAAAAGAGGGATTGATGTCAGCAATTATGTGTTCTGCGAATTTCTGCTGTAGGAAAAGATTTTGAAGCTTTTAATAATTCAGAAACAAATATCAAACATTGGATAAACAAAAGAGTGCTATTCTCATACCATCAAACAAAGAAAGGCTGGTATGAGAATATGAAAGAAAAGAACAAGGCAGGCAGAGTGTCCAAAAAGACGATAGCTACAGTATTGATTGCAATGATTGGTACAGTTGGAATCGGGATGTGCATGAGTATTGCATGGAGTTATGCAGCACCAGAGATTGCAAAGGAGTTGTGGATTTACTTTGTCTCATTTAATTTATCAAATCTTTAAAATAAAAGAGTCAGAAACAGGTGCGTCAGAAGAAAAAATTGACCGCACCTTGTTTTTTGTTTACAATTTGTACATAATTCACAAACAAAACGAAAACAAAAATGTGTTAGGATCGTCCTGTATTTTAGGAAAATGGGAAGAGATACAAAAGGAGAAGATAAAAATGATTCGTATACTTGTAGTGGAAGATGATGAAAAATTAAATCAGATTGTATGTACCTATCTGAATGACAGTGGTTTTCAGGCGAAGGGGTGTCTGTCGGCAGCTGCGGCATATGAGGAAATGTATCATACGGTGTACCAGCTGATTATTTCTGATATTATGATGCCGGAGATTGACGGGTTTGAGTTTGCCGGGACAGTTCGCCGGATAAATGAGACGATTCCGATCCTGTTTATGTCGGCAAAAGATGATCTGCCTTCCAAGCGGAAAGGGTTTCAGCTCGGGATCGACGACTATATGGTAAAGCCGATAGAACTGGATGAACTGCTTCTTCGTGTAAGGGCATTGCTTCGCAGGGCAAATATAGAGATGGAAAGAAAAATTACGGTGGGAAATCTGATACTGGATGCGGATGCTATGAGTGCAGAAATTGACGGAGAAGAGATCAGTCTTACTACAAGAGAATTTAATATTATTTACAAGCTTTTGTCTTATCCGAAAAAAACGTTTTCCAGAGCGCAGCTCATGGACGAGTTCTGGGGTGTGGAGACAGATACCAGTCTGAGGGCTGTGGATGTTTATGTTACAAAACTCAGAGATAAACTGTCAGCCTGTGACGGATTTAAGATTGTGACAGTCCGCGGGCTTGGATACAAGGTGGTGCTGCAATGAAAGAACGAGAGGAACAAAGGGGAAAAGTAAAGCAAAGTTTATTTCCGGTTTCTTTATTTGGAATCTATATTGGGGTTCTGTTTCTGATGTCGGGGATACATACCGGACTGATCGTGTTTATGAATTCGGCAGGCTGGAATAAAGCGGTGATGACCGTGGTGCCGATGTGTTACTGGGGAATGGTTGCCATGGGACTGACGCTGTTTACCAGATGGAAGGTAAAAAGAACCTACGAAGAACCACTGTATAAAATGGCAGAGGCTACCAGAAAAGTGGCGAACGGAGATTTTTCCGTCTATGTACCTACATTTCATACAATGGAGAAACGGGATTATCTGGATGTCATGATTCTGGATTTTAATAAGATGGTGGAAGAACTAGGGAGCATTGAAACGCTGAAAACAGATTTTGTGTCAAATGTTTCTCATGAGATGAAAACACCGCTTTCTATTATTAAAAATTATGCGGAACTTTTGCAGAGGGATGCGTTGTCGGAGGAACAGCGCAGAGAATATGGGGAAGCCATTGAAAATACAGCAACGCGCCTGTCTGATCTGATCAGCAATATTTTAAAGCTGAATAAGCTGGAAAACCAGAAAATACAGCCGGAGGCAGAAGTGTATGATGTGTGCAGACAGTTATGTGACTGCATTCTGCAATATGAATCTGCCTGGGAGAAAAAAGAGATCGAGATGGAAGTAGAAATGGAGGATCGGGCAGAAATTTATGCGGATCAGGATCTGATGGAACTGGTGTGGAATAATCTGTTGTCTAATGCGGTCAAGTTTACCGAGCTGGGTGGTGTGATCACGGTTCGTCAGCTGTCGGATGAGCAGGGGGTGACAATCTCTGTATCGGATACCGGCTGTGGTATGAGCAAAAATACCATGAAACATATATTTGATAAATTTTATCAGGGAGACACGTCTCATTCCAAAGAGGGAAACGGACTGGGGATGGCAATGGTAAAACGGGTGCTGGAGCTTATGGATGGGGAGATTCAGGTCTTAAGCGAAGAAAAACAGGGCAGTACGTTTATTGTGACACTGCCCATGGCGGGAAAGGAGTTTGGTCAGTTATGAAAAAGACAGAAAAGCCACAGAGAAATTTTGTGGCATATGAATATAAAGAAGTGAGTGCAAACAGCAGTCAGGCCTCCTTTTTGTTAGATGGATATGAGAATTTTGGGTGGGAACCGGATGACAATCTGCCGCAGAGCAGCCAGAGTCGTCATCCGGGGGCGGAGAAGATGATGACTCTGCGATTGAAACGTGATCGGAAAATTGTAAATAAAACGGAGCTTACAAGGCTGCAGCGAAACTTTGAAGCCTGTGTCCGGGAAATTCAGTCGCTGGAAAACAGTAAGACATCGAAAGCGACAATATGGGCGCTGGCAGCAGGAGTGATCGGAACTGCTTTTATTGCATGTTCTACGTTTGCGGTGACAGCAGTTCCGCCGAAAATCCTTTTGTGTATTATTTTTGCGATTCCCGGATTTCTGGGATGGATCCTGCCGTATTTCCTTTATAAGAAAATTGTGAGAAACCAGACGGAAAAACTGACGCCGATGATCGAAGCGAAGTATGATGAGATTTATGAGATTTGCGAAAAAGGAAATAAGCTGTTGTATTAGAAGTGAAAAAAGTACAGGGTTATAAATTGGAAACAAGGGGAAATATAAAAAGTATAAAGAATATATAAACATGGTTGACAAATACAGACCATGGTGCTATCTTAATATACGGAAGGTGTTAGCACTCAAAACAAAGGAGTGCTAATAAGAAAAACCTCAGGTGAGAGAAAGGAAGGTCTGATGGGATTGAATACAGAACTTGGCGAGCGTAAGCTCACGATTTTAAAAGCGATTATCCAAAACTATCTGGAGACCGGAGAGCCTGTTGGTTCCCGAACACTTTCCAAATACACGGATTTGAATTTGAGTTCTGCGACGATACGCAACGAGATGGCTGATCTGGAGGATCTGGGATACATTTTCCAGCCGCACACTTCGGCAGGAAGGATTCCTTCCGACAAAGGCTACCGCTTATATGTGGATATGCTGATGGAGGAGAAGGAGCACGAGATTACAGAGTTGCGTAACACGATGCTTGAAAAATCCGATAAAGTGGATCAGGTGCTGAAGCAGGCTGCGAAAGTGCTTGCTGTGAATACCAATTATGCAACGATGGTTTCCGCTCCTGTGAACAGCCGGAACACATTGAAGTTCATTCAGCTTTCACAGGTGGATCAGGAACAGATTGTGGCAGTGATCGTGATGAATGGAAACGTGATCAAGAACAAGATCATACAGGTTGGTGAGGTGCTTGCCAGTGAGACGCTTCTGAAGCTGAATATGCTTTTGAATACAACACTCAACGGCATGTCGATCGAACAGATCAATCTTGGTCTGATCGCACGATTGAAGGAGCAGGCAGGAATCCACAGCCGGGTGATCAGTGATGTGCTGGATGCCGTGGCGGAGATTATTCATGTAGATGATGATATGGAGATCTACACGAGTGGTGCGACGAACATTTTCAAATATCCGGAGCTGAGCGATAAGCAGAGTGCTCAGGAGATTATCAGTGCATTTGAAGAGAAGCAGCAGCTGGCGGATCTGGTGACAGAGACACTGGCAAGTGAAGAAAATCACGGGATTCAGGTCTACATTGGGGATGAGACTCCGGTCAAGACAATGAAAGACTGCAGCGTCGTAACAGCAACCTACGAATTGGGAGAAGGCATGAAAGGTACGATCGGTATCATCGGTCCCAAGCGTATGGATTACGAACATGTCATGAAGACGCTGAAAACTCTGCAGAGCGAGTTGGATGCAATTTATTATAAAGACCCGGAAGAATAGGAAGGTGATTGCTGGTGGCAGAGAATATGAGTAAAGAAGAGATGGTCAAAGAAGCGGTGGAAGAAGCAAAAGCCAAAGCTTACAAAGAGGCCGAAGAACAGGACACAGAAGAGACTGTGGAAGAAGCAGCTGAAGAGGCTGCAGAGCCAACAGAAGAAACGGAGGGTTCTGAAGAGGGATCCGGTTTCATGAAGAAGTTTGGCAGAAAGAATAAAAAAGATAAAAAAGACGAGAAAATTGAGGAACTGACTGACAGACTCACTCGTCAGATGGCAGAGTTTGATAACTTCCGCAAGCGTACAGAAAAAGAAAAATCTCAGATGTACGAAATCGGTGCGAAAGATATCATAGAAAAGATTCTTCCGGTTGTGGATAACTTCGAAAGAGGAATCGCAGCTGTACCGGAGGAAGAAAAGTCCAACCCGTTTGCAGAAGGAATGGAGAAGATTTACAAACAGCTGATGACTACACTCGAAGAGATTGGCGTAAAACCGATTGAAGCGGTTGGCCAGGAATTTGATCCGGATTTTCACAATGCAGTGATGCATGTAGAAGATAAAGAAGTTGGAGAGAATATCATTACAGAAGAATTCCAGAAGGGTTATCTGTACAGAGACAGTGTAGTAAGACATAGTATGGTAAAAGTGGCAAACTAATAAGGAGGAAATAATCATGGGAAAAATCATTGGTATTGATTTAGGAACAACAAACAGCTGTGTAGCTGTTATGGAAGGTGGACAGCCAACAGTTATCGCCAACACAGAAGGAGCAAGAACAACACCATCTGTAGTTGCATTTACAAAAACAGGAGAACGTCTGGTAGGAGAGCCTGCAAAACGTCAGGCAGTTACCAATGCAGACAAGACAATCTCTTCTATCAAAAGAGAGATGGGTACAGATTATAAAGTAGCGATCGATGATAAAAAATATTCTCCACAGGAGATTTCTGCAATGATCCTTCAGAAACTGAAAGCAGACGCAGAAGGATATCTTGGAGAGAAAGTAACAGAAGCAGTTATTACAGTGCCGGCTTATTTCAACGATGCACAGCGTCAGGCAACAAAGGATGCAGGTAAGATCGCAGGTCTGGATGTAAAACGTATCATCAACGAGCCAACAGCAGCAGCACTTGCTTATGGACTTGACAACGAAAAAGAGCAGAAGATCATGGTATATGACCTTGGTGGTGGTACATTCGACGTTTCCATCATTGAGATCGGAGACGGAGTTATTGAAGTATTATCTACAGCAGGTAACAACAGACTTGGTGGAGATGACTTTGACCAGAAGATCACAGACTATATGCTGGCTGATTTCAAGGCAAAAGAAGGAGTAGACTTGTCAACAGACAAGATGGCTCTTCAGAGACTGAAAGAAGCAGCAGAGAAAGCGAAAAAAGAACTTTCTTCTGCAACAACAACAAACATCAACCTTCCGTTCATCACAGCAA
>ERZ779870.1955-NODE-1955-length-11687-cov-3.28198_pt1 | contig 11687 bp, 10 predicted proteins | sample MGYA00511247_ERZ779870 | MGnify/ENA primary metagenome ERZ779870 (study PRJEB29588, sample SAMEA2149068) | human gut metagenome | biome: human gut; feature: human-associated habitat; material: faeces | place: Denmark | collected 2008/2010 ...
TTATTATGCGAATGTGAATGAGACATTATACTACTTCTGCTACGGAAGAGGAATGTACATATTTTCTTCCAGCTCCTCCATGGAAAGAAACGGATACATGTCCTCAAGAGGCGCAGACACCATTTTTCCATCCGGAAGCTTTTTCGATGAGGTTTTCGGCTCGGTTTTCTGATACCTGGTTACAAAAACCTCACATACAGCCGCTCCATCCATTTCCAATACTTCCTTAATCGTATCCGCCAGTTTTTCTGAGCTGTGAATACATCTGTACGGAAATCCATAAGCCGGAATAAGCTTCTGAAGATCCGGAAAGCTCAGGTCACCGCTCTCCTGTCCAACTCCCACCAGAGGCTCTCCAAAATAGCTCTGCTGAGTCTGTCGAATGGAATGATATCCCTGATTGTTGATTACAAAAAGTTTTATCGGAAGATGATTCTGCCTGATCGTCTGCAGTTCCTGAATATTCATCTGAAGGCTTCCTTCTCCGGTTACACAGACTACCGGCTGTTTCCCGGATGCAATACACACCCCGGTTGCCCCCGGAAGGCAGAATCCCATAGACGCTGTATTAGGATTTGTAATAAAGCGCTGACCTTTTTTTACACGAAAAGCCTGACTTCCTGCAACTCTGGAAGTTCCCACACTGACCATAAGATTCTGGTTTTCCTTCATGGCTCTGGACAGTTCTTCATAAAACGCATAAATATTTGTGCAGCCATCCTCCACAATTTCATAATGACCGGACACAACAACCGGATATTTTTGCTTCCATAAAAGACACTGATTTCTCCATGCATTTCCCTGGAATAAGGGGTTTTCCTTGGAAGCTCCACGTTTTTTTGCAGCCTTTATCAGCTTTCGGATCAGCTCTCCGGCATCGCCGCATACAGGCAGACTGACATGCAGGCTTGGTTTTTTCAGTTCATTTTCATCAATATCGTTCAGAATGGTATAGCTTTCTCTTGCCCAGTCCTGATACCGGAAGCCTGTCTGTGCAAATCCCTGACGATTGCCAAGAGAAAGAAGCACGTCGCTGTTCTGAAGTGCAAAGTTACCCGGTCTTGTTCCTGTTCCCCCGCTTCTTCCCACAAACAGGGGATGATCCGACTCAATGGCATCCACGCTGCTCATACCTGTTACCACCGGAACTCCCAGAAGCTCAGCAAGCTGATAAAAGTCCTCATGCGCCCCTGCCAGCCGTACACCATTTCCCGGTGAAAGAACCGGCCGTTTGCTTTCCTGCAATTTATCCAGAATCTGCTCTACCGTCTCATCTTTTATTTCCCGGGGCTGCTGTTCAGGATTTTCTTCCGGATCATAGGCTTTCAGATCATCTGTTTCTATGACTGCCCCCTGAACATCAAGAGGAATGTCCAACCATACCGGTCCCGGCCTTCCATTTACAGCCAGATAAAGAGCCTTTTCCAGATGGTACCGGATGTTCTCCGGATGAACGATCATGTGAGCATACTTTGTCAGGCTTTTTACTACCGGAACAATATTGCATTCCTGCACTCCCATGCTGCGAAGAGGCAGACCTGAGGCAGAAACCGTAGTTGCATAGCGCGCCTGACCTGAAAATACCAGCATCGGAATGGAATCCATCCATGCCCCCAGAACCCCGGTAATTGCATTTGTAGCTCCCGGTCCCGTGGTGACACAGACTGCTGCCATTTTATTTCCAAGACGGGCATAGGCCTCTGCCGCCATGGCACATGCCTGTTCATGATGCTGATAAGTACAGTGCAGCATTTTATGATGTCCAAAAGCATCATTCATATGCATGGCTCCGCCTCCGGTAACAGTAAATACATCCCGGATTCCCCACTGTGCAATATATTCCGCTATATAATCAGATACCTTCTGTTTCATTTTCTTTCTCCATATCAACTGTTGCTTCAGCCTTCTGATATATTATCTGAACTTTTTTCTGCATCTTTGACATCCTACAGATACGCCTGGCATTTCTGAACGCATACCATACGCTTTCCGGATGCCTCAATAGGAATTTCATCTACATAAGTAACGTCGATCTGAGCTTCCTCTCCCAGATATTTCCGGTAGGAAGCCACTACCTCATCTTCATTGACTCTTGTCCGGTCAGCATTTAAAAGCAGCTCGTATCTTTTCTTTTCCCACTGAATGCATTTTGCCTGATGTACGATACCTTCCATATTGATCAGTACATTCATAAAAACATGAATGGACAGAGGTTCTCCCTTGCAGTTATACATCATGGAGCCGCGGCGTCCGTATATTTCTGTGAAATAACCATGTTTTCTGCCCTTTTCATCTGTTACTTCCTGATAAATTCCTGTATCGCCTGTGTCATAACGGATCATAGGAAAAGCTTTATTATAAAAATCAGTTACAACGATTCTTCCCAGTTCTCCCGGTTTCACCGGTTCATCTGAATCAAGGCTCAGCATTTCAATATAAAAATTATAAAGGTCTACCGTATACCGGTCCTCCTCGCCAACCTGGCATGCAAGAAAACCGTTCTCATTATTTCCATAAGAACGGACTGCCGAAAAGCCAAAGATTTCCCGGATCAGATCATATGTTTTCTGAGGAAGCGCCTCGCCCATGGCGAAAACCATTTCCACATCCCATTTTCTGATATCAACTTTTTTCCTTTTCAGATAATCTGCAAGAACTGTCAGAGCACTGGAATATGCAACCAGAACCTGAATCCTGTCTTTTCGTATTTTTTCACAGATATCTGCAAGGGCATCGTCTCCCATGTTGGAGATATCGATCATGATCAGATTATTTTTAAAGGATTTCCATTTGGAGATCACATTTTTACCCGGGATCCATACACGGAACTCTCCCCGCTTCATTCCCATGCGAAATCCGTTCAGCTCCATAAAGGAAATAAAGTTCATATTCACACGGTTCATTTTATCCCCATCGCATAAAACAGTAAACGGCGCGCCTGTTGAACCGCTTGTTTTCAGACGGAACAGACTGTCTTTTCTGTCACGGAATGTATCGCAGAGAACTGCATCCATATTCTCGTTATATTTCATTTTTGTCATAACAGGAAACTCTGTAATATCCTGTGCGTCCTGATAATTTTTATAATAAGGAGAATGCTTTTTGGCATAATCAAGAAGCATTTCCACACGGCGCTGTGCATACTCCTCTGTAATTCCCTCTACAATCTCCCTTTTATTTACTTTTTTTATTTTTTCAAGCTTTCCGCCGTGAAGCTTATCCAGTATATTAAACGCTGTTCGTCTTAAAATTTCTCCCGCCTGCATTCTTTTTCCTTCCTCATTTATGATGTAGAATCAATATCATTGTTTTTTCTGTTTTGGGCCACTGCCTGCTTTCCATAATCCAAGAAGGATTACTGCTGCCACACGTATTACATTGGCAATGAGCACGGCTGCCGCAAAACCCATAATACCGCTCTTTTCTGTAAAAATCAACACAAGGACTGCAATCACAGCCAAATGTATGATCTGAAGGATCAACTGCCACTTTTCCTCTGTGAAAGTAAGAACTACAATAAAAAGATAAGCTGAAAGTACGCCAAGGATCTGACTGAGGTTTACAACTGTGATCATTCCTTTTACTGATTCATAAAGATCTCCATAAAACAGCTTTACGAAAATAGGAGTTCCAATCTGCGCTCCAAGGAAAAACACAAGGCTTACGCCTGTTCCGATTCCGGTAAACAGAAGAAACTGCTTTTTATCCATTCTCTCCTGTTTTCTTGTAAGATAAGAAATAATGATCGTATTAACAGGCGCCACCAGAAGCACCAGAGTTTTTCCGATCAGAGAAGTTACGTAATATTGTGTTACTGCCAGATGCCCCACCATATGTTCCAGCGCAAGACGGTCAATATTCAAAGTAAAATTTGTAATCAGATAAGAAAATACCAGGAAGCCTCCCCGCTGAAATGCCTGTGTAAACCACCTGCTCCGGTCAAAAAATCCTCTGAACACTGTTCCGGTTGCGGCAAGATACACCAGAGCTGCAGCCTCGCCTGCAAGAAATACCAGAAACCAGTTTTTTGTAAGGAAATAAAGTCCAAAGCCGGCTATATATCCGCCTGTCAGCACACAGTAATAGTAAAAATATTTTTTATAATTCAGGTTCAGACGGTATTCCACATCTCCGTAATAACGAAAAATTGTTGTCATAAGAAGGGCTGCCGTCCAGAAAATAACAGGCAGAGATACCATGGAATCCCTTGCCACAAAAAGAGTGACTGCTGTTCCCACTCCTCCAAACAGCAAAAGGAGGACATTATAGTCCCCGTTTTTCACCTGATAATCTCTTCGTACAACAAGACGGCTGGTATTCAGCGCCTGCCCCACAGAAGGACAGAGTATTGCAACCAGCCCCATAAGATACAAAAGCTCTCCCAGCTGGTCGCTTCCCATTTTTCGGTTCAGCAGAGGATATACAACAATCTGCAGAACCCCATTCATCAGAAGCGCTCCGCCTATGGTATACACTGTATTTGATACAATTCTTTTCTGTTTTTCTTTTGATGCCAAAGAGAAGCCTCCCCAGTTATTTTTTTATGTATTTTTCACACCGGTTTTCAAAGGATTTTCTTTTTCCGGAGCTGAGAACCGGGATCTCATCTACATACTCCACTGTAATTTCTGCTTCTTCACCAAAGTAAGGACTGATAAAATCCAGGATTGCTTTCTCATCAATTACCTGTCTGTCGCCATTCAGCCATAAAGTATATTTTGTTACATCCTCCTGGATAAAACGGTACTGGTTGATTCCCTTTGCCATAGAAAGACCGTTCAGAAGTACAAACGGAGACACAATTCTTCCCTTGCAGTCATATATCATATCTCCCCGTCTTCCATACAGTTCTTTCAGGTACAGACGGAATCTGCCGTTCTTTTCCTTTCGTTCTTCCACTGCCAGATCCCCATTGTCATAACGGATCAGGGGAATGGCATAATTATAAAGATCTGTGATCACAATTCGTCCAAGCTCTCCCGGTTCTGCAGGTTCATCACTGTCCAGCTTAAGAATCTCATAATAGTAGCTTTCAGAATCAATATAATAGCTTTCATCTTCTTCACGCTGCAGACCCATAATACCGTTTTCTTCATTTGAGTACCAGGAACGTACTGTACAGTTAAAAATTTTTTCCAGATTTCGTCTTACTTCACTGGGCATGCTCTCTGAAATAGGAAGGATTGCCTTCACACAAAAGTCTCCGGTATTCATATGATGCTCTTCAATATACCGTCCCAGTTCTCCAATTGCAGATGCATATCCGATGATACACTTTACCCGTTTCTTCTTAATAACAGAAACCATTTTGCCCAAAGCTTCTTCATCCAGATTGGAACAGTCCATCATGATCAGATTCTCTGCCGTTCTGGAGATCCAACTCTTTTTTGCGTGATCTCCTACCCACATGCGGATAAATGCTTCTTTCATTCCGATATAATATCCGCCGGCAGCCCCCAGAAAAATACTTGCAGCTGTGTTATGAAGGATTTTATTGCGATTCTGTATCATGGCAAAAGGAGTCCCCGTAGAGCCGCTTGTGTACATAATACGATTATCTGAAGCATCTTTGTAAACAGAAGACTGGCACTGCTCATAATGATTTCTGTAAGTCTCCTTATTCATAACAGGCATTTTTTCCAGAGGAGTATCCTCTGGAAAATCCTTATAAAATTCAGTTGTGCGAACTGCATGAGAGATCAGCTTCCTGATTTTCTCCTGAGTCTTTTCTATGGAAGTCCCGTTTTTATAGCTGTCACGGATTTCTTCATAATAGCCGCGTACCTTTCCTCCCTGAAGACGGTCCACCAGCCAGAATCCATACCAGCGCAGCTTTTCATCTATTACCATTTACTTTTATCCCTTCTCTGAAGTATCTTTTCCACAGCAGGCTTAAAGATTTCCGGCTTCCCGGATCACCTTTGCCATATAATCGATCTTTTCATCTGTCATGCCCGGATAAAGACCTACCCAGAAAGTATCGCGCATGATTCTGTCTGTATTTTCCAGACTTCCGGCAATGCGGTATCCTCTGCCTTCTGCTCTCATCTGATCAAAGCAGGGGTGCTTTGTAAGATTTCCGGCAAACAGCATTCTTGTCTGAACACCTTTGCTTTCAATATAAGGAACCACTTTATTTCTGTCCACTCCTTCTTTGCATGTCAAAAGGAAGCCGAACCAGCTTGGATCAGAATCGGGACAGGCTTCGGGAAGTACAAATTTTTCTTCCATTCCCTCAAGGGCTTTTCTGAGGCGCGCATAATTATGACGACGCTTTTCCACAAATCCAGGGAACTTTTCAAGCTGAGCGCATCCCACTGCCGCCTGCATATCTGTTGCTTTCAGATTATATCCAAAATGAGAGTAAACATATTTATGGTCGTAGCCAAGAGGCAGCTCTCCGTACTGTCTGTCAAATCGGTGTCCGCACACATTATCACGGCCGGACGGGCATCTGCAGTCACGTCCCCAGTCGCGGAGGGAACGGACAATCTTGTGCAGAAGCGGATTGTTTGTGTACACAGCTCCGCCTTCTCCCATTGTCATATGATGAGGCGGATAAAAGCTTGATGTGCCGATATCACCAATGGTTCCTGTAAGCTTCTTCTCTCCGTCTATCATATACTCAGAACCAAGTGCATCACAGTTGTCCTCGATCAGCCACAGGTCATGTTTTTTGCAGAAATCGCTTAAAGCCTTAAGGTCAAACGGATTACCCAGAGTATGAGCCAACATTACTGCCTTTGTCCTGGAAGAAAGAGCTTCTTCCAGCCTGGTTACGTCAATATTATACTGAGGTACTGTCACATCTACAAATACAGGAACCGCTCCATACTGGATCATTGGCGCCACGGTTGTCGGAAATCCTGCCGCCACTGTAATCACTTCATCTCCCGGACGCACCTGGCGTTCCTTCAGAAGCGGTGAAGTCAGCGCCATAAAAGCAAGAAGATTGGCTGAAGATCCGGAATTAACCAGAGAACAGAAACGGATTCCCAGGTATTCTGAGAATTTTTTCTCAAACTCATCTGCATATCTGCCTGCTGTCAGCCAGAATTCCAGCGCACTGTCCACAAGATTTACCATTTCTTTTGAATCATAAACTCTGGATGCATAAGGAATTCTGTCTCCCTCTTTAAATGTTTTCTCTTGGTTATGATATTTACGGCAATAATTATCTACGATTCCAAGAATCTGCTCTCTTGCCTGCTGTTCTGTCATATTTTCAAACATATTTTTTCTCCTGTTTTTTATTTTATATCAGCCAGAAACTCCTGGATCTGTCTGTCCATAATTGTGTTTATGTCCTGCCCCGCCTGCCATTCCTTTGTCCACTCCACTGTTTTTTCTACAGCAGTACGAACATCCCAGGCCGGTTTCCAGCCAAAAACACTCTTTATTCGGGAACAGTCAAGTTTCAGGAAATTCGCTTCATGAGGTCCGCCCACAAAATGATTTTCCCAAGTCTGTCCATCCCCCCATGCACGGCAGAAAAGATCTACAAGCTCTCCTGTTGTCACACAGTCCCTGTCATCCGGTCCTACATTATAATATCCCGAATATCTGCTTTCTTCATACTGCATGGCAGCAATCATAAGATACGCATATAAAGGCTCCAGCACATGCTGAAACGGTCTTGTGGAATGAGGATTTCTTACTGGTATGGGCTTTCCCTCCAGAGCTGCCCGGATACAGTCCGGAATAATTCTGTCTGCAGCAAAATCTCCGCCTCCGATTACATTTCCTGCTCTTGCAGTCGAAACAGCAGGCGCTCCATCCATGAAAAATGAATTTTTATAGCTGTGAGTCACAAGCTCCGAGCATGACTTACTGTTGGAATAAGGGTCAAATCCATCCAATGGATCATCTTCCCGATATCCCCATTCCCATTCCCGGTTGTGGTACACCTTATCAGTTGTCACATTAAGAAATGATCTCACAGAATCGGTCTGACGGATACATTCCAGTATATTTACAGTTCCCATTACATTTGTTTCGTAAGTATATACCGGATTTTTATAAGATTCGCGCACAATCGGCTGGGCTGCCAGATGCAGCACTATTTCCGGCCTGTTCTCTCTGAACACTTCCAGAAGTCTGTCCAGATTTCGGATGTCGCCTGTTATACTGTTCATCTGTCTGTCCATGCCTGCCAGCCCAAAGATCGAAGGTTCTGTAGGCGGCTGCAGTGAATATCCGGTAACCTGAGCCCCCATATTCAGAAGCAGGCGGCAAAGCCATGTTCCCTTAAATCCTGTATGTCCTGTTACCAGAACTCTTTTCCCACTGTAAAAGTTGAGATCAAATTTCTTCATATTTTATCTAAACTCCTGTAATCCAATATTAAGAGTATTATACTATTCTTTCATCACAGTGGCAAGAGAGCCCTTTGCTGTTTACTTTATAAAAATATATCTTGCCTGAGCAAAATCCACCTGATCTTCGTCCTGAAGCTGATACTCTTCATCTCCTTTCAGCATTCTTCCGTTTACTGCAGTGCCGTTTCTGGAATTCAGATCTGCCAGATAATACTCATCTTCTCTCTTTCGGATCCTTGCATGCATACGACTGACAGTTGGCATCGGAATGACTGCATCTGAAGCATTTGCCAGCTTTCCTACTACCGTCAGCTCCTGTTCCAGATAAATCGTTGCCAGTTCTCCCGGCTCTCTGCTTATAAGAGCAGCCGGTCCCTTTTTCTGCCCGGCAGAAAGAACTACTGTTTCACCACAGATTTCCTCCTGACTGTCCTCCTCTTTTTTCTTTGTTCCAAAAAGCTCTCCTGTAATACTGGTTTCTGCCTTCCGTTCTTCCCGGATTGTTTCCGGATCTTTTTTTATATTTTCTTCCTTTCTGACCTGGCCTGACACAGGGCTGCTGTCTGTTTCCTGTTTTATTTTATTATGCCATTGTGCGGTCTGTTCCTGTTTCCGCTTCTTCTTTTCTGTGATCCATGCTGTAAATGCCCCTGCTCCCAAAGCCATAATTCCGATCCCCAACACTATTTCTATTGGAAGCTTTGGAATGACTCCCCAAAAACCGGCTGCCAGTACAGCCAGCGCAGCTGCACCGCCTGCTCCACAGCATAGAATCCAGTTCCATGGAATTCTTTTTTCCTTTTTCCTGTTTTTAATCTCTTCTTTTTTCTGTTCATCCGGAATCACAGAATCTATAATTTCATTCTCCTGTTTCTCTGACAGCATTTCCTGATATTTATCTTCTTTTTGAGCAGCTGCATTTTTATCCGCTTCATCTTCCTTCTGATAAATTGTCTCTTTTACCACCTCAAGCTGAAATCCCGGTTCAAGAGCTTTCCTGTAAATACCATACCCCAGCATCACCGCCTGATTATCCTCATGGTCAAGCTTTGGCAGAATATATTCTGTCAATCCCCGAAGCTGCCCCTGAATTTCTTTTTGATATCCGGGAAGGCAGCAAAAATACACTTTTTTCCTCTCTGCATCCATATAGATGTATTCCGGCTGAAGCACAAGCTGATCCGTATTCATCAGGAATTCGGCCAGCTCTTCCATTACTTTTACAAATCCTTCCAGAATGCTCTGAAGATCCTGACTCCGGAATTTTTTATCCTCAAACAGTGTTGCTATGGACTGTTTTGACGTTATGTCATAATAAAACAGCACCTCACCATCCAGATTCTGCAAATGACATTTCAGTATGGACGGAATCACATTTCCTGTAAGCATACGTACCTGATAAGATGAGGTATCTACTGCCTTTTCTTCCTGCAAAATAAGGTAATTATGACTTACATCCCTCTTATATTCTGCGCGCATTACCTTCCTCCTGCATCTGAAAAAATATCTTCTGCCGCTTTGATCTTACGAATCCATCCTACCGGATCAATGACTCTGGATTTTCCTTCTGCTCTCAGTTTCCAGGAAAATCCTCCAAATCCTGATATGGTGTCTGCCGTATAGCTTACCGTTACCTCTTTTCCATCCTTTATCTGAGTTTTCAGATTTTCAGCCCCAAAAAATCCAATATCCCCCAACTCCTGACTGCGTTTCCCGGCTGCTTCTCCTGTGTTTCCGCCTTCCCGGTTTCCCTCCATACTTCCGGTAAGTGCGGATTCGCAGGCGGCTGCCGTGCCCGATTATGTACAAAAAAACAAAGATAAAGAATTCCCATGACTGCCACAAGTATCAATGACATCACACAGGCCGCTTCAATGGTAAAGCTTCCTTTTTTAGCTTTTTCCCACAAATATTTTTTTAATGTCATATAAAAATACCTCCTGTATATCCCAGAAACAAAAATGGAATAAAAGGAATTTCTGTTTTGCGGCTTCTGTGAAACACTGTCAGAAGCAGCGCTGATACCACTGCAGACAGAAACAGCCCGCTGCCAAGGGTTTTGAGGTATACTGTTGTACCAGTCATACACCCTAAAGCCAGCATCACCCATCCGTCTCCCATTCCCAAAGCGCCTCCGGTAATCACAGATGCCAAAAGAAAAATCACTCCAATAGCTGCCGGAATCAGAATATCCTGAATTTCTCTTCCTGACATAAAGCTGTAAATCAGGCCCGTACTGGCATAAATTCCTGTTAAGATCAGGGAAATCTCATGTTTTTTCCAGTCTGTCCATGCACTGCAGCCAAGAAACAGCGCTGTAACAATTTCTTCGAACATTATATACTCCCTCCTCTATCCACAACTGCTGCACGCTCCCATATTATGGACATCCGAAAGCTTTACCAGCCTGACAGTACGCTTCAGTCCGCTGCAGGAGGACTGATTGTGATACCTGTTTCCACTTTTTGTAACATAAACCGTTCCTGCAGGCTTCTGATTTCTGCTGCAGCTTTCACAGGCATAATATTTTTCTCCATACATGTTTCTGGCAGATTTTACACCCGCGCCCGACATTTGCTGCACAACAACATTCAGATATCTGCATCCCGGATTTCTGTGATATACTGTTCCTGAAACAGTTACATATACCATTCTTTCTGCCTGATCTCCATTATGGGCAAATCTTCTGCTGTCCGCGCCTGTCCAGGCATGTACCTTTACTGTATTGTGCATCCGTACTTTTGGGAGAGGAATCACTCCTCCCACCGGAGTGTAAGAGTAAACATCCGGCAAAGTGATCTCTTCCGTTCCTTTTCCATCCAGCACATAGGCATACATTCCTGCCTCCTTTGTTTTTTCACATAATGTACGAAGGTGTTCTGTCTGAATCTGATAGATATCCATAAAAGAAATCAGTGTAACCATTCCCAGAAAAAACACCGGCAGCACAAGAGCTGTCTCTACTGCAAAGCTTGCCTTTTTCAGAAAAGAGGCGCAAAGAGATACCTTTCCAGAAAACACTCTGCTTCTCCTGCCCATCGGGGTAAGCAGGTATCTGAAGCGCAACAGAGAACTTATCCTTTCTTTCCTTTTTCTGTCTACCCAGTTCTTATGATCCTTCCCATTTATGAATTTATATGTCTCCTGAAAAAGCATCTTTCTGCACCTCTTTTCTTGTCCTTTTATACATAACTGAATTGCTTTGTTACTGTAAACGTTTTTTTCCTGTTTGCCTGTACATCCACAGAAGCCTCTATTGCTTCTATACAGTGATCCAGACGGAACTCTTTCTGTCCGGTGGTATTTCTGATACAGCACTCCACCATATCCATTCCTCTCTGAAGCTTATTGCTTTTAGACTGAGATAAA
>ERZ779870.1956-NODE-1956-length-11676-cov-17.2956_pt1 | contig 11676 bp, 15 predicted proteins | sample MGYA00511247_ERZ779870 | MGnify/ENA primary metagenome ERZ779870 (study PRJEB29588, sample SAMEA2149068) | human gut metagenome | biome: human gut; feature: human-associated habitat; material: faeces | place: Denmark | collected 2008/2010 ...
CTGGCGGTCTATCTCTTGTTTTCGGTTGCTTGCTTCCTTACCGTACATGAGCATTAGCGCCGGGGTTGTCCTGGCCGTAACCCTCCAGAAGATTGACGCCGCCCCAGACGCACAGGCCGCCGCCCAGTCCGATCACGATCGTCTGCAAAGTGTTCACTGCACTGTTGAAAAATTCCATAAATGTCCTCACTTTCTGCCGCGTTTTGCGGCTCACAAAATTGTTTGTTTGGGATTTTGGGTATGAAAATAGCCGCTGCTTATTCAGCGGCGGCGTCCTCGTCCGACAGGTCAATTTCGTACAGGTCGAAAATCTCGTCCTGTGTCACCACTTGCTGCCGTTTCCGGCGCGTAGCGGTCAAAAACCTGTCCACATCAAAGGAGTTTTTCTTGTCGGCGTCGGCAAGGTACTTGTAGCGGGGGTGCTTGGTAATATCAAATTTCTCCGATAAAAACGGGCGCACACCCCGTAACTGCAAGATACACTTGCCGCCGTCCATCACGGCGATTTCGTCTTGGCTCATCAGCTCCTTTCCTAACTTCTGGTAGTTCAGTCCGTGGGATGTCTGGCTTCCCCGGTTCTCGCTGGTGTTGAAACTGTCAATGGTTTCTTTCCCCAGCGCGTCGGAGATTTCCTTGGCATTTTTGCCGCGCCCACTAAGGAAAAGCATAGAATCGCAGTTGTCCGATATGATTTCGGCAGCGTCCTTGTAGATGGCCTTTAACTGCGACTGGCTCTGCAAAATGATAGAATCCGAGATTTCCCGGCTTCGGATGGTGGCGATCAGTTTATCAAAATTTGGTATCTGGCCGATGTTGGCAAACTCGTCTAAGATCAGCCGCACATGGACAGGCAGCCGCCCGCCGTACTTATCATCGGCCCGGTCACAAAGTAAGTTGATTAACTGGCTTTGGAGCATAGCCAGAATGAAATTAAAAGTGGTGTCCGTATCGCTCATAATGAGAAACAGCACCGTCTTTTCGTCCCCGATGGTGTCCAGCTCCATTTCGTCGTCCTCCATCAGCTCGCGCACTTCCCGAATGTCAAAGGGGGCTAAACGTGCGCCGCAGCTTATCAGGATAGAGGAACGGGTTTTGCCAGCGGACAGCAGGAATTTTTTATACTGCCGCACAGCAAAATGGTCGGGATCTTTCTGCTCCAATCGTTCAAACATCAGGTCTACGGGGCTTTGAAACTCCGGGTCGTCCTCCCGGGCTTCACTAACCAGATCGGGCGAAGTGCTTTTTGGCTGTGCTTCCACCTCTGCAAAGGCTTCCTTGGTCGCTTCCACAATGTCTACAATCCAGTTCCGCAGATTTTGAATGGTGCTGCGGATGGCATTCATCATACGGTTAGCCGCCTTAATATCCCGGTTGAGATTGCCGATGTTGGTTTCAATGCCCTTGCGTTCCAGAGCGCAAACGGCGGCTCCCATGTGGACGGTCGGAATCTTATCCAGTCCCTGCCGTTCATAAGAGCGCATATCCACTCGTTCGGGGCTTCCGGCAAGTTCCAGATACTTATTTTGAACAAGCTCCCAGCCGTGCCTCCATTCCTCGGCATGGTACTGCTCGTTCCAGTCAACGGTATCCTCCTTGTGGCTTTTCCAGTTGCCGGAGGGAAGTCTGATACGCTCTCCGTTCTCGTCAAGGTCGTAAACCTTGCGGCTCTTAGGCAGCCACTTTCCGTTTTCGTCAATGGCTCTCATGGTCAGCATGATATGGCAATGGGGATTGTGTCCGGGAGGATCGGGGTCATGGATTGCAAAGTCACAGCACATTCCCTTGGACACAAAATGCTCTTGGCAGTATTCCTGCATCATCTGCGGATACATTTCGGTCGGAGCTTCTCTTGGTAAGGCAACCACAAATCGCCTTGCAAGCTGGGAGTTCCATTGCTTCTCTACTTCCTCGGCAGCGTTCCAAAGTGTTGCTCGGTCAGCATATCCGGGTGGGGCATTGGTGGGTAGCATGACCTCTGTGTAAACCACCTCTTTCTTGTAAAGGTAGTTTTTCATCTTCTGGTCGTACTCGGAAAACAGCTTCTCTCCAGCTTGGTAGGCAGCTCCGGCAACAGCAGAGCTACCCTTGCTTCGCTGGACGATGCGGATTTCCAAATGTGGTATGGGCATCTTTGGTTGAACCTCCTTTCGATGGTACAAAAAAAGACCGATACTTTTCAGTACGGTCGGGCGGGGGGGATATTCACTTGTTGTCGGGGAATGATTGCTTGCAATCGTTCCTCGGCGGCAAGTCCACAAAGGGGTAGCTGGCAAAGCCAGCGCAGGGGAAGTGTAGCTTCCTCTGGATGAATGGAGCAAGGGACTTTTGCGGAAATCATCAAGCTCCCTGCAAGGGGCTTTCGGCAGAACGCAATCACCATCTTTAGGTGGTGTATAATTGCGCCCTTGTCTCCGTCAAGGGTTTTCTCCCTCGTCCGCTCCCTGTGTTTCTCTCCGGCTCTCAATCAGCAGATTCAGCTTTTTTTGAACCGCTTCGCTCTGGAAGATGAAGGTCAACAGCTCCATCACATCCTCATCGGTCAGGAGGGTTGGCTCTTTCAAAAAGGTCTCCAACATTCCGGCACGGGTGCAAAGCCGATGGGTTCTCTCGCTTCTGGTCAGCCGTTTCAGCTCGCTCTGCAATCGCTTTTCCTTGTGCTTGGCTGCGGTCAGCTTTCGCTCCGCAACATACTGTTTGTGTCTCAGCTTTTCCAATTCTTCGCTCATGGGCAACTTCTCCTTTCTGATAATGGGCAAAACAAAAGCGACCAACTTTTTACGGTTGATCGCCTTTGGCTTGGGCATTATTTGATTTTCTATACCTATCTTTTGCCGCAAAAATATGTTATAATATTAAAGATTATACCTATGAAAGGGGTCAGTGATATGAACCATCAAGAAGTCCTTTCTATTGCCAAAGATGAACTTATGGCATTAGATTCGCATTTGATAAATGTTCTTGACATTACAAAACCAACCTCTATTGAATACGCAAAACAACTTGCAAAAGTTATTTCCAAATTATCTCCGTTGCTTGGAAATATGATTGAGTTTTCAACTGTTGATTTGTTGAATCAACATAACTGGGCGGACTCTGGTGAATGGATCAGACAAGACCCAGGATTTCCAGATGCCTTATTCAAGAGTGATTCCGTTATCCCGAATCCCGGAATTGAAATCAAGGCATGGTTTCCGTTCGCAACGGAGATAACTGCACGCTTCAAAGATAGTGTTACAATCTTTTCTCAAGACAATATTGATATGGCTTTGATTGCATGGCTTCCTGAACATGTAATCTGGGGTAAACCTCAGATTATTGATGTTCTGGTTGTTAGCGGCAGAAGCGTTGCCGAAGCTCGTGACAGGCATTATCATAGACCACCAGATTATTTGGTGTTTGAACCTGAGGATACCTCTGAGAGAACCGCAAATCTTCAACAGACTAACACAAATGGATATAAGCTTCAAACTGATAAATGCAGTTTACAAGATGCAATAGCAGTTGTAGAATCATGGGGCGAAGATGCAAAAACATATAGCCCGTCAATTGAATATCAACGATTGCTTCGAACTCTGTATGCAGACTTTGTGTATCGTCTTGATACCAACTATGCAAAAATTGACCGCATCGAGCATTCCGACATTGAAGCGTTTAAGGCAAGAGTATTAAACACTCAGTTTAACGGAAAGACAATTCGCCAATGGGGAAGAATACTATCTTCGAATGACGATGATATTTTAGAAACTGCACTGCGTACTATTATCTAAGTGTGATTTCACTCTTTCTACGGCAATACCATAGACATCAGGATTGATTTCTGCACAGTAGCAAACTCTTTCTAAGTCTATTGAAGCAATGGCTGATGTACATAATCCAGCGAACGGATCCCAAATAACATCTCCCTTATCAGAAGCCATTTCAATAATTCTCTTTATTAGCACTAATGGCTTCTGATTAAGGTGGATTGCCTTTTGGTTTGTTTTTAATCTTTCGCCGTTTCTAAGTTGGGGGACTTGCCAAACATTTGTGATACCAATAGGGCAATAAAATTTTGAACGCATTCGTGCCCATTCGACTTTGGAAATAGGTTTTTCTCCATCAATGGAAAAGTAAGGTTTACCATTCTCATCGCCATAGTTGTTTGCATATTCTGCAATTTTTTCAAATGCTTCTGCTGGCGGCATGTACCATAAATGGCATTTGGTGAAATATTTACGGGTAGCTGCATCCTTGACTCCACAAGCTTCATTTGTTAGTCTAAAAGGAAGTTTTGTTCTCTGCCATTCGAATCTCAACCATTCTTTCATTGACATAGATTCATTGCCTACTTTGAAGACAGGCTTTTTTACATATTGCACACATACCTCAGTAACGACCGGAAGATGTCTGATTGTTTTGGTGTTCGTATTTCCAGCAACATGGCTCATTCCTTTATCCCATATGCAACATGAAACATATGTCCAACCGTATTTTTCAAGTATCGGATGAACCGTTGCCCAACCAACTTCTGTATTCCAAAACCATAGCGTTGTAAGCGGTGTAGCTAATTCGCTCCATCTTTTAATATGCGGTTCATACCACTCACCTAATCCTTCATGAGATACCAAATCTCCCGGAAAGCCTTTAACACCATAAGGACCATCACATACAATTACAGTTGGTGTTTCCCATCTATCATAAAAGTCCAGTGCTTCACCGCAGTATAAATGAGCATTTTCTAATATTTGTTCATTCATATTCCGTTGCTCTCCTTATCACTCTGTACATGAGAAATCACATCTTCAACCTTGCAATTGAAATAATTACATATACGATCGACTATATCCATCGAAACTTGTTCTCCACGCCCCATTTTATCCATCGTGGATTTTGATATTCCTGTGGCAATCATCAATTCACGCTTGCTCATATCTCTGTCAATCAACAATTTCCACAGAGGTTTGTAAGAAAAAGACATTATTGCACCTCCTGTATATGTAATATCTTACCGCAAAAGTGTTGAGAAGTCAATACTTTTGCGGTGTGTTTGCATTTATCTGCTGCTCCATCATCTCTAATTGCTCTTTTTATATCCATACTGAACGATACTTCATATCTCTATGTAATATGACAGCCAAAACACCGGGGCTGTATCCGATGTTTTGACCGCCAATCGCCCCTAACTGTTACATTATTCCGTCTGGCTCTTGAACCCGGTTTGCTTTGCGCTCTCGCTTGCTTTCCGTCTGCGTTCTTCGCTATACGGTGCTTGCAGCCGGATAGACAGTCTGGACTTGTCCAGCACATAGATCACGCCGCCCTGGGCGAAGGATTTTTCCAGTCGGCAAAGGTCGGGGTACTTCTTGCTGAACTCTGCCAGCCGTTTTCTCAGTCCGGCATTGTAGGTCTGGATGTGGGCGGTGTCCTCGCCCTCGTTGAACAGGATAATGGTCTCTTTCTCATACTTCGTCAGGGTCATACTCGTCATCCTCCCATTCAGCTGCCGGACAGCCGCTCACGATGCGCTCAAAAGCCTTTTCGTAGCGCAGATATGCTTCCATCTCTAAGCGGAGATTGAAGAACATACAGCGATACCAGCGGTCGGCGGTCGGGGCGTTCAGTTCCCTTGCGATTGCAAGGAAGAAATGCTTTACGGCAGGATCGGGGGCAAGCTCTGCCAGCGTACAGAAACGGTTGACCGTTGCTTCACGGTCGGGGCTGCCAAAGGCGTACAGTGCTTTCTTCTGGTTCATAGTCATAGTTTTACTCTCCTTTGATTTGATAAAATAAAAGCGGCAGGGACTTCACAAGGAAATACCTGTCGCTTTGCTGACGATATAAAATTGTTGGGTCAGGACTTGATAAAATCACGCAGTCCGTAGTTAATCACGGCGATTCTGACAATCAGCCATTCCGCAATGTGAGGGATGATAAAGACCACAAAGGCAACTGCCAGCAGTCGGAGCGTTTCTGCTCCTGCGCTGATGCCGAACATCCATCCGGCAATCGTTATCAGGAACATCAGTCCGGCAAGCAGATTGAAGATAGCGGTCGAAAACTGCGTGAAGAAGATACCGACCCATTGTATCAAGGTGACTGCCACAATCAGCGGCAGCACCACCAGCTTAATGATTCGCTTTATCAGTCCCATGGTTTCCTCCTTACTTAGCTGTAAATCAGTTCAGCCTTAATGACTTCCTCTGCCTGTGCCACACAAGCGTTCATCTGGCGAACCCATTCAAGCTGATTTGCGGCTTTGAGCTGTTCGGTCACGCCGTAGTATTTCATCAGTTGAGGAAGGATGATGTTCATACGGCTCTTGGCGGCGGCTTCAATCTCCGCACAATGGGGATATAGCGTTTCGCTCAGTACCATCTCCGAAAAGAGAAACGGCTGTGCTATCCGCAGATACGACTTTCGCATCAGTCCCCACTTTCCAAGATGGATATTCGGGTTTTGCAGTTGAATGTCGGGGATGTAGTAATCTCCGCTCTTAATGAAGTTCAGTTCCATAGAGTCCTCCTTAATGTTTGTCGTTGATGATTTCAATGCGCTCATACAGCTCGGAATCATCGTCCAGAAACAGGTTCTTGTGATGCTCTGCTTCGGCAAGGGAACGATAGTAAAATTCCTCGTCCAGCTTGCCGCCCTTGCGGACAAATCTGACTATCCATAACTCATTCATGCTGGAATATCCTCCTTTTCTGCTTTCTTTTTGTGGTAGTCCTCTCTGCGCTTGGCAAGGTGGGCTTCGTATCGTTTGATGGCTTCGGGGTCTCCGGCTTCCGCATCGGCTTTCAATTTCTGATAGCACTTAACGGTGGCTTCACTCTGATATTTCCGCTTCTCAGCCAGCTTCCTTGCGGCTTCTTCATCGGTCTTGGCAAGCTCTACAAGGGCTTCGTGTTCTGCTTTGCGCTTGGCAGTCCTTGTGCGGATATACTCCTTTTTTCGGGCTTCCATCATGGCGGCATACTCTGGATCAGCTGCCATCCTTGCTTCCTCACGCTCCTTTTTGCGCTGTCTGGCTTCGGCTTCCTTGGCTCTCATTGCTTCCAGCTGCTTGGCTGCTTCGGGGTCAGTTTTTGCCTTTTCTTTCAATTCAGCCCGTGTCAGTTTGTTTTTCTTTTTGGCTCGCTCCACTCGCTTACGCTCAGTTTCGAGCATCTTTTCACGCTTGATGCGCTCTTTTTCCTCTAACTGACTGATATATTCTGGGCTGCCTTCTCTGGCTTCCTTTAGCTTCTGACGGTGCTTCTGATTCCGTTCACGCTGATATGCCAGATGTTCTTCGTACTGTGCGATAGCGACCGGGGCTCCGGCTTGTGCAGCTTCTCGCAGAGCGACCAGCTTCTGTTTTCTGCGCTCTGCTGATTTCTTGCCCTTTTCCTGCTTCTTTCGCAGCTGCTCGGCTTCGATGGCGGCAATGCGTTCTTCCTCGGATACGGTCTCGACTGGCGGATAGTAGTTGCCGATGAAATTAAAATGAATATCAATATTCTGCTGGCGGTAGATGGTTCGACCGCCTGTGGCTTCGTGAACCTCAATCTTGTCAATGAACGCATAGAGCATGGTGTCGGTCAGTTCCTCGCAGTCTCGGTATTTCTTGACCAGAGCGATAAACCGGGATGCATCCACCTGCTTGATTTCGTCCTGCTGAACCAGATTTTCCAGCTCTGCAACACGCCTTTCCAGCAAAATCTGTTCTTCATCGTACTGCTGAATCATGCGCTGTGCCTGTCGCTCCGGCAGCAAGCCGCTCAAGGTACTCTCATAGAGCTTGTTGATTTTTTCGTCCAGTTCAGCCATTCGCTTCTTTGCTTCGGCAAGTTCCTGATAGCCGTTGTTTGCTGTTCTGGTCTGCTGCTCATTCCAAACGGCTTTGAGCTGTTGAATGAACTCGTCCTCGTTTTCAAGGACATACTTACTTACAGTCTGAATTGCCTGTAAGATTGCCGCTTCCAGAACCGATGTTTTTACATAGTGGGAAACACATTCTCCGCTCTTGCTCCGATAATTGCCGCATTGGAAAGCGGAATCTGAATCATAGTGCGTTTTGCTATGATTTGCTTCGGGACTGATATATCCCATTCTTGCGCCGCAGTCAGCGCAATACACCAAGCCGGACAGACGATGGGAGTATGTGCCGTTTGCCACTCTGGGCTTTTTCTTCGAGCGTATCTTTCTGGCAATATCCCATGTGTCTTGGTCGATGATGGCTTCATGCGTGTCGGGGAAAATCATTAGCTCGTCCGGTGTTGCGGCTCTGCGCTGCTTGGTTTTGAAATTCTCACAGATGGATTTGCCCAACACAGTATGACCGAGATATTCCTGCCGATCAAGGATATATCAGATTGTCGTGTTTCGGTATCATTTCGGTGTCAGTTCGCCAGTTCTCCCCGGTGTCGTTCCTCCCCTGAATCTCACAGCGGCGTATCGCTCCCTTTGGTACGCTCGTTTCGGTCAGGGTTCCTCCACATCCCTGCCAAAAGTCATGGCGCTACATCGCCGGGGAAGCATATCCCACACAGGCTGGTCATTCGATTGGAATAATCCATCGATGAACTACCTGTATCATAGAACATTTTTGTGCCCTGTGCCGTATGTCCACAAAGTAGGAATTAAGGGTAAAAATCAGAACTTTCCACGATTACGGAAAGTGTGATATAATCCAGATAAGCGGCAGCAATGAAACCGTTGGAAAGGAGCGTGTGCCCATGAAAGGAGCAACAAGCATACAGGAACGCCTTTGGGAACTCCGCAAGGACAAAGGCTTAAATCTGGAAGAATTATCAGAGCTGACGGGCATTTCCAAATCAGCTCTTGGCAGTTATGAAAAAGAGGATTATAAGGAAATCAATCATGGCAACCTTATCACGCTGGCAGACTTCTATGGGGTTTCCGTTGATTATCTGCTGTGCCGGACAGAAAACCGGGAGCAGATCAACACACCATTGACGGAGCTGCATTTGAATGATGAGATGGTTGCACTTCTGAAAAGCGGTCGGATTAACAACCGTCTGCTCTGCGAACTTGCCACCCATAAGGACTTTATCAAGTTTCTTGCGGACATTGAGATTTATGTGGACGGGATTGCTACCATGCAGATTCAGAACCTCAACGCCCTTGTCGATACCGTCCGGCATGAAATCATTGAACGGTATCGCCCCGGCGAAGATGACCCCCATTTGAAAGTGTTGCAAGCCGCCCATATCAGCGATGATGAATATTTCAGTCAGATGGTTCTGGATGACCTCAACCTCATTATCCGGGATATTCGAGAAGCCCATAAAAAGGACAGTGAGAGTGCGCCCCAGACCACCGTTGCCGATGAATTGAAAGAAAATCTCGAAGCAGTCGAAAATTTCAAGGGTAGCCGGGATGAAAAGCTGGTTGTCCTTTACTGCAAGCAGCTCGGCATCAACTATAAAAATCTGTCAGACGAAGAATTTCGCTGGCTGATTCGGATTCTCAAAAAATCAAAGAAAATGGGAACGCCTATCAGCCAGAGGAAAAAACGGTAACAAAAAACCGCTGTTGCATGGTTTGTTGGCTTCCATGTAGCAGCGGTTTCTGTTGTGGTTATTCGGTTGAATTTTCGAAATGACAAATGGAATTTTATTTTAAGATTTCTATAATAGCATGAACAACTTGATGATCTTCTACTCTATCAATAATAATGTGAAGATTATCTATCTCTAAATCCATTTTAACATTACCATCCTTTGGTACCATGCCAAATTTTTGGAATACAAGTCCAGTAAATGTTTCACATTCTTCTGAAGGGATTGCAACTCCGATTACTTCTTCAATGTCACTTAATCGTGCATTTCCTTTTATTTCCCATTTATTATCACCAATGTTTTCAATGCTCTCCTCCTCACACGACATCACTTCAATATTATTTAAATCACCAACGAGTTCTTCCAAAAGGTCAAAAATAGTCACAATACCTACCATACCACCATACTCATCTAATACAATAGCCATGGATTGTTTTGCTTTCTTCATATTCCTAAAGAGCACATCTGCTTTTGTTGTCTCTATAACAAAATATGGAGAAACTATAGCAGAATTTATAATCGAATCCTTAGACCTATCTTTTAACCTAAAGTAATCCTTAGCATTTAAAACACCAACAACATTATCTATCGAATCCCCACAAATAGGATAAAGTGTATGGCGTGTATTATGGATAATTGTATCCCACTCATTAACATCATCAGACATCCATAATACTGTGACATCCGTTCTATGAGTAGTAATTGTTCCAACTATAATATCATTAAATTCAAATACATTTTGAATAAATTCTTTCTCCTGATGTTCAATAGTGCCTTTTTCACTTCCAGCATCTACAAGCATACGAATTTCTTCTTCGCTTACTTTATCGTCTTCTTCATTTGGATCAATACCCAATACTTTTAAGATGGCATTTGTTGATATAGAAAGAAAAGATACAATCGGCTTAAACAAAATGGAAATTCCACTGACTAATCCTGAAATACTCATTGCGAGTTCTTCTGATTTTTTCATGGCAATTCTCTTCGGAACCAATTCTCCAAACACCAATGTAAAATATGACAAAACCAGAGTAATGCATATAACAGCAATAGCATCCAATGTTGAACGAGGTATATTTACACCCATTCCTAATATCCATTCAACTAATGGTTCTGAAAAGTTATCTGCTGCAAATGCACTTCCTAAAAAACCTGATAATGTAATTGCAACCTGAATTGTGGCAAGAAATCTTGCAGGTTCTTGCGTTAATCGTACTAATCGTTTAGCACGATTATTACCCTGTTCTGCCATTCGTTCTAATTTTGTTTCATTCATTGATAAAACAGCAATCTCTGCACTTGCAAAAATCGCATTTAAAATAATTAACACAATCTGTACAAATAATAAAATAAAAACTGAAGTACTCATAGATAAACCTTTCTACAATAAATTTTTCCAATTATCACAGCTATTTTTGAGTAGCAAAGGGCATGCCCTATGATTTGAATACATAGTTCATGCCCTGTGATATATAAATGAAAATTCTATTGAATTGGTTCGCTTCAGAATCACTATCACTTTTGTCCATACTTAAATATTTCTCCTTTCAAATAATAATTGTTGTAGATTATATCAAATCTCCACTTTATAATCAACCCGAACATAATAAAATTCATGTTAAATTTATGTTAAATATATCTTCTGTTTACATCATGAAATTCCAATTTTCTGTTTCTATTTCTGTCTCATTTTCCTACCCTTCGGACAAGAATCAGCCCTCGCTTTGCTTGGTCAATTCAATTTTTGTAATATTTATTCTACTATATCATTATGAATAAATCATCTCATATAAAACAATTTCTTCTGCTCGGTTGTGAATGTTATTGCAACGCTGCACCCATTCCATTTGACGGGTACGCTTCAATTCCTCGGTCACGCCCTCGGCAGCTTTCATCTGCTCCATGATAGTGTCTAACCGTTCCTGTGCCTGTTCGTTCAGGTCTGCAAGATATGTCCACAATTCTCCGGTCAGTATCAATGTGTTCAATCTGGCTGGGTGGACTTCTCTTAAATATTCCCGGTGCATCCGTCCGTACTTTCCGATAGGGCGGTGTTCCTCCGGCAGTTTCAAGTCCGGGATGTAGTAATCTCCGACAAGGATATAATCAATTCCGTTTTCCGTTATTCTTGGTT
>ERZ779870.1957-NODE-1957-length-11673-cov-10.065_pt1 | contig 11673 bp, 12 predicted proteins | sample MGYA00511247_ERZ779870 | MGnify/ENA primary metagenome ERZ779870 (study PRJEB29588, sample SAMEA2149068) | human gut metagenome | biome: human gut; feature: human-associated habitat; material: faeces | place: Denmark | collected 2008/2010 ...
AGTAGATGATAAAACACACCAGATTGTTGGTGTGGAAAATGATGTGTTGTTTCAGCTGATGGATGGAATTGCCAATGCAGTTTCTGATTCCTGTGTGCCACAGATCATTCCTGATATTGAGCCACAGACAGTAGACGGGAAAACGGTCATTGTTGTATCAGTAGAAGCTGGAAAGAACAGACCGTATTATCTAAAATCAAAGGGAAAAGATAATGGCACTTATATCCGTGTAGCAGGTACATCAAGACAGGCATTTCCGGAGAAGATAAAAGAACTGGAAATGGAAGGGGCCAGAATCTCATGGGATGAGCTTACTTGTGTGGGTTATCCTGTTTCAGAGGAAGCAACAGAGAAACTTTGTCAGGATATTGAAAAGTTCCGGAAGAAAGCAGGAATGTCAGAACATTCTGTAAAGAAAGAGCAGCTGATAAACTGGAAAATTTTGAAGCAGAGCGAGGGACAGCTTCTGGCAACGAATGCCTATGCGTTGCTGACATCGGATTATTTTTCATTCTCCAAAACACAATGTGCGGTATTCAAGGGAACAGATCGTGCAATGTTTCTGGATAAGAGAGAATTTACAGGACCAATTTATACACAAATCGAAGAAGCAGTAGATTTTGTATTGAGAAATATTCGGCTTGGAGCAACAATTGACGGATTGGTGCGAAAAGAGAAATATGAGTTACCACCGGAAGCAATCAGGGAAATGATTATTAATGCCCATTGTCACCGTAACCTATTAGATGAATCCTGTATTCAGGTCGCAGTTTATGATGACAGATTGGAGGTGACATCTCCGGGTGGATTATATAACGGATTAACTTATGAGGAAGTCATGAATGGTCATTCGAAGATCAGGAATAAAGGCATTGCCAATATATTCAGTCAGATGGGACTTGTAGAGGCATGGGGAAGCGGAATAAAAAGAATCCTTAATGCTGCAGAAGAGTATGGACTTCCAAAGCCGAGATTTCAGGAATTTGATAATATGTTTCGGGTAGAGTTGTTCCGAGTCAATCCAATAACTGACCAAGCTAACCAAGCTACTAACCAAGCTAACCAAGCTACTAACCAAGCTAACCAAGATTTAGAGAGATTAGACCAAGTGGAAGATGAAAATGTACTGAGTGAGAAAGAAATAGAAATTCTGAATCTTGTACGTATGCAACCTTCAATCACGCAGAAAGAAATGGCTAATGCGTTAGATTGGAATCTTGCTAGTGTGAAGTATTATATAACCAAATTGAAGGAAAAGAATTATCTGAAGAGGCAGGGAAGTAGCCAAAAAGGGAAATGGGTGATATTAACAAAACGAGATTGACACTTGTATCAATTCGTGTTAAACTATGAAATGTAAGGAGGAGAGAAAGATGCCTAGAAAACCATCATTAGACGGCAAAGATTCTAGTCTGAGAATTAGGATGTCACCAGAGCAAAAAGAAAAGCTAGTATCTTATGCAGAGAGACATTATCAGACTATGAGTAATGTAATATTCCAGGCGTTGGACATTCTTTACGCAAGAGAAGAACAACAAAATAATAAAGAGTAAAATGGAGTTATTTTGGAGTTTATTTCTTCATAAGCGGTGCGAAAAACACAAAATTAGAACACACGTTCGAAATATAAGCCTCTAATAACAGCCTTTGCGTGTCATGAAACGCAGTCCGCAAAGGAGTTTGAATAATTTGAAATGCTTTAAGAACCTAGTATTTATGCAGGTTTGCAGCACTTCAAGAAGTCTTTTGATAACAAATTGATAACAGTTGCATGAGCGCCATTATTCTTGTAATCCAGTGGTTTTAGGGTTAGAGAATGATTGACAGGCGGTTGTGCAACAAATAAATCCATATTATAAACTAAGCCCTTAGCTGTGGGTATAAAACTCATGGCTAAGGGCTTTTTGTCGTTATTTGTGTTGAATTAGGTAGAATAAGTAATGGTTAGATAATTTTTCCAATAAATTCTCCAATTACAGCACCAATAACCATAGAAATAAGTGTCCAAAGGATTTGGATCCACCATGTATCTTTACAATAATTTAGGATTCCTTGAATGGATATTCCATATATTTCTGTCCATTTTGAATTAACTTTCAGTGTGTTGTTAATTGCTCTGTTGAGGATATTTGAAAAGACATCAACTTTACGTAGCGTGGACATATGTAGCTTGACGTATTCTTTATTTGCGAAAGCAGCAGCTTCTTGCGAACCATTAAGATAGTCTTTGGCTTTAATATCATTTTGTTCTAAAAGCTTCTCCATACGGGGATGTCCTGCATAACCAACACCGTAACAGTTTATTAGCTGACGGGCAAGGTCAATCTTTTTTTCATCAGGAATGTTATAAGGGATACCGCCTAAAACAGAGTACCTATGTTCAATAGCCTTAAATCCGTAATTAATGTCACGCATATTCCAGTGAATCCAGAAAAAATTACTATGTTCTTTGGCATATGCGAAGAATTCATCCAGCATTTTCTTTTCTAATTCATCATAATGGAGTTCAATATCACTAATCTGAATATGTGATTTTTCGGCAACTTTATGAATAGAAAAAGAATCTGTTTGGGCGGTGGCATAGGCGTAAACTGCAATAGAAGTAATTCGAGGAGTATGTCCATCCTTTATGTCATAAAAGCTTTCGCAGGAATAGTGGATAATCAAATAATTTTGAGGGTTAAGATCAATCTCTGAAAAAAGTTTTCGAGCATTGTTATGTCGAGTATGTTGCATTTAATTACCACCTTCTTTCAATATTTCAACCAAAGCGTCACTAAGTTCCTGTGAGGGTACTTTCGCCCACACTTGAGCGGTATCAAACTTCGGGTAGTGATAACGCCACTGATCGTATTTGTCTTTACTGATTTCTTCAGAAGATAGCTTGTCAGCCTGCTCTTTCCAGGCATACAGCATTTTCCGGAGTTCGTGAGCGTCTTTGCCTTTGGAAGTATCGACTTTCAGACAGATTTCTCCGTTTGATTCACTGACAGTCAGACCGTACAAATCTTCAAGGGTAAATAAAGTGTGCATCAGTCCGATATAGCTGTCAATGTCAGGCACATCGAGGGCATGAGGGGAAACATCCAGAGCCTGTGCCAGTGCAGCAGTAAGTTCCGCCTTCGGTTTTCTTGTTCCTGTTTCGTATTGTGCTAAACGTACATCGGCACTTCGCTCAGGAAAGCCGACAATCGTACCAAGATATTTTTGTGTCATCCCACGCAGAATGCGGAAAAAATGTATTCTCTCTCCAATCGCCATAACGTGTCCACTCCTTGTATGTATTTTACAATGAGTATAGCAGATATGTTTAGGAGAAGTCAAGATAATACAAAACAAAAAAGTTTAATATTTTCCAAAAAGCCACTTGACACAAACAAATATGCTTAGTATAATAAGTTCAAAATTAAACAAATAAGTTTAGTGAAAACAAAATGACCGTCCGAACAGTATAAACCGCAAAGACCTTGCCAGACAGCAAGCGAGCGCCTGACATATTACGATATATCGGGACAGCACAGTGCCGAACAGGGAATACCTGCTGGAACTTTATTCGGATAGAGCGGCGATAAAAAATGAAAGAAAGGACTGATTATATGAAAAACAGATTTATTTGTGCCGAAGAAGTGGCACAGGAACTAAGCGTATCAAAGCCGTATGCCTACAAGTTAATCCGCCAGTTGAATGAGGAACTGAAAGCAAAAGGCTTTATTACCATTTCAGGACGGGTAAACCGCCAGTATTTCTATGAAAGGCTCTACGGAGCAGGAAATCTCCAAGGGGATACCACTATGTCCTACAAGGCAGGACAGGAATAAGGAAAGGAGGACGAATAATGCCGGTATTCAAAAACGAGGACAATGGAACATGGTATGTGATGGCGAGGTATGTAAACTGGAAAGGCGAGCGTAAGCAGAAATGCAAGCGTGGCTTTGCTACCAAGAAAGAAGCACAGGAATGGGAGCGAATGTTCCAGTTGCAGAACTCCTCTGATATGGATATGAGTTTTGAAGCCTTTACCGAACTGTATATCCGGGATATGAAAAGCCGTCTGAAGGAGAACACATGGCTGACAAAAGAGCATATCATCCGCACGAAGATTTTACCTTATTTCGGCAAGCTGAAAATCAGCGAGATTTCCACAAAAGAGGTTATCGCATGGCAGAATGAGATGCTTGCCTATCGGGACGAAAAGAAAAAGCCATACTCACAGACCTATCTGAAAACGCTGCACAATCAGTTGTCCGCTATCTTTAATCATGCGGTGCGGTATTATGAACTGCATTCTAATCCAGCCGCCAAGGTTGGAAATATGGGAAGTGAGGAACACAAGGAAATGCTGTTCTGGACGAAAGAAGAATATAAAAAATTCTCTTTTGAAATGATGGATAAGCCTGTTTCCTTTTACGCTTTTGAAATGCTCTACTGGTGCGGTATCCGAGAAGGAGAGCTGCTGGCACTGACCGCCGCCGACTTCGATTTTGAGAAAGAAACGGTCAGAATCAACAAGTCCTATCAGCGATTACACGGGGAAGATGTGATTACCACACCGAAAACAAAGAAAAGTAACCGCATCATCAAAATGCCGAAGTTCCTCTGTGAAGAAATGCAGGAGTATTTGCAGATGCTTTATGGGTTGAAGAAGAAAGACCGAATCTTTACGGTCACAAAAAGTTATCTTCACCATGAAATGGACAGAGGTGCGAAAGCCGCAGGAGTAAAGCGTATCCGTATCCATGATTTAAGACACAGCCACATCAGCCTGCTGATTGATATGGGATTTTCAGCGGTGGCGATTGCAGACCGTGTAGGGCATGAAAGCATTGATATTACTTACCAGTATGCTCATCTGTTCCCGTCAAAGCAGACGGAAATGGCAGATAGATTAGACGATTTAGGGAAAGGAGAGTTTGAAAATGTCAGCTAAGAACAGAGATAACAAAAACCGTTGGAGAAACATCACAGTAGGGTTTCGGGTATCGCCCGAAGAAAATGAACTCATCAACAAGGCAGTTGCCTTATCGGGACTGCCGAAGCAGGAATACTGCTACCGCCGTTGCCTGAATCAGGATGTAGTGGTACAGGGCAATCCCAGAGTATTCAAGGCACTTAAAACGGAACTTGCCGCCGTCCTTACAGAATTAAAGCGTATTGAAGCAGGGAACAGCGTGGATGAGGAACTGCTGAATGTCATTGAACTGATCGCTGTTATTCTGGGCGGTCTGAAAGGAGAGGACGAAGATGGAAAATAAAAGAGAAATGACTGCCCCGGATGTATCTGTTGGCGCAGATACGGAGCAGCCGACTTCTAAAAACACTACAAGTAGTATATCCGAGAATGGTGGAAATATCAAGAGTTTTGAGGAATTGCAGAGAGAAATGCAGCTGCGATCAGACCCGTCCTATCTCCAGACCATTTCCATGAATGAACTGTTTGACACACAGTATCGGAGTAAGCAGCCGTTGATTGACGGTCTGCTCTACCCCGGCACTTATATCTTTGCAGGTTCGCCCAAACTGGGAAAAAGTTTTCTGATGGCACAGCTTGCCTACCATGTTAGCACAGGTACACCGCTTTGGAATTATACCACACGAAAAGGGACGGTGCTGTATCTGGCACTTGAGGACGATTACCGCCGTCTGCAGGAGCGTCTGTACCGGATGTTCGGGACGGAAAGCACCGATAATCTATACTTTTCTGTTTCTGCCAGTCAGCTTGGAAATGGACTGGATGAGCAGCTTGCAAGATTTGTGGCAGAGCATAAGGACACGAAGCTGATTATCATTGATACGCTTCAAAAAGTGCGTGAAGTTGGCGGTGATAATTACAGTTACGCAAATGATTATCAGATTATGGCAAGGCTGAAAAGTTTTGCGGATGCTCACGGACTTTGTCTGTTGCTGGTACACCACACAAGAAAACAGAATGCGGATGATAAGTTTGATATGATTTCCGGAACAAGTGGATTGCTTGGGGCGGCAGACGGGGCATTTCTTCTTCAGAAAGAAAAACGGACAGGCAATGCCGCAACACTGGAAGTGTCTGGTAGAGATCAGCAAGACCAGAAGTTGTATCTTATCCGCAATACAGAAACCCTGTTGTGGGATTTACAAAAGGCGGAGACGGAGTTATGGAAAGAACCGCCGGAGCCGTTACTGGATGAGATTGCGGAGCTTGTTATGAAGGACAATCCTTACTGGGAAGGTTCGCCAACCGCACTTGTTGCACTGATAAATGTGGACATTCAACCGCACGTTATCACAAGAAAACTGAACGTTCTTGCAGGACGGTTGTATACAGAACATGGGATTCTCTTTCGGAGTGAGCGTGTCCACGAAGGACGAAAACTAAGGCTCTGGAAAGACAATACAGAGAATGCGTGACAGTACGTGACGGTTGTGACGGTATTTTTGACAGCGGGGCGGTATCAAAATAACCGTCACAACTGTCACATACCGTCACGTACTGTCACGGAAAGGATGGATAAGATGGGAAATGTGCAAATATCACAGGAGTTATTTATGCAGTTGCTCCGTTTTCACTTGGTTGAAGATGAGAGCTGCGAGAGAGAAATCAAGCAGGAGCTGGAGAAGAAATTAGACAGGATGGTCATGCGTGACCTGTATGGAAAATTCAAAACTGCCCCGACAGAGGAAGAACGGGAACGGGCGAGAAAAGAGTATCTCGACAGACGAGGAGTGCAGGATAGCTTCCGTTGGCAATTCTTCCTTGATGATAAGAACAGGAGCGTGGCACGCCCCTGTGGATAGCAGACAAGGAGAAATCAGGAAAGGAGAATCATGCAATGAGAGAAGGAAGATTAGGTTATAACTGTGAAAATGGAAGATATGGATTACTGTCAATGGACTTATGGATTGATAGAGGATTTCACTGCGGAGAGTGTATGGAAGTTCTGGTGGATGACCAGTGGGTACGGACAAGGATGGAGATGAATCCTGCAATGGAATGGTATCTGGTGGGAACGCCTTATTGCGGCAATCTGGAATATGTGCGGGCAAGAATACCGGAATAAATCAGATAGAAAAGTAAAGAATCGGTTTGATGTCAGGAATAAAAAATAAGCCCGGATACGGGCAAATAAAAAGGGTGGATACGCCCAAGATGAAAAGCACAAGCCGAAACGTGGTAGAGAAAGGTAGCACCTTATAAAGCCCTCGGCGTTTGAGAGCGAAATACACCCATCGCACAAATCAGAGGTTTGTACTCAGGGTATTTCGCCCTGCCGGGAGCTATTTGTGCCGGAAACGGCAGTTAGTTCGTAAACAGGTGCCTATGCACCTACTCACAGTAAGAGCAGGCGAGAGCCGGGAAAGGAGAATGCTTATAGGCAGACATTCATTTATCAGACAAAACAAGCTGTCCGATGTTGCAGGAAGAATTGATTATATTTCCAATCCGAAAAGACAGGAACATCTCTATGCGACCTACCAGACGGAAGGAGCAACACCGGAGTTCTGGAAAAATCTTGCAAGAGAAAATCAGATGGATTTTAAGGCAAGCGGAACAACAGGAAAATGCATTGAAGGACGGGAATTTATCATTGCACTTCCGGAAAGTTTTGTTGAGTACAAGGCGGATGATGTGGTAAGGCTTTTCACGGACAGCTTTCATAAAAGGTACGATGTGGAATGCAGTGCGGCACTTCACCATAACAAAAAAATGACTAATTACCATATCCACCTCGTATTCAGCGAGCGGAAAATGCTGGAACATCCAGAAGTGAAAACTGCGACCAGAAATATGTTTTATGATGAACAGGGCAAACACAGACGCACGAAGAAAGAGATTTTAGATGAGCAGGGAAATCTTCGGGCAGGATGCAGCATTATTCCAAAAGGGGAAGTTTACGAAAGCCACATTTTTACAAAGAAAGATGAATGGTTTAAGAGCGATGCTTTTACCAGAGAAGTCAAGGAGATGTTTACGGAAATCATCAACAGTCATGTAAAAGAAGAATCCGAAAAGCTGTCCGTATTTCAGCAGGGCGGTGTGTACCTGGCAACGAAGAAAATCGGGAAGAACAATCCGAAAGAGGCAGAGATACAGGCAGATAATGCGGCAAGGCAGGAATGGAATCGAACGGTTGATGTGGCATTAGTTGAGGGTGTTCCGGAAGAAGATATTTTAACGGTCAAGCGGGAGAAAATTACAGACAAAACACTGCAATCAATACGGACATATGGATGGCTGCCGGATATGTTTCAGCAGATTATCTGGGGTGCGAAAGACTTCTTACAGGAAATGATTTTCAAATTTAAACTGCCGCCGAAGCCAGTTCCGAAGATTGATTTACAGGAATGGAATGATATGCGGAAGCTGATGGAGAAACTTCAGAAGCAGTCGCAGGCAATGAAGTCCACACAGCAGGAGATTTCCTCATTGAAGAAACAGCTTTCCGAGACAACGGGATTTTTCAAAGGAAAAGTGCGGAAATCCTTAGAGGGCAGAATTGAACAGGCAGAGAAACAGGAAAAACGTATCCACACAGATATGGATCAGACGGTAAAACAGGCAGGATATCCAGATGTGCAGTCTTTTGCAAAGACGTATCAGAAATCAGAGAAACTGGTCAGGGAATATAATGAGGAGCTGCGGGCATGGGCAAATCAGACAGAACCGGAAAAAGAGAAGCCATCAGAACCGCCGAAAAAGGCAAGCATACGGGAAAAATTACACCGCTATCAGCAGGAAAGCAGGCAACAGCCAAAACAGACAACAAAGAAGAAATCAATGGACAGAGAACGATGAGAAAGGTGGAACAGAAAATGAAGAAAACAATTTTTGAAGAACTGGGTGGCACTTATGTAAGATGTGGGGATTACCTTATCCCCAATCTTACCTTGCCGGAGGAAGAAGAAATGCGATTTGTTGGAGTATGGGGACAAAGACATTTGCAGTATTTGAAAGAATACCGCAGGAATGTATATCTGGATCTGATGATGAGCGGCAGACTGAACAGTTATCTGGCAGATATAGAGGAACAGGCACAGGAACGCTTTGAGAGGATTGTAGAGCAGATGAAACAGGCACAAGGAATTACAGAACAGTTAAAGGCAAACAATACCTGGGAGTGGGTAGGCAGAATGAATAATATACAGGCGTGTGCGAGGGAGATTGTGGATAAAGAGATAATTTACCAGTAAAATAACATGATGGGGAGCAAGTCAGAAATGGCTTGCCCTCTACTTTACAATAATATTTGTTGATGTATAATTGAGAAGAAAGAGAGAAATTGAAAGTTACTGAATTAAGTTAATCGTGCCATATGGCTTGATTATAAAAGCAAAGATAAAAACGCAACGTACATCTTTGATGTGCCAGAGCCGGTAGGTAGCCCGGCCGTCCTATGTAAATAGGGTAAGTAACCTGCCCCTCCGGGTTGTCCGTTCTTTGTTCAATCAATTTTAGGAGGGATTCTTATGGACAAAGTAAATGGAAAACTGACGGTATATTTTGAAGAACCATTTTGGGTAGGTATATTTGAACGTATTGAAGATGGTAAATTATCTGTGGCAAAGGTAACATTTGGTGCAGAACCAAAAGATTATGAAGTGAAGGAATATATTCAAAAATACTATTTCGGTTTGAAATTCAGTCCGGCTGTTGAAGCTGTTGTAAAAGATATCAAAAGAAATCTGAAACGGATGCAGCGTGAAGCAAAAAAGCAGATGCTGGAAACAGGCATTGGTACAAAATCCCAACAGGCATTGAAATTACAGCAGGAGCAGAACAAGCAGGAGCGTAAAGAAAGAAGCCGCAAGAAAAAAGAGGTGGAAGAACAGCGAATGTTTGAACTGAAACAGCGAAAGAAAAGAGAAAAGCATAAGGGACATTAAAGTCCCTTGGGCTTTTCCTAAATCGGAATTTACGAGAATAAAAATGGAACCTAAAAATATTTTACTAAAACTTCCCACACCAATAAGGTGTGCTGAACCTTGAAAATTCAATATTTCAGCTAATAAAAAGGCATAAACCGGTTCCGTTTGGTATAATGGAGTTGACGAAAAAACAACAAGCCAAACAATACATGTGTTGCAGATGCTGAATGAAGATGAATATAGGAGGCTGCTGGTATGCTTTTTTATTCAAAGACAGAGGAAGCGGTTCAGCCTGATTAGAAATATGAGATGAATGGGAATAGGATTTTTGTAAGGATATTGGATTTGAATTTTGCTGAGATTTGAAACTGGGTAGATGAGGTAGTGAAAGATTTTTTAGGAAAGCAGTGATGGTAAAGAATGGATATAGAAGAATTTTTACTTGAGATGGCAGATTCTGACGAATGCAGGAGAATAAACTATAAGAGGTTGGCAATTCGAAAGTATATTGGTGTCTACTATGCACAGAAGCCTGTTTCTGGGGAAATTGATAGTTTTATGATTCCATTTAGGGATTATGTTAGGCACAAAATAGAAGAGCATGGAATTGACATAGACGTATTGGCAAAATATATGATATCCACTGATGAATCTAATTGTGCATTATTTGCATTTACAACCAGATTCAAGCCGAAGAACAGTATTACGTCATATCAATATTATGATGCAATAGCACGATATCAGATAATTTCTCCTTTTGTTTGTTCTGTTGATATGGATGCATTTGCGCTAATTGTTGTTTCCTATGTATTTGACAATTTAACCTCAAGAAAAATTGATATTAGCGAAATTGTTAAAGATGAAGTGTTTTCGTATGAGGTGAACCAATATGGTCTTTCAAATATAAACGGAGCAAGTTTTAGAAAAGATGGTCTTATTTATGATGGCAAGGGGTATTATTACAATGTATATACGAATAAAAGTTTACTAAGTGCAATGGATAGTATGCCTGCATTTGCGAGAATCATTACTGATGCAGAAGGTGACTTTGATATTTTATATAGATTGGACGAAAGGCTTTCTATGCCAGAATCAGAATATCGAGATTACACAGGGTTTCAATTTGAAAAATTTTATGGACCACAGTTTAAATTTGACGGAAGCACCTTAAAGGATCCTAAAACAATTATTGTACATATTAATCCAAAGAATATGGCAAAACTTCTTATGGTGATCAAAAAAGATTTTGATCAAATTATTAGTGAGCCATTTTGGCATATTGAAATAGAAACACTTCCGTATCCAAAAGATGGTTATGAGGGTACGTATACGACCACATTCTTACATGGAATGTATTACCCAGAAAAAAACATATTTACACATATTGATTTTACTAAGAATCAATATGGCAATGATATATATCAATCAAAATATCAAGATAGTCAGGATGGTTTACCAATTGATACCTATACGGAAAGCCGAAGTCAACACTACAAAATTTGGTGTATCGAAAACGGCGCATTTTCAATCAAAATGTGGTATATGTTGATGCTTGTATCATTGGATAAATCATATCAGGTTTTATTTGAAGAAATAATGAATTAAATAAGGCGACTGTGTGAAACTTTGGATCTGTTGACAAACTACTTATATTTACAATTTTGTACTGGTTAACTTGCTCTATGTCAATAGTTGGGGGATTCGTTAGAATTCCGTCCTCTCTAAATTTAGAAGGAGAAAGGTGTATTTTGAAATTGTTTTATTTATTTTAACGTGACAAATCGGAATTTCAGGAGGTGTTTTTATGCCACAAATGAATAAGGGAGGAAAATT
>ERZ779870.1964-NODE-1964-length-11625-cov-7.02083_pt1 | contig 11625 bp, 12 predicted proteins | sample MGYA00511247_ERZ779870 | MGnify/ENA primary metagenome ERZ779870 (study PRJEB29588, sample SAMEA2149068) | human gut metagenome | biome: human gut; feature: human-associated habitat; material: faeces | place: Denmark | collected 2008/2010 ...
AAGGAGTGGTAGTTCAGTTGGTTAGAATACCGGCCTGTCACGCCGGGGGTCGCGGGTTCGAGTCCCGTCCACTCCGCCAAGATTCCAGCCTCGTGAGAAATGTCTCGCGGGGCTTTTCTCTTTTCAACGCCATTTTTAGACTAGAGAATCCGACTTATAAATCCTCTTTGATAAATAAGTTCTCAATAATTCAAACAGATAAACTTATTTTATTTTCTTTTTCAATCTTCTCCATAAGGAGGTTGCTTGTAATTAATCCGAAGTAAATAGATTACAAATAAAAACATTTTTTACAATCCTTTTTCTTTATAACTTTTCTTTGCTTTAATTCAAATAGATACCCAAAAATTGTTCGTACAAAACGGATGAAAAATTAGCGTGCTTCACTTTAGAGGGGTTTTTTTGTCTTAAAGGGTTACATATAATCAGCCCTTCTTGAATGCTTCCTTCGGCTCACTGTTGTTGGGGTGAGCGCTAAAGAATGTATAAAACAAAGATAAAGGATCCCATGAAGCACCTAAGACAGAGAACAAAAACTCAAAGAGCAAATGCAGCCATTCTTTCAATCCTGACCGTTTTGTCCCCGCTCCAGGTTTTCGGTTCGGTTTTGGCACCTATCGATTAGGGAGAATATTTTTTTCGAGGTTTATGCCACTGCGCAAAAACCGGCATTCTCCGGACCAGTTGAAAGAGCTCTAAAGAAGGAACTGGAAGACTTCGTTGGCTCAGGAGATTACAATTTCTTTTCTAAAGAAACGGAAATTACCTGGAATGTATGGGCGGAAGGCAACATTACCGGCAACTCAGTTCATTCCAAAGACAAAGACCTAACGCTTACGGCCGAGAAGGGCAGTTTTGTTCTCTCGCCTGAAGCTGTCGCCAGCGGCGGCTTTGGTTCTGCCGTCGTGGCCGGATTTAAAAGTTCGGTTCAAATCTCCGCGGGCGAAAGTATTGTTCTGAACAGACCCGCACATCCGGAAGACCAAAAAGATCATCTTTCGATTGCGTTGGGAGAGGGTTCAACAGCTTCCTTGAAAGCTAAAAATATTATTGTGAACGGCTCTATCGGTTGGATGGGCGCCGGCGCCCAAGCCGCACTCAAGGCTTCTGAGAGTGTTCATATCGCTTTATCTGAACAAAAGAGAAACTCCGACCCTCATCCTATATTGGTTTTTGACAGTTCGTTTATTATCGATGCCCCGACCGTTGTTATTGACAGAGATGTTTCGGTTACTCAAATGAGTAATAAATATCACTCGTTCGTCCAGATCGGCATGGATCGTGGAATTGAAACTAAAGATATTTTGTTTAGAGGGCATGTGCTCGTCGGTGCCGGAACTTCTTTTATGGCCGGTTCATCGAATTCGATAGCTTTTAAGAAAACGCTGACCATCCACGAAGGGGCCGAAGCCTATATCGGAAGCAGACACATTTCGATTGACGAATTGAAGTTTCATGGGAACGGCGGTTTAGCTTCGCTCGCGGTTCATCCGGAAGGTTCATTGAGCTTTTCTCGTCCTGTCACTGTCAAGGACGGAGCTGAGCTGAAAATTTCTCTAGGAGAAAACAGTTGGCTTACGGGCGCTGTCTTTACCGATGATCAGACGGGTTCCGGAGGTTCCTTTATTTCCTTGGGCGCGGGAAGTGTTTGGCAAAACGCCATGCATTCCAACGTCACTGAATTGAAGGTTTCTGAAGGCGCTGTCATTGAAGTCGGAAGCAAAAAGGGTTTCCATCCGCTTCAGATTCAACAGCTCAAGGGATCGTGCGCGACCTTTTACCTTCCCGGCGGAAGAGCCGGAAGCATTAATCTGACGCAGGGCGGCGAGGGCGTGCACTCGGTTTATCTCGGAACGAGCGGCGCCAGCATTACTGAAACAAAGTTGGTTCAACATGTTTTCAGTTATGATGATTCACTTCCGAACCCCCGCAGAGCGGAATTCATTTTAGCCAACGACGGGCTTGTGGATGCCGGTCCCTACCAATACAAGCTCGATCTACAGCCGGTTGATTACGGCGATAGACGTGTCTGGCTGATTACAGCTGAAAAAGAAGAAAAACCGACGTCACCCGTATTTCCTCCGGACTCAAACGGCCCTTCGGAGAATCCGGATGTTCCTCCATCTGTACCGGGAGGTGTGCCTGTCACTCCGCCGACAGGCCCCGACAACTCTCAAAACCCGCCTGTGCCTGACGGATTATCCCGTACCGGACAAACGGTTCTGTCGGTGGTCAGCTCCGGTGCTTCCGTGGTTCAATACCTCAGCTCTTTGGCTGATTTGAGAGAAAGAACCGGCGAGATCAGACGCGGTTCATCTGACGGCGCCTATGTTCTGGGCAGATACGAAAAAGGCCGGTTTGATCCTTATGCCGGCGTACACAGCAAACTGAGATACACCACAGTTTCGCTCGGCACAGATAAAAAGATTGATCCGAACTGGATTGTCGGAGCTCAAGTGGGCTTTACCGACGGAGACGTGAGAGTGAAGGGAGGAGCCGGTAAAACTGACATTCACTCTATCGGCGGTAAGGCTTACCTGACTTGGTTTGATGAGAATGCTTATGTCGATACGGTTTTGACCTTTAATCGCCATAAGCAGAAAATTCGAGCCCACCTAATGGAAGGCACAAGTGTTCGTGCGCCATACCATAACCTTGGCTTCGGTATTTCTTCCGAAGGGGCCATTCGTTTTAACTTCCTGAAGAACCAGGACGGATCCAATTGGTTTATAGAGCCTCAAGTCCAGCTTTCTTATTACCGATTGCTCGGGGAAGACCTCTCGTTCTCTCACGGTATGAAGGTAAAAATTGATGACTCCGACAGCTTGAATATGCGCCTTGGCTTGACGGCTGGCCGCTCGTTCAATCGTCCTGACGGACAAAATGTCGGAAATCTGTACGTTAAAGCCGGTGTGAACCACGACTTTTTAGGTAAGACAAAAATCCGAATGAACGAGTTTGACTTCAAAACCCGTTCGCTGGGAACGCGCTTTTATTTCGGCGTTGGCGGTGAGCTCGTCATTGGAAACCAATGGAAGGCGTTTGCTCAGATCGGCGGAGAGCACGGTAATCGTCTGAATGTCGACCTGTCCTGCAAGGCCGGAATCAAATACAGCTTCTAAGAAGAAAACCCGAGCCGGAATTTCCGGTCTCGGGTAATTTGAGTTGAATGGTTCCTTAATTTACAGGCGGCAGTTCAGCGGCTAAGCGATCAAATTCTTCGAGCCATTCTTTTTTCCAAGCGGCTTTTTGCTCGTCGCTGACCCAAGCGGCCTCAATGCTGTTTTCCAACATCTTGCGCAGCTGAGGCAGTGTGAAGTCGAGCCAGTTGTGCATAAGAAGCCAGGATTCGGAAATAGAAATATGGTGCATCGTCGGGTCATCGCTGTTGGGAAAACTTTTAGCCCCAGCTCAACCATCTTGCGAACCGGATGCTTAATGGCCCATTCTTCGTCCGATAAAGTCCTGAGATAATAAGAATTGGTCGGAACAACTGCAAAATGCATATTGGCTGTTTTTGCTTCTTCGACAAGTTCCGGACTATCGATAATCGTGTAGCCGTGATCGATGCGGTCAGCACCGAGAAGTTTCATGGCAGTTTCAACGTTGCGCCAATGTTCTCCGAACTCGCCGGCGTGGATCGTGATTTTGAAACCGGCATCTTTTGCCATCTTGAAGGCTTTCCAAAAGTTTTCCGGTTCATGATTGGTCTCCCGATAATCAATACCGATCCCGATGGTGTATTGATCAGGGTGCCGGATCATTTCTTCAACGAGTTCGACTGCCGCTTCAGGTGTATCTTCTCGGTCGATAGAAGGGATGGAGCGGGCGACAACACCATAACGCTGAAGACCTTGTCTGATGCCTTCATTGATCGCCTGACGAGCTTCGTCGTAACTCATGAAATGCTTTAGCCCCGTCCAGTTCCAGTAGAACTCAATATATTTGACGCCTTGACTGGCAACCCTTTGGATATGCTTGAGTGTGATACGTGTTAAAAAAGAGGGCTTGGAAAGCACCTTGCTTTCCAAGCACCTGAAGATTCGTAAAACGCCGATTGGCTTGTCGCCGCGAGTATAGAAACTATTGATATCTTCTTGACTGACATCAGCACCGGATTCAGCAACAAGTTCTTCGAAAGTCTCTTTACCTGTGGTGCCTAATAGATGGCAACGTAGTTCAAGTTTAGGGAAGGTTTTGAAAAATCAGAGCCATTCTTCGGGAAGCTGCTTAGAGAAGGGAGAATCCGGAACGAAACCGGGATTATCTGAACGCATAAAGCCTCTCTTTGTCTGGATTTGAGTCTCACTAAATATACAACTGAAAACTTTCTAAGCTCATGAGCCCGTGATTCATATCGTTACAAAGAATGAAAAACTAAGGCAAAACCTGAACCTCGGAGTCTCAAATGCTCGCAAAAAATTCCTGATCGATAAAATTTGGCCATACCTCAAATACAAAATCACCGTATCTCACGGAGAGTTCAAATGATCGACAGCATCCTTGCCGTTATTGTTCTCATCATTGCAGGTTGGGCCATAGCAAAAAATTACGACGCCAAAGTTGTCTTGTTTATTGCAGCGCTCGTTCTTCTTTACTCCGGACTTCTCTTAGGACACAACGTTCTTGGAGCAAAGGCCACCACGGGATTGTCCTGGGTGGATCCTTTTAAAGTCATCAAAGATCAATTTGTTCGTCAGTACAGCAATGCAGGTTTAATCATCCTCACGCTTTTCGGTTTCGCTGCCTATATGTCTCATATAGGCGCGTATGATATGGTCATTAAGGTTTTGACGAAGCCGCTATCTACGTCCGCAAGCCGATCATCTTGATTCCGATGGTCTTCTGGGTTGGGACCTGCCTGCAGATCATTATCCCGAGCGCCGCCTCGCTTGCTGTGATCTTGATGGCAACATTATTCCCGGTGCTGAGAGCCGCCGGAATGTCTACCTTAACGGCTGCAGCCCTGATTGCCACAACTGCCACGATCGTTCCGACTCCCCTCGGCGGTGACAACGTGGTCGCGGCCCGAGTGCTGGGATTTGAAAACGTTGTCGATTACGTAGCATTCCACTTGGCACCGATCACGATTCCGGCCTTGTTTGTGATGGGTATCGTTCATTATTTCTGGCAGACTTACTTGGACAAGAAAGATGCCGTACTGCTGAAAGAGCTGGATAAAGAAACGGTTATTGAAGCCGAGCGTCCCGAGAAAAATACACCGACCTGGTACTTTATTTTCCCGATCCTCCCGCTGGTTTTAGTGATCTTCTTCTGGGTCTTTTTCAGAAAAGCCAAAGTCGGTCTGGTAGAAATCACACTTTTCTCCTTAGTCCTGGCATTTGTCTGCGAACTCTTTAGAAAACGCAATGTTAAGGACGGTATGAAGGATCTCGGAATCTTCTTCAAGGGTATGGGCGACGGCTTCTCTAAAGTTGTCGTCCTGATCGTTGCCGCTTCTTCTATGGTGTTCGGACTTCGTGTTATGGGCTTGATTGACGCCATTTCGAATTCCATTTCCAATTTTGAAAACGCTAAGGTCGGTTTAATGCTGGCGTTCTCCGGCATTACCGGTTTGATTACCTCCATCAGCGGTTGCGGCAATGCTGTGTTCTACAGCTTTATTGAACTGATTCCGCAGATTGCGCAAAAAGCCGGCATTGATCCGATCATGGTCAATGTATGTCCAACCTGTTCCGCTCCATGTCTCCGGTTGCCGCTGTGATCATCATCGTCTCGGCATCCGTGAAGGTCAATCCTCTGGTTCTCGTCAAACGTACCTGGGTTCCTCTGATGAGCGGAGTCTTGGTCGTTTTGGCGCTTTCGTTCTTCAAATACATGTGAGAAGTCAACGGTGCAGGCAGGAAACTGTCTGCACTAAATTAGTCAAGGTTTGAAATTGTCTTTAGAAAAAGCAAAAAATCATCTGGTGAAATTCGGTCTTGAAGATCGAATTCGGGTTGCAAAAGAATCGACTGCTACGGTAGCGCTTGCCGCCAAAGCGTTCGGCTGTGAAGAAAAGAAGATTGCTAAGACTTTGTCGTTCATGCTCCCGAGCGGTCCGATCCTGGTGCTAACCGTCGGTGATGCACGAATCGACAATGCCAAGTTCAAACACGCTTTCGCGGCAAAGGCAAAGATGATTAAGCCGGAAGAATGTGAAAAAATAATCGGACATGCACCGGGAGGTGTATGTCCGTTCGGTATCAATGACGGCGTGAAAGTCTATTTAGACGAATCGCTCAAAAGCATGGATTCTGTTCTTCCTGCCTGCGGAACATCCGACACCGGCGTCGAACTCACTATTCCGGAATTAGAGAAAGCTTCCTGCAGCGCAGGATGGGTCGATATCACCAAAACACCGTCAAGCTAACTCAAGACATCTTTCATTGGGGTCTGCAGCCACTGGTCGCGCAGACCTTCTTTGACCCAGCGGCTTTCTGCATTGTCTCCCTGGAGCAGAGAGTTGCTCATATCCATGGAGAACTCTTCGAAACATTCCTCAAGTGTCTTGCTGTGTGCATCGGCGAGAAGTGCCCAGCTGCTGTTGGCGTCGGCTCCGATTCGAACGACATAATTCGTGGGAATTAATCTGTTGAGAAGTGCGTCCACGGCCTCCGGATAGCTTCCGATCTTATCGGCCAGTTCGACATTGGTCATCTGAGGGTTACCGACTTCTTTAGCCAGCATGAGGATCCGGAGGAGGGCAACTGCGGACAGCAGGTCGTCTCCGCTCTTATCAAAGTCTTTATAGCGTCTGGCGCGCAGCATCGGAAGCGTGGCGGTAATCGCAGCGCCGGCCAAAACGAACATCCAGTTGATGTACATCCAGGTCAGAAGAACGGGGATGGCGGCAAAGGCACCGTAAATCGTGGTGTAGGAGCCGCGCATTACGTAAATGCCGAAGCCCCAGCGGAAGACGGTAAAGACCAAGGCAATCAGAGAGCCTCCGACGAGGGCGTCTCTCCACAGTACTCGACAGTTAGGAACGTATTTATAGAGAGCCGCGAGAATGATCGACTGGAAGATCAGCTGACCGATGGGAATAAGCCACTTCGCATATACCGATAAGTGGCCCGCCATCGCCATGCCGGTTAAATACGATGAAGCGGCAAGGCTGATGCCGATGGCAACCGGCCCGAGCGTAAGAAGCGCCCAATACATCAGAACTCTTTGCCATAAGCTTCTGAGCTTGAGCACTTCGTAAGTGGCGTTCAAAGCCGAGTCGATGGTCGCAATACAAAGCAAGGCAGAAATGACCAAGCCGATCAAACCGAAGGCGGTTAAGCCGGCGGCTTGCGTAGCAAACTGTTTGATATAGCCCAATACTTGCTCACTGTACTGAGCCGGAAGGAGTGTCGAGAAAATAAACTGCTCGAAGGCTTCACGGTAGGGAGCAAAGAGCGGGAAAGCGGAAAAAGCCGCCATGATGACCGCTAAGGCCGGAACAATGGAAAGAAGGGTCGTCAGGGTCAGGGAGGAGGCGACTTGTTTTAAAGAGGCCTTGTCGATACGTTCCATCACGAACATACCGAAATTCCACATTCTTTCTAAACATGCATGTTTGGTGACAAATGCCGGTATCTGACGACTCATAATTTTTCCTTTAGCACTCGACGACGCAGACGGCCAAGCCGCCGAGACTTGTTTCTTTGTATTTATTCGCCATATCCTTGCCGGTCTGCATCATAGTTTCAATGACCTGATCCAGACTTACATAATGGGAGCCGTCTCCCATCATGGCTAAGCGCACGGAGTTGACCGCTTTAACGGCGGCAATACCGTTGCGTTCAATGCAGGGAATTTGTACCTGGCCTCTGACCGGGTCGCAGGTCAGACCCAAGTGGTGTTCCATACCGATTTCGGCGGCGTTTTCAATTTGTTCGTTGGTGGCGCCAAGCGCTGCGGCTAAGCCGGCGGCAGCCATGGAGCAAGCGACACCTACTTCGCCTTGGCAGCCGACTTCTGCTCCGGAAATAGAAGCGTTCTTTTTATAGAGTGCACCGATGGCGCCGGCGACTAATAAGAACGTACGGATGCCTTCTTTATTGGCCTGTGGAATGAACTGGCGGTAATAGTTAATGACAGCGGGAATAACACCGGCTGCACCGTTGGTCGGGGCAGTAACAACTCTTCCGCCTGCGGCATTTTCTTCGCTGACGGCAAAGGCGTAAGCGTTGATCCAGTCAATGACCTGCAGCGGATCGTCTGCGACTTTAAGAGGGCTATTAAGAAGCTTTTCGTAAAGTTCATTGGCGCGGCGTTTGACTTTTAGAGGGCCGGGCAAGCATCCCTTTGCGTTCAGACCGCGGTCGATACACATGCTCATCACGGACCAAATGTGATCCAGCGAATCGTCGATCACTTCGCGGCTGCGGATGACCTCTTCATTGGCTCGGATCACGGCTTCCATGCTCAGTCCGTGTTTACGGCACTGCTCCATGAGTTCATTGGCCGTGGAGAACGGATAGGGAAGCGCCTTTTTATCTTCTTCGGTAGCGGGAAGGGCGCGAGGTTCCTGCTTGAGCTTGGCTTCTTCTTCGGTTTCGATAAAACCGCCGCCGACGGAATAGTATTTTCTGGTCAGGAGTTCTTTGCCCTTATCGTCGAACGCTGTAATGATCAGCGTGTTGGTGTGGTAAGGATCGAGAACAGAAGGCTCAAATGTAAGGTCGGTACTGTAGTGGAAGGGAATCGGCTTGCAGCTGTCGAGCAGCAGGCGATCTTTTTCTTTGATGTCCTGAATCCATCCTGGAATGGAGTCCACATCGATAACAGACGGGCTCTTGCCCATTAAGCCGAGAAGCACTGCGCTGTCTGTGGCATGTCCGATACCCGTTGCGGCAAGAGACCCCATTAGTCTGACTTTAATGTCTTCGACTTCGGGGAAGAGATGCTTATTTCTCAGGAGGGAAATAAAGTTGCGGCCTGCACGCATCGGCCCGACAGTGTGGGAGGAAGAGGGACCGATACCGATACGGTACATGTCAAAAACAGAAATGTTCATATTGCCTTCTTATATATGTCTAAATAATGCCCGATTGATAACCGAACGAAATACAAAACTGCCTCAAATCGGTTATTCTTTTGGTGCACGCATTCTATAGTTTTTGGCCGTTGGAAGGAACTGAATTTTCATGAAAATCAAAGCGTTGTTGGTTGCTGCCGTATTAGCCGGAGAATTCGGTTTGTGTTTTGCCTCAACAGACGGCGACTTAATTCAAGGCGTGATACCTTATCCCGACAGTGTTTCCGTGACTTCTGTGGTGATTGAACCGTTCCATCCTGAATTTGAAAGGCACACCGAAGGCTTCAATAGCGGATTTAAACCGCTTTGCCTGAAGATAACTCGAGTTCGTGAAGCTCAAGGTGCTTCTTGGGTGACTCAGACAAACGTCAAGCCTCTTTTTAGTGAAGAGGCTTGTCGAAAGGCAGCGATGGAAACGCCGAGCAGGCGCGAACATTTGCTTCATCAGGACTGAGGAGTCCTCTTCGCAGGTGTGCCGTGAATTTCTGTGGTGAAGAACCGCAACAAAAGCAAACCTAATCCAAGCGCCACCGTGCACACGGCAAAAGACGTTGCCTGAATATTTCCTAAGCTCACGATCGGAGAGACGATGCCTCCGAGCAAGAAACCGATGCTTCCGATGATGGCAGAAGCCGCGCCGGCGTATTTTCGACCTAAATTCATGGCGGTTGCCGTGGCGCCGGTAAAGATAAAGCCTAGGCAGAAAACCATCAGCAGCAGGCAGCCTTCATAGGTATACAAGTCTTTTGTCGTTAAGGCGAAAATAAAACCGGCGATTGAAGCGATCAGACTGCCTGCGGTTCCGAAGTATGTGGCTTTGGCCGTCGTAGAGAAGCGAACGGCAAGCAGGGCGCCTGCGCCGATCGCGACTGCGTTTAGGGCAAAAATCAGAGAGAAATGGAATTGAGAGAGACCGTATTCATTCTGAAGAATGAACGGTGTCGAAGAGATGTAGGCAAAAAGTGCGCCCATACCTAAGCCGAAAACTGTCGTGAAGACCGCAAAATTCGGAACCTTGCAGACCAAAGCAAAGCCCTCAAAAGAGCGCCAGAAAGAGCCTTGTTCGCGGGCTTCTTTCGGAAGCGTTTCTTTAACCGGAATCACCAAAGCTGTAATCACCACTCCGATGCCGAGAAGTATGTAGAAAATACCACGCCATCCGATGAGGTCAGCAACCGAACCGCCGATAACCGGAGCCGCAACCGGTGCGATTCCGTTGACGGCACCGACAATAGCAATGATCTTTGCCAGCTCTTTACCGGAGTACAAATCGGTCGGAGCCGAACGCGAGTAAACAATGGCGCCTGCGCCGCCCAAACCTTGAAGAAGCCGCGCGAAGTTGAAAGTGTCGATGTCTTGGGACAAGCAGCAAAAAAGCGTGGCTGCGATGTAAAGAAGAAGAGAAAAATACAGAACCGGTTTGCGGCCGTACTTATCGCTCAAAGGTCCGAAAATAACCTGACCGACCGCCAACCCGACCATACAAAATGTCAGGCCTAATTGAACGGAAGAAACAGAAGTAGAGAACACTCTTGTCATCTCCGGCATGGCCGGAAGGTACATGTCGATGACAAACGGTCCGAAGGCCGAGAGCAACCCCAACACAATGATTAAGTAAACCGAATACATGCAAATCTTTAATGAAAGTCAGGCGCGCAGTTTAAGACTTTTAGCAGCTGATCTTGTCATTTTCTCTGCCAAGTCGAGTTTGAGAGAAAAAATATTTTCCTTTACAAATGTGAATGAATATGAGCAATAAAAAGAATTAAAAGGGAGACCACTATCTAACTTCTTCATTTTTTTGCAGTTCACAAGTCTTTGAGGGAAACTGTTTGATGTTTATTCAGAAGATGAAGCCTTTCATCGAGGCCGTATTGGTTGGAAAGAAGGTTATCGTGAGCATTAGTCAAATTAAAAATATGGAAAAAGGAGTAGGTCTAACTCTGGGTGAAAATTTTGGGTTAAAAGATGGTTATCACAGGAAAAAGGGGTATTAATTGGGATAAATCCTTAAGAAGAAGATCTGTGTTCTATCAAAATGTTTCTTTATGTTAATGTGTCGCTGTAGTTTCAATTCCTCGGAGACATTTCAATGTTTAAAACAAAAGTGTTAAATAAACATTTGGCATTGGCTCTGACCAGCGGATTGCTTTTAATGGCTAACGCGGTTAATGCAGAGTCAATTCGTTCGATAACTCCCGACAACAAAATTTTGCAAGGAAATAACGTTGTTGTGACTCAAGATACAACTGGATATCCAGTACCAGTATTTTTCACTCCAAGCACGGACGCTTATGTAGTTGGAGACGGATCGGGCACTCTTACTGTGAACACTAATGACACTTTAGGTTCGGTAATATTCCGCGACCCGAGTAACTCCGATCAAGAGGGGAAGGGGGTAAATCTTAAAGGGAATTTGGTTTTAAATGTCAATCTTGAACCAAGAGTTGGCATTAATGATTCAAAAGTGCCTTCAGCAAATTTCGGAGGTGCCGATCATCCTTGGATGAGCGTTAACATCGATGGAAATTTTGAGCTTAACTAAAGGTTTCTCAATTATTTGTACTATATGCTAGTCGGTTTCCGTCTTTTTCGGC
>ERZ779870.1978-NODE-1978-length-11554-cov-98.2722_pt1 | contig 11554 bp, 9 predicted proteins | sample MGYA00511247_ERZ779870 | MGnify/ENA primary metagenome ERZ779870 (study PRJEB29588, sample SAMEA2149068) | human gut metagenome | biome: human gut; feature: human-associated habitat; material: faeces | place: Denmark | collected 2008/2010 ...
ATTTGAAATAAATCCTAATACAAAGGTAAGGAAAAAATATTTTATTTTCCAAACAAGTTGTGCAAAATAAGTTGTGGCGTGTATTGCTTTTCTTTTTATTGGCTGAGGAATGGTTATCTTCAGTAATCAGTTTCTGTCTGTCGAGTAAGTCTGTATAATTTTTTTTTGTACCTCTACTTCGGGTCTTGACATTCCTGCTTCATGGCTGATTGTTGTAGGTAGACTATATAATTTTTTCTGTTGTTCATATTTAATGGAGAGTAGAATGGGAATAAGGCCTTTGGATAAGAAGAAAAGCCCCTGAAAATCAGAGGCTTAATCTTGTTTTTGGTGATCCGCCTGGGGCTCGAACCCAGGACCCCAACATTAAAAGTGTTGTGCTCTACCTGCTGAGCTAGCGAATCAATCCTTATTTGCGAATCAGTTATTTCCTGATTGCGGGTGCAAAGGTAGTTACTTTTATTTAATTTGCAAGCATTCCGTAGAAAAAAGTTTCAATTATTTTTCCTCGTTATGGCTTGTTTCTTGATTATCAGTAGTTTCTACTTCATCATATTTTATTTTTTTCTTTGTTGATAATAAAGCGTTGGTAGTAGGAGAGCATCAAAGTTGTTAGTGGCAAGGCGATAATCATGCCGAGCATTCCCATTAATGAACCCCAGATAGAAAGAGATAAAAGGATGATGGCAGGATTCAGTCCGGTAATCTTTCCCATGATTTTGGGGACAAGGAAGGTATCCTGTATGATTTGTACGATTGCAAAGACGGCTAATGCACATGCAATGATAATCCAGAAGTTCTGTCCGGTGTCGGCAGCTTTGAGGATTGCCAATAAAATGGTGGGAAGGAAACCAATGATTTGCAAGTAGGGAACCATATTCAATGCTCCGATGAAAAGTCCCAGAGCGATAGCCATGGGGAAATCGATAATCAGGAAACCGATGCTGAAAAGAATACCTACGCAGAAAGCAACCAAAGCCTGTCCACGGAAATATCTGTTCATACCATCCTGTACGTCGTGAACCAGGTTGGAGGCAAACGTACGGTATTTATTGGGTAGCAGATGCAACCATCCTTCAGCTATCGCTTCGTAATCCAATAATATAAAGATTACATATAATAATATAATGAAAGAGGCAAGGATGCTGAATAGAATGTTGAGAGATTCTGCAAGCAAAGTCCACACTCTGGGGACGGTATCCTTGATTGCCGCCAGGATATTCTCTTCACTTAATACACGGTTCAACGCCTGAAGATCAATGTTCTCGTGGATAAATTCAGAAAGATTCTTAGGCACATTGTTACCGGCTCCATTGGTGAGGTAAGTCACTAGCAAGTCGTTCATTCTGCCTATTTCCGAAATCATCGGCGGCACTAATAGGTAGAATAAAGTGACTCCGATAACCGTAATGAGGAATAAGGAACAGAAGATGGAAATAATGCGGCTTTTTAATCGTAGCTTATACTGGAAGAATTTGACTAACGGATAGACCATATAAGCTATCAGCCACGCAATAAAGAAAGGTAATAACACTCCGCTAAGACGTTCCACGAGCATTAATATTCCTACAACTAACACACATCCGATGGAACCGCGTATAAAACTGTCGAATGTTATCTTTTTCCTTTCCATAATCTGTTTCTTTTATAGAGTTTATACTTTCTGCTCATCTTCCCCTCGTGCACGGAGATAACATTCCCTGCACAGAGGCTCATATTCGGCTGTTTCGCCTAAAAGAACCTGTTTCTCATTCTTGACTGTACGATGTGAGAAAGAGGCCAGCTGACCACATTTCACACAGATCGCATGAACTTTGGAGACTTCATCGGCAATGGCGCACAATTGTGGCATAGGTCCAAATGGATTTCCTTTGAAGTCCATATCCAATCCTGCAATGATAACACGGATTCCATTGTTGGCAAGCTGGTTGCATACATCAATCAAACCACTGTCGAAGAACTGTGCTTCATCAATACCTACTACATCTATCTCAGAAGTAAACAGTAAAATGCTGGCTGACGAATCGATGGGAGTGGAGGCGATAGAATGGCTGTCGTGAGAGACTACGTCTTCTTCTGAATAACGGGTGTCGATAGCAGGTTTGAATATCTCGACACGTTGTTTCGCGAATTTCGCTCTCTTCATTCTGCGAATCAATTCCTCTGTCTTTCCGGAGAACATAGAACCGCAGATTACTTCGATCCGGCCTCTTCTTCTAGTCTCCTGTATGTGGTCTTCTGAAAATAATACCATGAGATTTTGTGTTTTCTTGATTAAATAAATATGTGGACAAAGGTAAGCAATTCAATGTGCAAGAACTGTTAAATTATCCATTATTTTAAGTTATTGCATAAATTATTCCTACATTCGCACCGTATAAACAATGGACTGACATGAAACAGAAGCTATTAACAGATATTGAGTTGGATGTTCATGAGTTGAAGTATCTCATGGATTCATTTACCAAGGAGCCGACTCCGACTTTGTCTGAACTGTTGAAGCGGAGCATTACACGGATGCAGGGGCGTTTGGAAGAACTGCAGCAGGAGGTGGATGCTGTTCAGGTAATTTCTCCGTCAGCTGTGGAAGAGACAGCGGAAGAGGAGGATGAAGTTGCCGGGTCTGAAGAGGATTCCCCCGTGATTATACAATCTCTCGAATCGGTTGTTGTGAAAGAAGATGAGGAAGGAGAAGCCATTGTTGCGGAAGAGAAACCTGTCGTAATAGCGGCAGCTGCAGAGACAGCAGCAGCAGCAGAAGAAGAAGAAGAAGAAGAAGAAGGGAAAAAAGAGGAACCGGCAATTGTTGAGGAACCTGTCGTTGAAACTGTTGTGAAAGAGGAAGAACCTAAATCGGCTGTGTTGGGAGAAAGTCTCAAACTGTCTGCCGGCTTGCGACATGCTATCAGCTTGAATGATTCTTTCCGTTTTTCTCGTGAACTGTTCGGAGGCAACACTGATTTGATGAATCGGGTTATCGAACAGATATCAGTAATGAGTTCCTACAAGACTGCAGTCGCATTTCTGTCCTCGAAAGTCGAATTGAATGAAGAAAAGGAGGCGGTGAACGACTTTTTGGAACTACTAAAGAAATATTTTAATCAATCAGCATAAATCAAAAACAAGATGGGAAAGCTATATGTAGTGCCTACGCCGGTAGGGAATCTGGAGGACATGACTTTTCGGGCTATCAAAGTCCTGAAAGAGGTCGATCTGATTTTGGCGGAGGATACACGTACTTCCGGTATTTTGCTGAAACACTTTGAAATAAAGAATGCAATGCAATCCCACCACAAATTTAATGAACATAAAACGGTGGAAAGTGTTGTTAATAGAATAAAGGCAGGTGAAACGGTGGCACTTATTTCGGATGCCGGAACGCCTGGAATTTCCGATCCCGGATTTCTGGTTGTTCGTGAATGTGTGCGCAACGGTATTGAAGTGCAGTGCTTGCCGGGAGCAACCGCTTTTGTTCCGGCACTCGTAGCATCGGGATTGCCGAACGAGAAGTTCTGCTTCGAGGGATTTCTCCCCCAGAAGAAAGGACGGCAGACACGACTGAAGACATTGGCGGAAGAACACCGCACGATGGTGTTTTATGAATCACCCCACCGTCTGTTGAAGACGTTAACACAGTTTGCCGAATATTTCGGTGCTGAACGTCAGGCAACCGTGTCGCGTGAAATATCCAAACTCCACGAAGAAACAGTTCGGGGCAGTTTGGCTGAATTGATAGAACACTTTACCGCTACCGAACCCCGGGGCGAGATTGTGATAGTATTAGCAGGAATAGATGATTAAATAACTTCATTAAAAAACGTAAAACGTAAACGTATGAAAAAGTTAGCTGTTTTATTTGTATGCGTAGCCTTGTTGGCTTCGTGTGATGGCTTTAAAGGTGGAAGTAAAGACCTGAAAGCTGAAAATGATTCTCTTTTGATGGAACTGAACCAGCGCAATACTGAACTGGATGATATGATGGGGACTTTCAATGAAGTTCAGGAAGGTTTCCGTAAGATCAATGCTGCTGAAAGCCGTGTTGACTTGCAACGTGGAACCATCACTGAAAACTCTGCCAGTGCTAAGCAACAGATTGCTTCTGACATCGAATTCATCTCTAAACAAATGGAAGAAAACAAAGCGCAGATTGCAAAATTGCAGGCACAGCTGAAGAATAGCAATTACAATTCTGCACAGATGAAAAAAGCTGTTGCCGCTTTGACTGCTGAATTGAACGCTAAACAACAGCGTATCGAAGAGCTTCAAACAGAACTGGCTTCCAAAAATATCCGTATTCAGGAATTGGATGCTGCTGTCAGCGATCTGTCTGTAGCAAAAGAAACTCTGGCCGCAGAAAACGAAGCGAAAGCTAAAACCGTTGCAGAACAGGAAAAGAGCCTGAATGCTGCCTGGTTCGTATTTGGTACTAAATCTGAATTGAAAGCTCAAAAGATTCTTCAGAGCGGAGACGTGTTGAAGAGCGCTGATTTCAATAAGGATTATTTCACGCAGATCGATATCCGTACAACCAAAGAAATCAAGTTGTACTCTAAACGTGCTGAATTACTGACTACTCATCCGACCGGTTCTTATGAATTGGTAAAAGATGATAAAGGCCAGTTGACATTGAAGATTACTAATCCTACTGAATTCTGGAGTGTATCCAGATACTTGGTTATCCAGGTAAAATAAGGTAGATATCCCTTTTGAATTGCCAATGTGCTGATTCCTGGATTCAAGAAATTAGCACATTGGCTTTTTTGTTTCTTATTATATAACTACTGATGAAATATAAAAATCTTTTTTTTGATCTTGATGATACCATCTGGGCTTTTTCTCAAAATGCTCGTAACACCTTTGAGGAAGTATATCAGAAATATTCGTTCGACCGCTATTTTGATTCATTCAATCATTATTATACTCTTTATCAACAAAGAAATACCGAACTCTGGGTTGAGTACGGTGAAGGAAAGATAACGAAGGATGAATTGAACAGCCAACGTTTCTTTTATCCTTTACAGGCCGTGGGAGTGAAAGATGAAGCGCTCGCTGAACGGTTTTCGAGAGATTTTTTCGCTATTATCCCTACTAAAAGTGTTTTAATGCCTCATGCAAAGGAGGTATTGGAATATCTTGCTCCCAAATATAACCTCTATATCCTTTCCAATGGATTTCGTGAATTGCAATCACGCAAGATGCGTTCGGCAGGAGTGGACGGGTATTTCAGAAAGGTGATTCTCTCGGAAGATCTCGGAGTGCTGAAGCCTTGGCCGGAGATATTCAATTTTGCTTTGTCTGCTACTCAATCCGAGTTGCGCGAATCCTTAATGATTGGTGATAGTTGGGAAGCGGATATAACCGGAGCGCACGGAGTAGGGATGCATCAGGTTTTCTACAATGTGACAGAACGGACAGCTTTCCCTTTCCTCCCTACTTATCACATCTATTCCTTGAAAGAATTAATGGATTTATTATAGGTTTTCTGGATTAAGTCGTATTTTTGTTGCGTTTTAGTTTTGCATAAAATACGATATAATCATGGATAGTACGCTTCTGCCTTTCGCCTTACTTTGTTTCACTTCATTCTTCACGTTGACCAACCCGTTGGGAACGATGCCTGTCTTTCTTACCATGACTCATGGTATGACGGATAAAGAACGTCAGTCTATCGTACGTCGTGCTACTATTGTGTCGTTTATTACATTGATGGTATTTGTCTTTGCCGGGCAGTTTCTTTTCAAGTTCTTCGGTATCTCTACCAATGGTTTCCGTATTGCCGGTGGGGTGATTATCTTCAAGATAGGCTTTGATATGCTTCAAGCCCGCTATACACCGATGAAGTTGAAGGACGAAGAAATCAAAACGTATGCGGATGATATCTCTATTACTCCTCTCGGCATTCCTATGTTATGCGGTCCCGGAGCGATTGCCAATGCAATCGTTTTGATGCAGGATGCGCATTCTTATGAAATGAAGGGAATCTTGATCGGTACTATCGCCCTGATTTATCTGTTGACTTTCTTTATTCTTCGTGCTTCCACGAAATTGGTAAAAGTCTTGGGTGAAACGGGTAATAATGTGATGATGCGTCTTATGGGACTGATTCTGATGGTGATTGCAGTGGAATGTTTCGTTAGCGGATTGAAGCCGATTCTGGTAGATATTGTGAGAGAAGGAATGAAGTAGCAATACTGCTTATATCTCCTCTATGAAATGAACAGGGTATTTATTCCAATATTTTTTATATACCCTGTCTTGTTGGTCATCGAAATTTAATTGATACATTCTAAATGTAACCAGATAAAGTTTTGGTTGCCAATATTCTTCATAAGAATATTGGTATTTCATGCCTATAGCCTGCATAACTTTTCCACTTCTCGGATTGTTTACATCGTGCGTAGCTGTGATATAGGGAATATTTATTTGTTTCAGCATATCGATTACTGCCTGACAAGCTTCTGCACAAATCCCTTTGTGCCAAAACTCCTTCTTAATGCTATACCCCAAATCATGGCTGTCATCTCCGTTTATATGGATACAACCAATGGGTACATTGTTTGTTTTCATACAAATAGCATAGTAGAATCCTTTCTGCTGAATCCAGCTTTTTATATATTGGAGATAGTCTTTTGCTTCCTCTATATCTTTTAATGGGAACATCGGTAGAAATGTATTAACGTCTTTATCACTTAGAATTGAGAACAAGGCGTTTATGTCTTCTTCTGTGAAATGTCGCAATATCAATCGTTGGGTTTCTATATGATTCATCGTATTCTATATTATTCAAGCGTCTGCAAATATAACAAAAGTATAGTTTATGATGTATCGTATGAACCGGGAAAATCAGTAGACATGTATAGTTGTTACAATTCTCTTGGCATAATTGTGACTGAATGTTCTGTTTACACCTCTCAAACTTGATATAAAGAAATGAGACTGAATTCCCGCCTTTCCCCTAGAGAATTCAGTCTCATTTATATGATTCAAGTCAATGGATTATCTGCTTCCACCTGCCCACCAAACGTTTTCACTATACACATATTGTCCATTTCCGTAAGCTGCTTTCACTTCGGCATTTGTTGTTGTGTCGCTATTGCCATAAGGACAACGTAATGGGAAAGAGTTTGGATTTTTTAGCTCAATAAAGTTTTCGCCTAGTCCTTTCATTCTGCGAACATCATTGTAAGATTCTGTCGCTTCACCTGAAGCTCCCCATAATGCGAAGTATTTTTGAGTCATTGTTGTTTTCAAAGGTTCAGCTGTATATTTGGCCTCTATCGTATTGTCAAAGTAACTTTCGGCTTCAGCTTCCGTAATACTGCTTGCTGCATTGATGAGTGTTTTGCCCAACTCTTTTCTTGAAATAGTAAAGCTGTTTTCCGCATTTAACAGTCCAGCCACTACTGCATCTTTTAATGCACTTTTAGCATCACGTTCCAATCTGCACAGAGCTTCTGCTTCCAGGAATTTTAATTCATGATAACTCAACAACAGTGTTGGTGCTGATATAGAATACATAAATAAAGAAGTTCCATATTTGGAAGTGCCTTGTTCTGGTGTACCGTTAGGCGCATATACGGCGTTGTCTGCGGTTCCCGGAGCTTGTTCTTTTCCGGAGGTACCCTGTTTAGTGATGAAAGCTCTGGACAGACGTGGGTCATTGTATTCTGCCAGTTTGCTTCTCATGCTTTCGCTTGCACCTAATCCGGCACGTGCCACAAAGAAACCATAAAGCGGATTTATGTTATTAGCGTCATATACGTCGAATGCTGCTTGTTCTTCTGCGCTTTCGAAAGAGTTATTTACATATTCCAACACCTTCTCCATATCCGCGTCTTTGTTGGCAGATCTTTTAAGAAGATGCATCGTGTAGCGTGCTTTCAGACCATATGCTAACTTAAGCCATTTTTCAGCATCACCCTGGTACAGCAAATCTTGAGCTTCCGGGTCTATCAGATCTTCTTTCTGTAAGTCTGCAATGGCATCATCCAGATATTGCATTGCTTGGGTATAGATTTCTTCTTGCTTATCCATTTTAGGAGTTAGGTAAACAGGAGAACCGTTTTCGTCAATTAATGCAGCCTGACTACATGGAGCATCTCCAAACATATCGGCTATCAATGCGCAATTATAAGCAGCCAACACTTCAGCCATACCCTTGGTTACATAATTCCCATGGTCTATGCCTCCCTCGCTGCATTGATTGATAATGATACGGGCGGATTTCAATGTTGAATACAGACCATTCCATGTATTGTTGAAAGTGGAAGATGAGGTTGGTTCGCTCTCTCTGGTTTCTGCATAATACAATTGGTTGTCAACACCTACTTCATATTCAATGTAAGCAGATAGATAAGTATTGAAATCACCTCCTGCATTGGAAAATGCAGTAGAGGTTATCACATCTGTCAGAATGAATCTTGCGGCTACGCTTTGCGTATGGCCGTGGTCCTTGTTGATTCTATCCATTGCATCTTCCGAGCATCCGGAAAAAACAACTGATAAAACAGTAGCGGCAAAAATACCTTTAATTATATTATATGTTTTCATCTTTCTTTTTAGCTAATTAGAATTTTACATTAAATCCAAAACCATAGCTGGCTGTTCCCGGAAGAGAGAAACGTTCGAATGCACCTCCCATGTTGTCATTACCTTGTGAAGCTTCCGGATCGAAACCTTTCATTTCAGACCAAACCAAAATGTTGCGGGCAAAAACATTAACGTTCACATTCAGCCATTTCTTTGAGAAAACCGGATAACTTACAGATAATTCACGCAATTTGATATAAGAATTATCATAAATGTAAGATTCGTCAATTGATCTTCTTCTGGTGAAATATGCTTGAGCATCTGTTACTTTTATATCATTGGGGGCATAGATTGAATTACCATCCGCATCTTTTCCTGTTTCTTTAACGGAGTTTTCCACAATGAATTCGGTATTACGCATATCACCAGATAATTTGCTCACACCGTAATAGTTCATTTCACCTGCGGTACCACTATACATCTGTCCTCCTTGTTTCCAGTCGAATACTGCAGAAATACGGAACTTGTACAATTCGATATTTGTATTGAAACCTAAACGGAAGTCAGGAGATACAGTTCCGATAACCGCATCTTCTCCCTGCATGGGAAGTCCGTTTTTGTCTACTACAATCTTGCCTTCGTCATTACGCATATAGCTTTTTCCATAGATCACAGGGAACTTGTCACCAATTCCGGCACGTACCTGCGGAGTTACAAATCCTCCTAACATAATACTTTCTACTCCTGGAGCCAATTCGTCTACGTAATTGTCGATTTTGGAGAAGTTGAAAGCGAAGTCGAGTTTGAAGTTTTTGGTATCTACCGGAGATACGCCCAATGTCAACTCGTGGGTATTTGTGTGGATTTTACCTCCATTCATTATCATACTTGAGGCTCCGGTTGAACCTGCCAAAGGAACTTCGAATATCTGATCTTTCACATTCTGACGTGAATAGGTATAATTCAAGGTTACCAGTCCGTTTAAGAAAGTAAGATCTGCTCCCAGTTCGTATGATTTTGTATTTTGTGGTTTTAAGTTAGGGTCATATACCTTATAATATGGAATGTAAGCCATTGCTCCATTAATTGGATAAACAATAGGATTTCCCATATAGAAGCCGCCACCATAAGACGGAGTATAATAATAACTTTGAGTATAATCACCGGCCATACCAACTTCTGCATAAGAAGCACGTATCTTACCGAAAGTCAATATGTTATTCTTCAGGGGAGCCAGTTCGGTGAAGATGAATCCTAATGACACTGAAGGATAAGTGAAAGAACGGTTGTCACGTGGCATGCTTGAAACAATATCGTTACGTATACTTCCACTTAGATAGAGCATGTTTTTCCATGCTACTGACAAGTTGGCGAAATTACCTACCGTTCGTTTCTTGTTGTATTGGCTTTCGTTGGAGAATACAGAAGCATTATTCAGATGATTCCATCCGGGGAAATTGAAATTCATGCTATATGCGTATTCATATTTTGTCTTTTTATCCACAAACTCATTACCAATCAATGCATCCAAGGTCCATTCTTCGTTGATATTCCATGTGTAAGCGGCAGTTAACAGTGAGTTTAATTCATTAACAGTGTAATGGTACTCTGAATCTTCACCTGTAGGTGCCCAAGTACTTCCATATCCGTAGATTTCTGAATAATTGGTAGTGTAAGCGTCATCACCGATCTGGTATTTAATATCCAGTTTGTGGTTGTCTGTTCCAAATTTAGTGGTGTATTTCACGAAAGCATTTCCGAAGAAACGTTGTGAACGTTCGGAGAACTGGTTATTGTCAACTGCCCAATATGCATCGTCGATCCAGCTGTCGCGATATGTATTTTGTGTGTAAGGGTCGCCTTCTATGTGAGAAGGAATACCGGCCATATTATAGCTGACGGGTGCATTATAGATCGTAGCAACCACACTGGTGTTGGCTGTAGACTGTTTGGAGATTTTTGAAGTCACAAAGTTTCCATTAAATCCGGTAGTCCAGTTAGGATGGAGTTGTGCTTCGGCAGACATTTTCACGTTATATCTATCCATACCGGTTGATGGAACGATACCATTACTGGTGGTGTTACCCAAAGAAAAGGAGTAGTTACCTTTGTCGAATCTCTGGGCTACATTGACGTTATTGCTCCAAGATACACCTGTTTCAAAAAAGTCCTTCATGTTGTTATATGCTTGTGGAGTAGCCCACGGATTCATGCCGGCAGCTGCAAGTTGAGGAACATAGTATTTTCCGGACTGTTTACCATATTGGCTGGTGTAACTGTTGTCTGTATTTCCTCCGTAGGTAGGGTCGTTAGCTAATTCGGAAATCTTAGGACCCCATGCGAAAGGAGATGACGGATCGAAAGTACCGCCTGAACCTTGTGCATATTCTTGTTGCAATTCCGGAAGAGTTGAAATCTTATCAAAGGAAAGGTTGGTACTGAAAGTTATAGTAGGTTTCCCTTTATCTGCTCCTTTACCACTTTTGGTAGTGATAACGATAACACCATTGGAAGCTCTCATACCATACAAAGCAGAAGCGGCTTGTCCCTTTAATATATTGATACTTTCTATATCATTAGGGTCAATGTCGACAGCACGGTTAGCATAGTCCGTTCCATACGCTCCATCGGTAAGAGAAGTGCTCACATCTGCGGTAGAAGCGATAGGCATGCCATCAATTACATACAACGGAGTATTGTCTCCAGTGAAAGAACGAGAACCGCGAATCGTAATCTTTGAAGAAGCACCCGGCATACCTGATGATGGGGTGATGTCAATACCTGATACTTTTCCTTGTAAGGCTCCCGCTAAATCTGTATTAGCAGCACGTGTCAACGCATCCGATTTGACATCTTGTACGGCATATCCCAATGCTTTCTTTTCGCGTGAAATACCCATAGCGGTAACTACTACTTCGTCTAGCTTTTGGGCGTCAGCCTTTAATACAACTCTCAAATTTGGTTTAATAGCCACTTCTTGTGTTTGCATTCCGATATACGAAATCTGCAAAGTCTTTGCAGAACT